>JAEAMG010001805.1_pt1 | contig 14997 bp, 11 predicted proteins | sample 8958741 | NCBI WGS metagenome assembly JAEAMG01 (sample SAMN16933256, study PRJNA681125) | bioreactor sludge metagenome | isolation source: anaerobic bioreactor treating anionic surfactant - SDBS | place: India: Bengaluru | collected 2019-02-28
CAGTATGCTTTTTCCGGAAAGATCAAAAAAGGACCCGCCCATATACACCGATTCCGGAACGGTAATCGCGCGTTCCAGCCAGGGCTGGATGAACAGGCTGCCCGCGCCCATGGCTCCCAAAACGAACAGAACCGGCGTCATGAAGTCATTAAGCCGTTTTCTGTCCATTACCGCGGGCAGGGCAGTTCCCATGCCACCCAGCCCCGCCCATAACATTCCCACAAGAAAGGTGGCGAAAAAACCATAAATACAGCTTTGCCACTGTTCAGAACCGGCGAAAGAAATGGGATACATGTAAGAAATGGAACCGCCGAAACCCCAGCCCAATCCACCATAAAAAGCAAAAAAGGCTACACGGCTTTGCCAGTCGGCGCGGCCCGATACCAGGCATGCGGCAACGGAAGCCAATACCCCGGCAATCATCGCGCCGGATTCATGCCCGAAATTGCCCCGAATACCCCAGCCTATGGATAAAGACAGGGCAACCAAAAAAAATGCCGCCGGCTGCGTGCCGGGTCGGTTATGCCAACCTGTCATCTGTATGCCTCCTTTTGACGATGGATGTGAAGAGATGAATTCGACTCAGGATACCGGATTATGCCCGTCCCGATAAACTCACAGGCCGGGATTTCCAGGCCACGGCTCGCCTCGATATCCGTTCTTGTCCCGTCCTGCCTGTCAGGCGCTTACGCACACTACCAGTGGAGAAGCGCTTGCCCCGCCAAAGGGAAATGGGTTGTCGGATACCGGTCATGATATACTCGTTACCAGGAAGCGGTTGTTGGAAAGGATATACGCTCATGTCCAGAAAACGTAATGGGTCTTATGTAAAAAAGGTAGCCCTGCCCCCGGGTTCCTTAATTCACGTGGGCAAGGCCAGCGGCTCGGACGTACAGCTCGCCGTAATTACATACGATACAGACCATTTTCAGCGCATCCTTGTTCCGGATCTGGACGGAGTTAAAGCCCTTTCGAGGCCGGGTGCGGTAACCTGGCTGGACATCAACGGTCTTCACGATACCGCATTGCTCGAGGCCGTTGGCGCTACTTATGATATTCACGCCTTGACCTTGGAAGACATACTAAATACAAACCAGCGGCCCAAGGCGGATTTTTTTGACGGGTATGTGTATTTTGTCTTGAAAATGATACAGTACGACAAGGAACAAAGAATACTCATTACAGAACAGGTCAGTATTATCCTGCTTCGGGATATGGTAATCACCTTTCAGGAACGTCCCGGCGATGTGCTTGAACCGTTGCGCCATCGTATTGAGAAGGGGAAGGGTCGTATGCGTCATGAAGGGGCGGGTTTTCTCTTTTATTCGATCATGGACGTCCTCATAGACCATTATTTTTTGTGCCTGGAGAATATGGGCGATGAGATTGAAAAATTGGAGGAGCAGGTGTTACAGAGTCCGACGTCTGACCTGGTGTCCAGTCTCCAGAGCGTAAAACGCGAGCTGCTTTACCTGCGCCGGGCGGTGTGGCCCCTGCGGGAACAGATTACCGTATTGTTGAGAGAGGAGCATCCCCTGATTCAGGCCGCTACCATGCCCTACCTGCGCGACTTGTACGACCACACCATAGCCATTATGGATACGGTGGAAAGTTTTCGGGACAGGAGTTCAGGCCTGCTGGACGTCTATTTGTCCAGTCTGAGCAACCGGATGAACGAGGTAATGAAGGTGCTCACGATCATCTCCACCATCTTCATTCCGCTTACGTTTATCGCGGGAATTTACGGCATGAATTTCGAAAACATGCCTGAACTGCATGTTCCCTGGGCCTACCCCGCAACACTGGGTGTGTTTGTGATTATCGTGGCGGCCATGCTGATTTATTTCCGCCGCAAACACTGGTTATAATACCGTGCAGGAGAAGGGGGCATTCGCTTGTGAGGGGGATAAGCGGGAACACGGTAAGGAGATTTCCATGCAACAGCTGACACCCAAAGAGATAGTCCAGGAACTGGACAAATATATCATCGGGCAGGAAAAGGCCAAGCGCAAAGTGGCCATCGCACTGCGCAATCGGTGGCGGCGCCTGCAACTGCCGGAGGACATTCGGGATGAGGTGATTCCCAAGAATATTATCATGATCGGCTCCACAGGGATCGGTAAAACCGAAATCGCGCGACGCCTGTCCAAAATGGCCGATGCGCCCTTTGTGAAGGTGGAGGCGAGCAAATTCACGGAGGTGGGGTACGTGGGCCGCGATTGTGAATCCATGATTCGCGAACTGACCGAGGTCGCCGTGAAAATGGCGCGCGAGGAATTGCGCCAGGAATGTGAAGTAAAAGCGAGGGATCGGGCTGAACGGCGTTTGCTGGATTTGCTGCTGCCCCCGCGCAGGCAGATGGAAAAGCGCGTCGAGTACAACCCCATGAATCCGGCGGCCGGCGATGAACCTGCCGTCGAGCCCGGGCAGATCGCGGAGGACAAGGCGCGGCAGCTCGTCGCCAGGAAACTGGCCCTTGGGGAACTGGATGACCGGGAAGTGGAGCTGACCGTATCGGAGTCTAATTCAAATGCCATGCTCCAGGTTTTCGCGGCCAGCGGTATGGAAGAAATGGGCCTGAATATGCAGGACATGCTGGGTCATCTGACGCCGCGCAAACAGAAGAACAAGAAAGTAAAAGTGTCGGAAGCCCGGGAAATCCTGCTGCAGGAAGCCCTGCAGGAAATGATAGATATGGACCTGGCCGCCCGGCGGGCCATCGAACGGGTCGAGAACAGCGGCATTGTATTTCTGGATGAAATAGACAAAATCGCCGGACGCGGCGGCTATGGCGGTCATGGCCCCGACGTGTCCAGGGAAGGGGTACAACGCGACATTCTGCCCATTGTGGAAGGGAGCACGGTCATTACCAAGTACGGGTCCGTGCGCACGGATCATGTTTTATTTATTGCCGCCGGCGCCTTTCACAACGCCAAGGTGTCCGATTTGATCCCGGAACTACAGGGGCGGTTCCCCATACGGGTCGAGCTGGACAGCCTGCACAAGGATGATTTTGTCCGCATCCTTACCGAAACCGAGTGCTCCCTGGTCAAGCAATACCAGATGATGCTTGAAACCGAAGGGGTGAATCTGGTATTTGAAGCGGGGGCGGTTTCCAAGATTGCCGAGATTTGCGAACGCGTAAATACCGAGTCGGAAGATATCGGGGCACGCCGCCTGCATACCATTATGGAATACCTGCTGGAGAATCTGGCCTATACGGCGCCGGAGCGCAAGGGCGAGACCATTTCCATCACACCCCAATTTGTGGAGGAACAATTGACCGGCATCGTCGAACATCAGGATTTGAACCAGTATATTCTTTAGCATGGATTGGGCCCATAATCCAACGTATGTTCTAAAGACCAGGCAATAAATCATGATGCGTTTTACATCACTCCTTGACGCGGGCCTGCGTTTTGCTTTCATGTCCGACAAAAGCGATGGCGACTGTAGCAGCCGGCCAGAAATGCGGGGCCATGTGGAGGCACTTTTTTATAAAGCCGGCTGTCGTCCTGAAAAAGTGGTCCGAGTGCGGCAAGTGCATGGAATCCGTATTATGGAGGCGAACGGAGCTCTTTACGAAGGGGACGGGAATTCGGAGGAGGCGGATGGAGTGTTTACGAATGAGCCGGGGCTCGCGCTAGGCATCAGTGTGGCGGACTGCGCTCCTGTATTGTTATATGATCCCGATGCGCGAGCAGTTGCGGCGCTGCATGCCGGCCGGGAAGGCACCTTCAATAATATAGCCGACGCCGGGGTACGGGCACTGAGTGCGCGTTTTGGGTGTGCGCCCGCCGTCCTGCGTGCAGTCATAGGCCCGTGCGCGGGCCCATGCTGCTATGAAGTTTCGCCCGAACAGGCCCAAAAGTGGCAGGCCGCCGGCCTGCCGGGATGCGGCCGTTACCTTCACCTGGCAGAGGCGAACCGCATGCAACTTGAAAACGCCGGCTTGTTCAGGCACAATATATATGTCGTGCCCCACTGTACCGTATGTGGCGGTTTGTTTTTTAGTTATCGCGCCGGCGAAATATCCAATAGGAATTTGGTGGTAGTGATGCTGTGATCCTTTGAGAACAACGCTGTTTGCGACAGACATTCAGCCGATGTGTGCATGCATGCGCTGGTTGGATGAGCGGTTGCGTCTGTACAGTCTTTTATGATATAGTCAGACTGCATAAAAGGCCAACGTAAAGTGGGTATAGACCCACTTTTTTTTATTTTTTTGTTCGATTGCCGGAAAGGCCGGGTTATGGAAGCGGATGCTGTAATGCGCCGTGCATGGCAGGTGCTGGAGAATGACCTTCAGACGCTGGGTTATGAATTGGTGGAACTGGAACTCGGGCGGCAGGGCGGTTCGCCTTTGTTGCGCGTGTTTATAGATAAGGAAAATGGCAAGATTTCACTTGATGACTGTACGCGCGCCTCGCAGGTGCTGAGTGCTACGCTGGACAGTCTGGATTTTATTTCGGAGCGGTACCTGCTTGAAGTTTCCTCGCCCGGATGGAATCGTCCGGTGCGCAAGCGGGCGCATTTTGAGCGTTATACCGGGTATGCCTTTCAGGTGACCACGGCGGTGCCGGTTGAAGGACGCACGCGATTCAAAGGCGTATTGCGCAGTGTGGAAGCGGACTTGATCCGCTTGGATCTTTCCGGCGGCGAAGTGGCGTTACATTTGGATAACATCAAGAAAGCCAGGTTGGACCGATAGACCGCAGGTTTAAGGAGAAGACCTTGACTGAAAACTTAAAATTAATACTGCAACAGTTGGAGGCGGAGAAGAGCATAGACCGCGATACGCTTGTTGAGGCGATCCGGAGCGCCATCGAAATCGCGGCCAGAAAGGCCATGCATCGGGCGGCCCATGTCTCTGTGGAAGTTGACCCCGAATCCCTGGCCTTCAATGTGTATGAAATACGTCTTGTTACCGAAAACGTGCAGGATCCATCCGCGGAGATTTCCCTGGAAGACGCTTTAAAGTTGAATGCCGACGTGGTGGTGGGCAACCGGCTCAAAGTGCCTGCGGAACCCGCGAATTTCGGACGCATCGCGGCGCAAACGGCACGCCAGGTGATTGCCCAGAAGATCAAGGATGCGGAGCGCGACCGTATTTTTGAGGAGTTCAAACAGCGTGAGGGCGATGTGGTTACCGGCACTGTAAAACGCATCGCCTCGGGTAATCTGGTAATCAGCATCGGCCAGGTTGAGGCACTGCTTCCCGTGCGCGAACAGTCACCCCGGGAAAAATACAAGGTAAACGATCGTATCCGGGCGATTGTCATTGAGGTTGATCGCTCCTCCCACGGCGCGCGTGTTATCTTATCCCGCACCTCGGCGGAACTGGTGCGCGCCTTGTTTGAGATGGAAGTGCCCGAAATCTATGACGGCACGGTGGAAATCAAGACCATTGCCCGCGATCCGGGCAGTCGCACCAAAGTAGCCGTGGTTTCCCTGGATTCCAACGTAGACGCTGTTGGGGCCTGTGTAGGTCTCAAGGGCGCTCGTGTTCGTGCGGTAGTCGAGGAATTGAGCGGCGAAAAAATTGATATTATCCGTTGGAGTGACAACCCGGTGGAATTGTGTATTCATGCCCTGAATCCTGCGGATATTCTTAAAATAGAGTTGAATGAGGAAACGCAGCGCATTCATGTCCAGGTTCCTCAGGACCAGTTATCCCTGGCCATTGGCAAGCGCGGCCAGAACGCTCGGTTGGCGTCGCAACTGGCCGGCTTGAATATTGATATTCGCGGCGATGTGGACCTGACAGAGGGGCCTTCCGGCATCTCTGGGCAGGAAAGCAAGCCCGCAGAGGATACCGTAACCGGCGGGCATGAAGAGGCAGAGAAGGAGAGTGTGAGCGGGGTGGGCGAAGATGGGACGGACAACGGGGATATGTCCTCGGATACGGAAAACGAAACGTAACCGGATAACCTGAAGAGGATTTACTATAGAAGGTTGTTGTTTGGCAGGGAAAAGCCCTGCGATAGTGCCTTACTGTTCCAGGAGACTTATCGAGTATGCAAACCATTGTCAGTTTGGCGGAGAGACTTGAGATGACCGCCCAAGAGGCGGTTGAAGTCCTTCGAAAACTGCAGTTCGACGTAGAAGACGTGAATTCGGAAATATCCGAAGACATGATAGACCTCCTGTTGGATATTGATGAAGATGCTTCAATTTTGGACCGAAAACTGGCCCAGGAGGAAGCAAGACACGAACAGGAACGGAAGAAACGGGAAACGCAGGAAGCCAAGGCGAAAGCGAAGGCCAAACCCAAGGCGAAAGCGAAACCCAAAGCGAAAGCGGCACCCAAAGCAAAAGCGACGGCCAAAGCGAAAGCGAAACCCAAGGCGAAGGCGGAAACCAAAGCCAAGCCTAAAGCGGCAGCCAGGAAGAAGACACCGAAACCGGTCGAAGAAGAAGCAGCGCAAGAAGTGGAAGCTGTGGCGGTGGAAACCCTCGTGGAAACCGGGTCTGAAGAGGCTACGGTTGTTGTGGAAACCGTCCCGGAAGTGGTTCAGGTGGTGGAGTCCGTGGGAGTACCACAGATCAAGGAAGAGGAACTCGTGGCACTGTCTCCGGAAAAGCCGGCGGAGAAAGTTCGCAAGCCCAAAGCCGAGATTATTTCGCTATCCGAGGAAGAACTCCTGGCCGAACGAGAACGCAAAGAGGCATGGCAGCCGCCTTCCGAGGATGACGGCACCAAGGGGACGGGCCCGGGCGGTGTGCTTGCCATAGCGGAACAGCGTCACGAGGCCGAGGAACGGCGCCGCCAGGAACGAGAACAAAAACTTCGCGAAAAAAAGGAAATGTCCGGCGCGCGTGTGTCTGATTTGCGCCCGGATCCTGAAGTGGTGGCGGCGGTCATACGCCGCGACCAGGAACGCAAACGCAAACAAGAAGAAGATCGGGAACGACGCTTATCGCGGCGGGGCAAACCAAAGGAAGACGGTCCGCTCACGGCGCCCCTGGCGCCCAAAAGCACCTTTGTCGAGGGAGGGCTGATCAAGCAGAAGCCCAAGACGGAAGGCGGTGAGGAAAAACAGACGAAGAAACGCGTAAAACGCGCGGAACGTTCCCGTATTCGCGAGGACAATATACGACGCGAGGCTGCGGCAGCAGTCAAGGAGTTTCAGGCAGGAGCCGTGTTCGGCGGCGCGCGCAAGCGGCGCAAGAAAAAACGTGAGGAATCTCCCATCGAAGAATCAGAACAAAAGGTCGGCGGCAGTATAGAAGTGGATGAAATGGTTACCGTCGAAGGTCTTGCCTCCCTCATGAATATTCCCGTAAGCGAAATTATATTGGCGCTTATGGATGAGAACATCATGGCGACGAAGAACCATCAGCTGGATATGGATACGGTGCGGTCGGTTGCGGAAAAATTCGATTATGAAGTAAAGGTAGTGATTCCTGAGGAAGAGGAATTGTTCGCCGAGGAACCTGATACGCCCGAAAAACTGGAGCCGAGGCCTCCGGTGGTTACGGTTATGGGCCACGTGGACCACGGCAAGACATCACTTCTGGACGCGATTCGCACCACCAAGGTCGCGGAAGGTGAAGCGGGAGGCATTACCCAGCACATTGCCGCTTATGACGTCCAGGTAGGGAACGGCCGTGTGACGTTCCTGGACACGCCGGGGCATCAGGCATTTACGCAGATGCGCGCCCGGGGCGCCCACATCACGGACATTGTGGTACTGGTCGTTGCCGCCAATGATGGCGTCAAGCCCCAGACAATCGAGGCTATTGACCACGCACGGGCGGCGGATGTGCCCATCGTGGTGGCCATCAATAAGTGCGACTTGGCGAATGCCCAACCGGACCGCGTACGCCAGGAGTTAACGCAGCACAACCTGCTTGATGAAGCCTGGGGCGGCAAAACCATCATGAAAAACATTAGCGCCAAAATGAACCAGGGCGTTGATGAACTCATGGAAATGCTGGTGCTGCAGGCGGAATTGCTGGAACTCAAAGCCAATCCAAACAAACGGGCGCACGGCGCTATTATCGAGGCCGAACTTTCCACGGGATTGGGACCGGTGGCCTGGGTGCTCGTACAAAGCGGCACCCTGCATGTGGGCGACGCCTTTCTAGCCGGCCGGACTTTTGGACGGGTGCGTTCTCTCACCGATTGCCGCGGCAATTTCATCCAGGAAGCGGGACCTTCAACACCGGCAATCGTCACCGGCTTCAATGCGCCGCCCGATGCCGGGGATATTTTTGTGGTCGCCTCCGAAGAGCGTGTAGCGCGCGATATCGCGGAAAAACGTGAAGCCCGCGCCAGAATCAAGCGCGGACCCATAACGCGCCGTATTACCCTTGATGATTTTCATGCCCAGGTCGCAGGCCAGGAAAAGAAGGTTCTTCATATCATTATCAAAGCCGATGTGCAGGGATCGGTGGATGTTCTGCAAACGAGTTTCGCCAAATTGGGTAATGAAGAGGTATCCATCAATGTCGTGCATGCCGGCGTGGGCAGTGTCAACGAATCTGATGTACTGCTTGCGGAGGCCAGTGCTGCCGTTATCATAGGTTTTAATGTCACCGCAAACGCCAAGGTCAAGAAAATGGCCGAAAGCGCCGACGTCGAGATCAGAACCTATCGCATCATTTACGAGGCGCTGGATGAAGTGCGCAATGCCCTGGAAGGTATGCTGACGCCGGAAAGCCGGGAAGTCGTCCTCGGCCATGCCGAAGTGCGGGAAGTGTTCCGTTCCACGGCGATGGGGATCATTGCCGGCTGTTATCAGACGGACGGGGAATCGCTGCGGGGCGCTTCAGCGCGTCTTTTGCGTGACGGTGTCATCATTTACGAAGGCACTATTCTTTCCCTGCGCAGGCATAAGGACGATGCGCGTTCCGTGGCCGCTGGATTTGAATGCGGCCTCAAACTGGAACGCTTCGAGGATATTCGTGTCGGCGACGTGGTGGAATGCTTTAAGTTGGAGTCCGTCGCTAAAACACTCGAACAGGAAGCCACGTGACCATAGGCTTGCTTCAACTCGACCTGCTTTTGCCCGAAGTAACTTGTCTCAAGGAGAAAAGACGTATAATCAAAAGCCTCAAGGACAGACTTCACAATCGGTTCAACTGTTCCGTGGCGGAAACGGAATACCAGGATGTGTGGCGGCGCGGGGGTCTTTCGGTCTGCGTTGTCGGCGGGGAGGCCTCCCATGTGAACAGTCAGCTGACCAGTATAGTGGCTTTTGTGGAAAGGGAGAGGCTTGCAGTACTGGCCGATTACAGGATAGAAATGCTATGAAAGCCAAAGGAAGAACGCTTCGTGTCGGGGCGCTCATCAAGGAAGAAATCGCGAAGCTCATCACCAAGGGATTGAAAGATCCGCGCATCGGGTTCGTGTCCGTCATGGATGTTCGCATGTCCAGCGATTTGCGATACGCCAATGTTTATGTCAGCCTGTTCGGGTCTGAGGCCGAGCGCAAAAGTTCTCTGGTGGGACTGCAGCATTCCTCGGGTTGGATACGGCATGAGGTAGGCCGATATCTTCACATGAGGATGTTGCCCGAAATACGGTTTTTCCCGGACGATACGCTGGACAAGGTATACCACCTGGAAGAGGTGTTTGAAGAAATACATGCGGCACAACAGAAACAGCCCATGCTGAACATCTCCGCAGAGGAGGCCATCGCCACGTTCAAGACGGGCGGACGATTTTATATCGCATCGCACCAGAATCCCGATGGCGACGCGGTTGGAAGTCTGCTTGCCCTGCGCCTGCTGCTGCAGCAACTGGGAATCACGGACATCACCTGTGCTCTGGAAGATCCCGTACCGGTCATGTACAAAGATCTGCCGGGCGCGGCCACGATTCTCACTGCGGAGGCGGAGGCGCCGGAATATGATGTTGCCATTCTGGTGGACTGCAACTGTCTCGGCCGTATTGGCAATCTGGTAAACCACATTTCTCAGGAAAAACGGCTTCTGATATTTGATCATCACCTGGAAGAGGGGGAAGCGGGGGCCTCGGGTATTATCAATGCGCGTTATGCGGCCACCGGGGAGATTATCGCGGAACTGTTCAAGGCGGCGGCAGTACCCTTTTCCAGGGAATCCGCCTCCAGTCTGTACGCGGCCATAGCCTCCGATACCGGCTGTTTCCGTTTTGCCAACACAACGGCTTTCAGCCACAGTCTGGCCGCTGAATTCATCGAGGCCGGCATTGATGTCGGCCTGTTGAACAGGCGTTTTTTCAGCGACATATCGAGCGCCAAGTTCGAAATTATGCGGCGCGCGTTGTCGCGGGTTGAGTTCCATTTCAATGGAGCCGTCGCCCTGTCCTGGCTGGAAAAGGAAGATTTGCAGGAGACGGGCGGCCGCGCCGAAGACGCCGAAAATCTGATTACCCTCTGGCAGGCGGTATATGGAGTGCGGGTGGCCATACTTTTGAAGTATTTTGAGGCAAATATTACCCGTGTCAGCTTCCGTTCGGACAATAGTTTCGACTGTGCCGTCTTTCTGAGGTCCTTTTCCGGCGGCGGACACGCGCGTGCCGCCGGCGCTACGCTCGACATGCCGCTGGAGGAGGCACGCCGTGCGTTGCTGGCGGCTCTGGCCGGCCAGGCAGGTATGGCCGGTAGTTTCTGATACCGACTCCAATCGCAACAAAACCACCTCTTGTGGGAGTTCCTCTTTAATATGCATCTCAACGGCATTCTTCTTATAGACAAGCCTAAGGGCATCACCTCGCATGATGTGGTGGACGCGTTACGCAAGGTGACGGGGCTTCGCAGGATTGGCCATACCGGCACATTAGACCCGCGGGCAACCGGATTGCTGGTCATGTGCCTTGGCCAGGCGACCCGCTTGTCACAATATCTGTCCGGGCTGGACAAGACCTATGAAGGCGCCATGCAATTGGGGGTGACAACCACGTCGCACGATCTGGATGGGGAGGTGCTCAGTGAAATGCCAGTGGACCCCGGTCTAACACGGGAACAGATCCAGGCAACTTGCGACAGGTTTGTCGGCGATATTCAGCAAGTACCTCCCATGGTCAGCGCCATCAAGATTGGTGGCAGGCGGCTTTACAAAATGGCCAGGGAAGGCCGTGAAATCGAACGGCCTGCACGCCCCGTAACCATACATTCATTTACGGTCACCAGCTGGAACCCGCCGGATGCCGATATGGTCGTGTCCTGTTCAAGCGGCGCTTATGTGCGGACACTTTGCCACGACGCGGGACAACTCCTTGGCTGCGGGGCGGTCCTTTCCCGGTTGCGACGTACACGTGTGGGCAATTACACTATTGGTGAGGCGGCCCCGCTCGAATCATTTCAAACACCAGAGACGGTGGCCCAGCGTCTGATATCCATGAATACTGCCCTGAAATTGCCCGTTGTATTCGTGGACCGGTCGCAGGAACAGGTTGTGCGCACAGGGGGCATGGTGTCAGATCTGACGCTTGAGGATGGCCACCCAAGCAAGACCGGCTGGGTCCAGGTGAAAAACACCCAGGGGAAACTGATAGCCCTGGCTATTGCAAGCACTACCGCGGCGGGCTTACGTATCCAGCCCAAACGTGTTTTCATTTCCTGATGGCAGATTTTCTGGAGTCTCCCCGTGCATTGTATTGATGATGTGAGAACCACCGCAGAACGTTTTAATCATACCGTGGTGACCATTGGTTGTTTTGACGGGGTGCACCTCGGGCATCAGCAGATTATCCAGGTGCTGCTTGAAGAAGCAGATGCCATCGGCGGTGTTCCCGCCGTCATGGTATTGGAACCCAATCCGAGGCTGGTGTTCACGCCGGAGCATGCACCGAATATCCTGACCGCTCCCGAGAGCAAGCGTCGCCTTCTGGAAGATCTGGGCGTGGCCGTACTTTACACGCTTCCCTTTGACCGTCAAACCGCCTCCCTGAGCCCGGCGGCCTTCGTCGAAACCATTCTTGTACAACGATGCCGCGCCGAGGTGGTGGTGGTGGGTCATGATTTCGCTTTCGGACGCCACGCCGCGGGTGATTTTGAGGTGCTGAAATCCATGGCCGCTGATTACGAATTCCGTGCCCGGCAGGTCGCCCCGCTCATTGTGAACGGACAGCGTGTGAGCAGCACCCTGATTCGGGAACGCGTGGTACAGGGGGAAATCGAGGACATCGAAACATACCTGGGACGTAAATATGCCTTGGGCGGCATCGTCGTTCCAGGTCGTGGTATCGGCCGGAAATTGGGTTTTCCAACGGCAAACCTCGAGATTGACGTCGGCGCCATTCCGGCCCACGGCGTCTATGCCGCCGAAGCATTTGTCGGGAGAGGACGGTACAAGGCCGCGGTGAATATCGGGATCGCCCCGACCATTCGGGGAACCCACCGGTTCATTGAGGCTCACTTACTGGATTTTTCCGGCAACTTGACAGGAAAAGAATTAGAACTCGTGTTCCACCGGCGCCTGCGTCCCGAGAACAAGTTCTCCTCTCATGAAGACCTGATGCGGGCCATTGCAGCCGATGTCGAAAGGGTGCGCGCCCTGCTGGATTGAATTGCCCCGCGTTCATCAGATCGGTTGGCTCGGACCGATCCGTCGGATCAGGCATGCCTTTCAAAGCTACCGGCGCACCCGGAATACCAGGTCACCTTCCCGCGAAGAACGGGTGCTTTCGGCGCCTCCCTCGTCGGCAAGGTTGTCGCCTATGCTGTAGATTACGTACCCTTCACCTTCGCGCCGGTAGCGAAGTGGCTGTTCGTCATAGGGGTCCAGGGGTACCGTGCCCAGGTATCCCGGCGCCAGGGCCTCCAACCGGTCTGGCGGCGCGCCTTGGGCCAGGCGGTACCGTTCAATAGCGGCGGCGACGGCGCCCTGGTCCAGCCGGGTTTCATAGGCTGCATTGGCCTCAATCACCCGGCCCAGGGCCGGCAGCAGTACATTGCTCAGGCCGGTCAGCACGGACCCGCCCCCCGCTTCGAGATTGGGGAAGGTGTTTCGGGCCTCCCGATACGGCATACGGGCGGCCCGGATCATCCCCTCCATGGAGTCAAGATAGTAGTCCCGGTCCTGGGTGAACCATCCAAAAGCATTCGCGGTCCGGACCAAGGTTACCGTGGCGCCCGGCAGTATTTCATCCATCCAGTTCATTTGTGCGCCCATAAATCTGGCCGGGTCGTCAAACGCGGACATCCCGAATACACGTTCGGTGATAAACGCGTTGGCCAGCGCCTCGGGGTCGTATTCCGACGCGAAGGAGCGTTGAAAGTGCGACAGCTGCGCGTCAGTGTACGTTATCCGGCCCAGGGTTTCCGCCAGCGTGGCCAGGACGAGATCGCTGCAGGCCTTTCTGACCAGGAACGATATGAGAAGATCCTCGTGTTGTATCGGCCGGGGGGTCGCCATGGCCGTGGTCAGCGCATGGAACGCCCCGTCCACATCGTCCACCAGCGCCGCATAGGTGGCTGCCGCCTGTAACAGGCGCACCGCGCACCGTGTTTTGGCCAGGTGCGGCAACTCCATCTCGAACCCTTTGGAATAATCAAGAGAATACCCGCCGGGTGGCAACAGGGCCGCCTCATGTAACAGTTCCAGCACGTCCCCGTATTTCTCGAGGTGAACCCTCAATTTTTCCTGGTCCTCCGGTGAAATGACGCCTTCCTTATGCAGGCGCACCAGGATATCCATTATTTCTTCCTCTTCCGGCCCCTTGAACAGCGCCTCGAGGTCTCCCGAGACTTGTGTCTGGAGACCAGCTGAAGTCCGCTCGGGCGTTTCGGAAGTGTTTTCCGGCGAACCTTCCGGGGTAACGGGAAGATCTTCTTCGGAAGGCTCGTTCGTCCCTGGTTCTCCCTCATGAACAATGGCGGGTGCGGAATTCTGGTCCTTCCACTTTACCAGTTCTTCCATCGTGGCGGGGCTGCCTTCCGCGCGTATCGCCGCCAGCCGGGCAGCGTAATTCCGGTCCGAGTAGTATTTCGCGGCAAAGAACACGAAAAGGGGACAGAGGAGGACGATACCGGCGATCAGCAGGATACGGCGCTGCCGCCCCTGCCAGGGTGTGCGCGCCCGGGAACGTGGATGGTGTTCTTTTGTCATGGTACAAGGTCCTATATCGTGGAGGAAGTAGTTATAGTAGAAGTAGTTATAGTATACGCCTTTTTATGGTGGTGGAAGGTACGGGCTACCGGTCGCATCGGGTGCCGCAAGGTCTCCAAAAGACACAAAGGACTTAAAGTCAAGGGAGGAGAAAGGAAAGTTATTTTTTTATGCTGCCGTCCTTTCCGTCCCTTATGTCCTTTGGGTCCTTTACTTCTTGTGAACGGTGTATTTGCCGCGTACGGGTAGCGGTCTTCCGCGTGGGTATGCTATCATGATTCCTCCATGGCAACGGCGCTGCGGCGCGTGTCTTTTACCCAAACCCCGTTTTTTTGGAGTCACCATGAGCAAAGGCATTACCAAACGTTCTGAAGATTATTCCCAGTGGTACCTCGATGTGGTGCTGCGGGCGGAGATGGCGGAATACTCGCCCGTGCGCGGGTGCATGGTCATCCGGCCCACGGGCTACGGCATCTGGGAGAAAATACAGCTGAACCTGGACCGCATGTTCAAGGAAACGGGGCATGTGAATGCCTATTTCCCCATGTTCATTCCAGAGAGCTTTCTGAAGAAGGAAGCGGAGCACGTGGAAGGCTTCGCGCCGGAATGCGCCATGGTCACCCATGGCGGCGGCAAACTGTTGGAAGAGCCCTTGGCCATACGGCCCACATCCGAGACCATTATTTGGTCCACCTATAAAAACTGGATCAGTTCCTGGCGCGATTTGCCCCTGTTGATCAACCAGTGGGCGAACGTCTGCCGATGGGAGATGCGCACGCGACTGTTCCTGCGTACCTGTGAGTTCCTGTGGCAGGAAGGCCACACCGCCCACGCCACCCACGAAGAAGCGGAGGAAGAGGCCTTCCGTATGGTGAATGTCTACAGGCATTTTGCCGAGGACTACCTGGCCATGCCGGTATTGGTGGGCCGCAAAACGGAAGCGGAGACGTTCGCAGG
>JAEAMG010001806.1_pt1 | contig 14997 bp, 16 predicted proteins | sample 8958741 | NCBI WGS metagenome assembly JAEAMG01 (sample SAMN16933256, study PRJNA681125) | bioreactor sludge metagenome | isolation source: anaerobic bioreactor treating anionic surfactant - SDBS | place: India: Bengaluru | collected 2019-02-28
TATGAATGCCGCGAGTTTTGTTGCCCTTCTACGCGCAAGGATTGCGGAGCGCGCCGCTGGAAAAATTCAGTTTCTCGCCTCATCCGACGATCCCTCCGCAATTCAATCGGCGGAATATCTGTTGTCCGGTGAATTTATCGCCCAGAGTCTGAAAAAGGAAGGCGTTGTCACCCCCTTTGATGATCTTGGGGTGGATTCGGGATACAAGGATTCCAAAGTGGACATTTCCATCGGAGCGGACGGCGAAGTCGGGTTGTCCGTGGAGAAACAAGAGTCTTCGTACAACAATCTTTTGGATGAAGGTTTTAACATTGAGGACTACAAGGATAATCCCAATGTTACCAAACATCTGAACGTATTCCTGATTGACAATAAATCCAAAACCGTCGTATCGGAGAAGCTCTTCACATTGGAACGGAAAATTGAAGAAGGTCTTGGCCGTTCTGATTATTTGTTGGCGGGGGAACTCAGTGCGCTTTCAAAGGCCAGTATGGGTGATCGGTCGGATTATGTATTGATTACCTTTCAACTAATAGATCCCGATACCAACGAGATGGTTTGGGAACGGGGTTATGAAACCAAGCGTGTTACCGAAGTGGGTGTAGTCTACAAATAGAAAGGGTAATGCTCATGAAAGGCAGCGTAACAAGTTTGACATGTGTGCTTCTATTATCGGCCTTAGTGGGAAATGGCTGTCAAACCAACTACAATGCCGGCTATGCGCCGGTGGAAGAACTCGCAGGCGAGGGTAGCATCGTTTTTGTCCGGCCGGACAGATATACCATTCTCGGAACACGTTCCGTTCGGGACTATATAGAGATCACCTACGAAAAGTTCTCGCTGAACGAGGCCGGTTTGCCAATGGTCCAGATTGGTTTTCGTAATCGAGGCGGACAGCATTTTTGGGACACAAAAGGCCCCGAAGTCGTGCTTTCCGTAAAAAGCGTTTTTTACAGCGACCCAATAGACCAAACCGGTCCGACCGGGCCTCCGGTGTACGAAACCAACTGGCAGCCCCTGCAGTTGAATCGGGGAGAAACAGATCATTTCAAGGTCATTTGTCCCAAAAAGGAAGGCCAGTATTATCAAGTAACTGTCTCCGAATTACTGAAATAAGGAAGGGATAATTGATGCGATACCGATGTGCGTTTGGACTATCAAAGGTGGTGTTGGTATTCATTTTGCTTTCAACGGGAATGGGTGTGCCGGCGGCGGAGGAAACGGGCAAGGAAGAGCCCAAACTGGAGAAGTTGTCCGACAAGGAAGTTGCGGCCCTTGAGGCTCGGGCTGCTGAAGCTCGCTCTTTGTACGATAAAGGCAAGTACGCGGAGGCCGAAGCAGTCTTCCAAGAAATCGCCGATCGTTATACTGTTAGCCGGCCGCTGTACCGTTGTGAATTGGCGATGTCCATTCTCGCCCAAGGAAGAAAAGGTGAAGCGCAGGATTTGCTGTGGGCATCCTATAATGACTTGCTTGAGTTTTTCGATCCCAAGTCCGAAAAGAAGGCAGCCGGAATCTGGGGAGCGGAGAGTGGCAAGGTCTATAAAGGCGACCCATACGAACAGGCGACACTGTGCCTGTTGCTGGGGGTCTTGTTTCTGGAAAAGGGTGATGTGGATAACGCGTTGGCGTGTTTCAAGAGCGGTCAACTTGCGGACTCGGATGTTGCCAATGAAACCTACCAGGCGGATTATGCCCTGTTGCAGTTTTTGGAATCCCACTGTTATCGGCTGCGCAATCAGCCTGAGGCGCAACAAAAACTCTCAGAAACGGGAATCAACTCTCTGGTTTCCTTGGCGGGTGAAGGTCAGGACAGGGAATATGCCATGGCTTTGACCCAGGACTACAACACGCTAGTGTTAATCATGTCCGGTGGCGGTCCCTATATGATGCGGCAAGGGCAGTATGGTGAAAACAGGTTCATTGTCATTGAGAACCAACGCACCAACCGCTATGAGATTTTGCTGGATGGCGAACAGTGGGTGGATGCCATTCAGGGGGTGGGCGATATCAATTTTCAGGCGTCCACCCGGGGCGGCAGGGAAATGGACGGCGTGCTTAAACGTCATGCAAAAGCAAAGCATACTACAAGCGAGATAGGCGATACCTTCATTCAAAATGTCGGTGGAATTGAGGGGATTGCCGTGGGTTTGCTGTTCAAAGCGGTCAGTTCCGCCATGACTGCGCAGGCGGACATCCGCTGCTGGCAAACCCTGCCCGGGGCTATTCAACCGGTGCCGTTAATGCTGACTCCCGGCAAACATCAGTTGGACGTGCACGCCTTTGATGGGTATGCCTATTCCCATAACAAGCTGGTTGAGATTGATGTCGCTCCCGAAAAACTCAATATCGTGTTCGTTTATCCCGCAGTAACCGAGACAACTTGATACCGTAAGGAGATTCCGTATGCGCTCATTCAACAAAAAGTGTGTACTGTACCTAGTGGCGGGCGCAGCCTTCATAATGCTGTCATCGTGTACCAGCCTTCCGAAAATGGCAACACTTCAACCTATACCTGAATACCCGGAGGATACGGGAGGATGGCAGACTACGGCAACCTGTGTCCTGGTGGCAGAGGAACCGCAAACCCCCGTTGATGAAATCCTAAAGAGATTTAGCGCCGCGGGCTACACCGTCTCTTTGGCGCCTCCCGGTTATTTAACCAGGCAACAACGGTTGTCTGTAAACAAGGCGATTGTTGTGGAATCTTTCTATGCCGTACCCATGACTTTTTCCGACGGCAATTGTATTGACGGCAAGATAAAGATCTCTGTTCATGACACGGCGAATCTCGGTAAAGGCGGCACGTTTGAAGCCAGGACGCGATTTATAAGCCAGCCGATTGACCTGAAATCCAAGCCCGGCGGCAAGGAACTTTTGAAAGAACTGAAGACCGATCCGAAAAAGGTAGTGAAAGTACCGGATATTTTGGGGAAGGATCCTCAAACAACAACGTCGGCCTATTTAAATGGCAAGGTGTATATAGCAGAAGGCAATATATTTGACAATCTAATGAACAATCTCCTTTGTCAGCCCGAAGTTCGTCTTGCCTTGGCGCCTGCGTCTTGATTGTGGGATGGTAGTGTGTTGGCGCCACGGTGCGTTCTTTTTTCTTCCATAAGGTAAGCTGTTTATTGCAGTACATGTGAAACATCTGAAACACAAACAGGAAAGGAAAAGCGAATGAGATCAATCAGGATTTTGTTGTTGGTGGGTATGGTCGTAGTCACCCTTAGCGGTTGCGTAACAGCGAGCCAATCCGTTCCACTGCCGGACTTGAATGCGTCTATTGACGATGAGTCTAAGGCACGCATCTATGTGCTTCGTCCTTCAAGCATGGGAAGTGCGGTGCCCTTTAACGTTTTTGAAAACGATATCAAGATGGGCGTTTTAGGCCCCGATAGTTTTTTATGCTGGGAAAGGGAACCTGGACTCATTGAAATTTCAGTAAAAAGTGAGAACTTAAGCAAAGTATCACTGGACGTTGAAGCAGGCAATGTATATTATATCAAGGCAAATGTTCAAATGGGCGTTTTAAAGGCACGCGTAAAATTGGAGACGTTGGACGAAAATACAGGAAGCGAATTGGTCGGCAAATGCAAGCCTGTCCAACAATAACTTCCTTCCGAGTCCTTTGAAAAAATACAAGTTACGTATCCATGAATTCAATGTAACCCGGTGTTCTCCAAGGAACGACAAGCGAATACGATTTTTCTGTTGCTTGGCCCCCTGAAAAACTATATTGGACTAGACGCAATCAAGAAGACAGCGCATAACGAGAACTGACTGGAAAGGCACTGGCTTAAGTCCACAAAGGAGAGTCAGCCATGGGCGCGGTTCAGGATTAGCTGCACCGCTCATGGTTTTGGCATGCGCCGGAGGCAATTCCATTTTTTGCTCAGGTGGTATAATTTTTCTTGGGTTGCGGGCAACGTCCGCGTTGGAAGGGAAGAGATGCAGGTCATGTTTTTTTCCCCAGGCCTGAGATGAACCTGTTTCCCTTCAAGGTCTATTCTAAAATACACGAATCACTGTAACAGGTGATGATGACCGTCGCCGGAAACGCATATCCTGCCATTTTCACCTCCTGGAACAAGCCAGGATAGATGGAGATTGTCGGGCATAATAACCGTGAAGGTGTCCCGTGCCAAAAGCCCTGCTGCCTATCAGAACTGGGGAAAAGGCATGTCCATAATGCCAAGGGGGCGTCAAATTTTAAAACCACAATTCATTTTCACGAATTAATGACAGGACCGCACCAGGGTTAGAACCATAAGAAACTTGTAAGAAACGACACTGAAAGACTATACTGTTAAGTCAAGTGAACACCCGTTTTGTGCTTTGCTAGACGTTGCGAAGCGGTTGATAGGACACAGGTAAAATTACTTATTTTTCAACAAACTTTAAGGAGTAACGTGTTATGTGGGCTCCAGGACTCGGAGAACTGCTCATTATTTTTGCGATAGTCCTCGTATTGTTTGGCGGCGGCAAACTCGCCGGCGTTGGCAAATCGCTTGGCACGGCCATATCAGAATTCAAGTCCGCTTTGAGCGACGAGAAAAAAGAACCGAAAGACACCCCTTCCGACGAAGCTCCGAAGGCTTAAGCGCTTTTACATCGTTTGACGGGCGTTTGACTCAGGGATGTTTTTCTATTCGTAATCAATGGGAAGGGAGAAAACGGATGCGTAAAGCCCCAGTTTTTTCACGCCGTGAGTTTTTAAGAAACACCGGCAAAACGGTGCTGGCTTTTTCGATAGTACCTCGACATGTACTTGGCGGCGCCCAGTTTACCGCGCCCAGCGAAGAGATCACTCGCGCCGTGATTGGGGTGGGCGGCATGGGCCAAGGTCATCTTGGATATGCCGGCGCTCGCACCGTCGCCGTTTGCGATGTGGACCAGAGCCACCTGGACCAGGTGTTGTCCCGTCTCGAACCAGGAGTGGCCGCTCACCGGGACTTTCGCGAGGTGCTCGCCCGTACAGACGTGGATGTGGTGCATATCGCCACACCTCCGCATTGGCATGGTATCATAAGTGCGGAGGCGGCCAAGGCGGGGAAGGATATCTGGTGTGAGAAACCCATGACCCGCACCATCGGCGAGGGGCGCCGTGTGGCCGAGGCGGTACAGCGGCACGGGTCCATGTTTCGGCTGAACACCTGGTTCCGGTTCCGGGACACTTTCTACGGGTTTGGAACGCCTGTGCAGCCGATAAAAACAATTGTGGAGAACCGCCTATTGGGGTGGCCCCTGACGGTAACTGTAGGTCCGGCCACCGGCTTCGACTGGAAATTTCAATGGAGCGGGCGCACGGATCTGGTCCCTGAACCTGTTCCTGCCGAACTGGATTATGATTTTTGGCTGGGTCCCGCACCGTACAAACCCTATCATTCCCACCGGGTGCACCAGACGTTCCGCGGTTATTGGGATTATGACGGCGGCGGTCTTGGCGATATGGGCCAGCACTACCTCGATCCAGTGCAGTACCTCCTCGAAAAGGACGATACCAGCCCCGTCGCCGTCAGCGTGGATGCGCCCTTGCAGCATCCGGATGCGGCGAGTTCCTGGCGTCGTATCGAGATGACTTATGCCGATGGCTGCAAGATAGTGTTGGACGCCGAAACCACCGGAGATACTGTGCCTTATATTTCCGGACCGGAGGGCAATCTGTATAAGGGATTGCGCTCTGATATTCCGGATTTCGAAAAACACCTTGCTTCGCTTCCGAACCCGGCCTATCAAGAAGACGATTTTTATCGAGCGGTTCGAACGAGACAGAAATTCCCCCTGAACGAGGCGAATGGACATCGTTCGTGTACTCTGGTCAATCTGGGTGTTATTGCGGTACGCCTTGGCCGCGATTTGCAGTACGATCCGGAACGCGAAATATTTCCCGATGACGATGCCGCCAATCGTTTGCTGTATCAGCCCATGCGCAGTCCCTGGCATATATAAGGAAGCATAAAGAGCATACCTGAAGGGAGACCCCTTTCCATGAGATTTCTGTATCGTTCTATTACATTGCCGTTATGGGTTGTCTTACTCGTTCTATTTGGTGTGATAAACGCATCCGCCCTTAGCCTGGACGAGGTGCGGAATGCCATGCCTCCGGAAAACGGTCTGGCGGCGGACGCGTTTTTCAACCAGGTACTGGCTGGTGATGATGCGTTGATATTCGCCCTGTGTAATCTGATTGGACCGCCGGAAGAAACGCCTGATGCCAAGGCGCACTATGCGCTTTACGGTCTGGCCAAACATGTTGTCGGTCCCGGACGTGAAGCCCAGCGCGTGCGTGTCGCCCGGATTTTTGAAGTGGCCTTGAACCGTGTAAAACATCCCGATGTGCAGCGGTTTTTCATGGCTCAACTCCGTATCTGTGGTGATGCGACGACGATGCGCGTTCTGGAATCCTATGTCTGCGACCCTGTTGTATATGATGATGCAGTACGAACCATTGCCGCCATCGGGGGGCTTGAGGGCGTAGCCTCGCTTCTCATGCTGGAGTGCCCCGAGGTGCCAGAGAAAAATGCCAGTATTCAAAATGCGATCTTCGGCTTAAACGCCCAGCCCTATTACAGTGTGGAAGAGACCGGGTTGAGTCCGGAATTAGTTGCCGCCATGGCCCTCCCGGACAGTGTGGAGGATAATAATCGTATTATCGCCCTGTGCCGGGAGGCGCTCGGGAAGGAAGGGCTGCAACCGCGTTACGGTGCCATGGTGCTCCAAAACCTGGTGCGCCTGGCGGGCAAAGACGCCCTGCCGGAACTCTTGCAGGCCATGAATAGTCCCCACAGCGCATATTGGGGAACTGCTCTGGCCTTGGCGGAAAACTTGTCCGGAGAAGATGTTTCGCAGGCCTGGGTGACGCCTCTGGCCGAATTCAATGAGACTGTCCGCCCCCGGGTGATTGCCATGCTGGGAAAGCGGGAGGATCCTGTGGCGCGACAGGCGGTGCGTGAGGCCATGGGGAATCCGGACTTGGAGGTGCGGCTGGCGGCGTATGAGTCTGTGAATCGTCATTCGGAATCCGCCCTGGCAGGTCCACTTATGAATGCCCTGGCGCAGGCCGATACGAATCATGAAATTCAGGCGATTAAAGGGGCTTTCCTGCGCCTGCCCGATTTGGAAAGGGTGATGCATCAGGAGTTGGCGGACCGTCCGGTCAATCCCGAGAACTATTCGCCCAAAGAGAAAACGGCTTATCTGGAAATGATTGCCGAAAAACAGGCTGTAAGTTTTAAAAACATTCCCGAGGGATTGGCTGCCGACCCTGATGATCGGGTGCGTTGCGCGGCCTATGCCGCCCTTGCCGCGGTGGGAGATCAGGGGCACCTGGCCTTGTTGTACCAGTGCCTGCTTGGGGAACAAAATGAAGCCGAAGCGGACGCGGCCAGAACCTCCATTACGGCGCTGGCAAAACGTCTTAATCTCGGAGAAGATGCCGTCGCCCAGGCCGTTGCCTTGTTGTCAAGCGCTTCCGGTGATACTGCCTCTCGTTTGTTCAAAACACTTGGCGTCCTGGCCAATCCCGCCGCCCTCAAGGCTGTCCAAGCGGCGGCGGAGCCGGTATTGTTCGTTGCCGCGCCGGATATGAAACTTGCAGAAACAATACTCGAAACGCTTGGCCTTTGGCCGGATCCGGAGGCCGGCATCTTTCTCTTGGGGATATGGCAGCGGTTTCAGGATGAAAACTTGCGGCTTATTACCCTGAAACAATACCTTGTCCATGTGCAGCGAAATTTCAGCGAACCGATAAAACAACGGGAGCTGCTTTCCGGGGCGGAAGGCTTGTGTAAGACCGATGCGGAACGGCAGGCGATTGCGGAGGCGATTGCGAAGGCTTCCGAGGAAAACAAGTAGGGACACCCGCCATTCCGGCCTGCCTTTCCGAAAATCCGGGAAAAGGAACGGGGCCGACCCGTGCAAAGGGGTACTGTAACGTTCGGCAGCAGGGCGATTACTTTTTTTTAACGCGAACTTCCGGGTGTTTCCTATTACATCTTCGTGCGCGTGAGGGCGGTAGCGGATCATCAGAGAGGAAAGCGGCGCCGCCCGGGAGAAACGGGCAGGGCTTCAGGATTGGCCCTTGAAAATATTATTTGCCGGGTAGGATTCCATGGGTTCCACACGAAAAATGACACTGGTGATGCTGCATGGCTTTATGGGTTGCGGCGGGGACTGGGAACCTATCGCGCGGGCTTTAGGCCCCAGCTACGGGTGCCTGTATCCTGACCTGCCGGGACATGGTGCCTTGCAGAATGACCCCGAAACCGCCCACGCCAGTATGGAAAAAACCGCGAACCGGGTATTGGGCGAACTTGAAAAACAGGGCGTTGGGGTGTGTGCACTTGCGGGATATTCGATGGGGGGCCGCGTAGCGCTTTATTTGGCTGTCCGTCACCCGGACCGTTTTGCCGGCCTGGTGCTGGAGTCCGCCTCTCCCGGCATTGCCGATGCATCTGCCCGTTGTGAACGGATACGACAAGACACGGAACTTGCCCGGAAACTGGCACAGTTTACGGGAGCGGCTGCCGGTTCCAGTGAGCGTACGATGGATCACGGTGGGACGCCATCTCCCCAAGAGATGGATTTCCACCTGTTTCTGGAACAATGGTACGGTCAGCCTCTTTTCTGCACCCTGGCGGACCGCCCCGAACTCTTGCGGCAACTTATTGAACGCCGACGGCGCAATACTCCGCAGTTGCTGGCCGCCTCCTTGCTTGGACTGGGAACGGGAACGCAACCCAGCCTGTGGGAGTGTCTACCTTCACTGCAGATGCCGGTGTTACTTGTCACCGGGGCACAGGACACAAAATTCACCGCCATCGCGGAAGCCATGATGGCTTGCCTTCCCCGGGCGAGACATGAAGTGTTTCAGGGTTGCAGCCATTGCCCGCACGAGGAAGCCCCCGCGCGGTTTGTAGAGGTGCTGGAAAAATTCCTGAGGAAAACGGTTCTACGAACCTGACAGTAACGAGGGACCGGAATCGGACAGATTACTTGTCCGTTGGCGGGGAAGTATCCGGAGGGGTACGTTTGGCCATGATGGACTCAATCGTTTCCTGGGTGCGGAATACCTGCGCCTGCATGCTGGCGACAAGGGCGCCGTTTTCATCCGTGACTTCCATTAAATATCCGGCGATACGATTCCCAAGATATTGTTCCCGCGCCTTTGCCGTCAATGTGCCGGACTTGACACCCTTGAAGAAAGAGATGGAACAGTTGATGGCCATAGCCGCCCGGCCATGTGAATTGGATGCCACGGCAAAACAGAAATCCGCCAGGGAAAAAATGGAACCTCCATGTACGGCGCCCATTCCATTCAGATGAATCTCGGATATGGGCATAGTCACTACGGCACTGCCCGGTTCAACGTGCTCGATTTTCATGTTCAAAGCGGCAGCGAGATTGTCTCCCTTGAAGTATTCGTGCAGAATGTCCATTAGGATGTTTTCCTTGTTAAGGTTTCAAAGCACTGTGCCTGCAGGCGCATGCGTGTGGTTGTTGTCGTATATGGCGGACATCTCCCCGGAGAGGCTGTCGGCCTGGTTTGATACTGCTAGAAGGCTATCAGGGACAGGGCGGCTTCATGGAGCGCGCCATTGGTTATCAATACCCCTTGTTTTCTGTCGAAAACACGCAAGGTGCTCCCATCGAGTCGTGACGCCAGCGCGCCCGCCTCCTCGGCTATCAGTTGGGCCGCCGCGTAGTCCCACGGGTACAGGCTCATGTGCAGATACCCGTCCACATCCCCCGAGGCCACCTGACAGATGCCCACAGCTGCGGAACCCTGGCAACGCACCCGACCGGATTTCCTGAGCACGTCCACTCCGCGCCGCAGCAACATGCGCCGGTCATCCATACTGCTGAAATCAATCTCAAAACAGGCCTCCTCCATGTGTTGAACTTTCGAGACCGCCAGTCTGCGACCGTTACATGTGGCCCCCTTACCCGTTTCGGCAAGAAAAAAAGTATTGCTGAGCGGCAGTGCCACCCCACCGGACCGGGCAAGGCCATCCTGTACAAAAGCGATGCTGATGGCAAAGGCGGGGTTCAATCCGCGCACAAAATTATAAGTGCCGTCAATCGGGTCAATCACCCACGCCCGGCAGTTCAAGTTCTCGGGCAGTTTGTCCAGACCGCTTTCCTCCCCGATTACGAGGTCCTCCGGAAAGGTGGCGCGAACGGCGTCCACAAAACGTTTCTGGATCGTCAGATCCACCTCCGTAACCAGATTATTGGGATCCGCTTTCTTGCTGGTTACCGTGAGATAATATTTGTCCTTGAATTTATCAAGCACATAACCGCAGTTGTTCTCAAGAAATGTTTTAATGAAATCCGATTCCACCATAACACTGACCCTGTTCTGCAACCTTAAGAGTTACTATTTACTGCATGCTTATGATTTTTCATTTCCAATGTATTCATTTATGAAAAATGCAAACGACATCCTGTAGTATCACAGCGTTTTTTCCGGATACTCCAAATTAGTTTAACAGCTTATACAACGATATGCAACTCTTCCGATGCACGTAAACAGGCAATTCGGCAATTTAGCGACAATTTAGAGACAATTTAGGGACAGACTACGAAATAGATTGCATGCGGCGTTTTAGTGTGCTATGCTTTTATCATGAGCCGAGTCGCACGCATCGTCGCACCCGGGTATCCCCACCACATCACACAACGGGGGAACCGGCATGGGGCTATTTTTGAGACGGACGGGGACCGTGAAGCCTACCTGCGGTTCTTGGGCAAGTATGCTGCACAACACGGTCTATCCCTGTGGGCCTATTGACTGATGACGAACCACGTTTACCTGGTTGCGGTTCCCAGGGAGGAGCATTCCCTGGGACATGGGTTGCGGGATACGCATACCGTATACGCGATGTATTTCAACAGCCGCAGCACGCTTTCCGGACACGTGTGGCAGGGCCGGTATTACTCCTGCCCGTTGGATAACACCCACTTGTAGGCGGCAGTCCGGTATGTGGAGCGTAATCCGGTGACGGCGGGATGGGTAGAACACGCTGCGGACTATCGCTGGCCAAGCGCGGCGGCCCATTGCGGTTTACGGTCTGACGCCCTGTTGTCCGGCGAATTTCCACCGCCCGGCGTCATAACGGACTGGTCATCGTGGCTGGCCCAACCGGATGACGAGGAACTGGTGGCGCGTATACGCAAAGAAACCAGCACCGGCCGTCCCTGTGGAGATGCCGCTTTTCTCGACCAGCTTGAAACGCAGTTAAACCGTTCTGTCCGTCCGCAGAAACGCGGCCCCAAGCCCAACCAGGTCCCTGAACACGACGCCTTAAAACCATCTCAAGGCAGGGATTACAGCCCATGAAGCATTTATTTCGTAGTCTGTCCCGAATGGCACTTAATTAAGCCTTTACGTATCTACTTCGATGCGGACATTTCCTAAACTCTCTCCTTGGTTTTGTCAAGAGTTGGTAGTTTTTGGATTTTCGTTTTCTCGCTCGAGGTTCTGCTCTGTCTGATCTTTCAGGTACAGGGTCACCTGCAATAGCATTGCGTCAAGCATCTGCTGATAGAGGGGTTCAAACAGAGAAGCGGAAGCCATAAGCGGGGTCCACTGTCTGACAGTGGCAACGGATCCCTTGAAGCTAAGTCGTAACGGCGCCCTCTGTTTTTTCGCGGCAGCTTGCACCATCAGTGCGCGCACTAGATTAGAGGCGATCAGATGCATGTATAGTTCTTTGTCCACCATGTCAGGTGTTTTGCATCTCAGGACATCCATATTCATGGCTATCTTGATGTCTCGTAGAAACAATTCCGCCAACCAGCGCCGGCGGTAGAGTTCGGCAAATGCCTCTTCAGGAAACTGCTTATGGTCAAGTAAGGTGGTTACCACGGTAATGTTTTGTGTTCGGAATCCGGGCGTGGCGACGGTGACTTTGATTTCACGCAACAACAGAATGTCCGGCAGGGCGTTCCACTGTGCTTTACTGAGCCACTTGGGACAGCACTTCGTTTTACACCAATGCACCAGGCGATCAGCGCTGCTCATCTGCTTGACCTTTTTAACGCCGATCGAACGCCTTTGGTGACTTCGCATGACACAGTCCACATTACGTGCGCTCAGATGATAAATGTCCGCATAGCTACAAAAGCCGCGGTCCGTCAGCAATACATCGCCACTTTTCAACATATCCCACAGACTTCTGGACAGGGCGGCTTCGCCGACATTAAGAGCGCTCTTGGCCACATCCAGGATGATGCCGCTGGAGAGGGCGAAATAGACGACGATACGCATGACCGGGAAGCCGCAGCCCTGTTTCTGTGAGGAGGGCTGTGGATAGCGTTCTTGGTTTTCATGTGTATCGGGCATGGAAACCGAAGAGCCGTCTACAACGATTACCGAACGTCCACACCATGGTTGCAGAGGAGATTCTTCGTTAATCCTGTCAACAAGCCGTTCATGGACAGTTCTCATGTCGCACAGCGGAAGGCGCGCCCGGGCTTGACAGTAACCGCCGGTATTGGGGGATATCTCTTTCTTTCCCGTCAATGCCCGCCAGGCTTGGTACTTGCGCAGCACCTCGCGGCAGGCGCCATCGGCGGCGAAGACCTGCGCCAAGAACATCCAAAATGTTGTTTCCGCCGTGAAAATACTTTGCCTTGTTTCGTCAAACAGTTCTTCAAAACATAACCATTTCCCAAAAATCCCAATGAGTTCATCAAACGATGAGCGCGCATTCTTTCGCGCCATCGTTTTGAGCCTGTAACCAGTTTTCTTCATCTTGTTTCTCCTTCAGGTTGCGCCGCTATATTACAAGTATATATACTTGTTACGTCAGAATATGGCATAATGTTGACAAGGAGAATGCACATGGGATTAGCGCAACTGGAAAGAAAGTACCAACGTCTTGCGGCGCGTCTGGCCAATCTTAAGATCATGGCACAGGGCACCATTACAGAGCGTACTATTGAACGTGATAGTACCGCCGAACCTGGCAAGAAAAAAGTCTATGGCCCCTACTACCAGTGGACTTTTAAAGACAAAGGAAAAACCGTCACGGTCAATCTGGCCTCAAAACAGGTTCAGGCTTATCAGCGCGCCATAGAGGAACACCGCAAAATGGAGGGCATTGTTGAAGAAATGCTAATAGTTTCACTTGAAATATTAGGAATGAAAACAGATGGCGCGACAAGGCGAAAAAGAAAAAAGTGAGACCATGATAGGCTTAATTAAATGCCATTCTAGTCTGTCCCTGAATTACCCCCGGGTGCATGAATAAACGTCGCAAAAGAATCCCATCAAAAAAGAACAAGAAAGACGTTGACAAAAGCGAAACACCCTGTTATTCTATTCTCGAAACAGGGAGTGCCTTCACCAATGTCAGTTAATGTGGGACTGGCGGTGCCAATTAGTGTGAGCCTTAGCAACTTTTTAAACGAGGGACGAGAAAGTATTTTGTGAAGGCAGTACTATCGTCAGGGAGGCACGGATATGTCATGCGATAAGAGAGGCATCTTACGCAGGGTTACGGCGGTATCGATTCTTATTTTAATTTGGGGATGTAGCAATCTTAAGGATGGAAAGGGTGATTACGTATTCATCCAGGAAAATGATGGTACGTATCATTCAACCGGTTGCACGAAATTGGGGAACCAGGCCAAGTCCTACGACAAAGAAAAAGTGATTAAAAAAGGCTATACCCCCTGCCCGGTTTGTCTTGGAGGCACATCGGCTTCTGTGGAGGAAGAGCCGCCCGCGCCAGCTGCGATGCCAGCGGTTCCTGTTCCCGATATGCCAGTTACCTACAAAAAGCCGCCCAAGCTTCCTTCCACCTACGAACAACAACAGGTCGCGGGAACGCAACAGATTTCCGCCCAAAACCAAAACGCAACCATGGGGCAAATAAACCAGCGGGTCTCCATGATATGGAAATTAGTGCCCTTAGAAATAATTACTTCTTTTGTCCGTGACAGTTATGGCGTGCAAGTCTCATGTGATCCTCAAGTTGCTAAATGGCGTGTTCAATATGTGGAGATAACCAACAAACCGCTCCCTGAGGCCATGAAAACAATTGCCCGGGACGCGGGGGCGAACGCATATATAAACGGGAACGCTATTCGTTTAGCACCTTGACTGTAGCTAACCGGGGACAATCACGAACGGTACTTAATTAAGCTTTGGCGTATCTATTTCTGTCCCGCCTCAGTAGAAATAGGACTTCTCAACCAGCCAAAATTTGTAGGCTGGAAAGGAGAAGTCATGAACAAAAACCGCAGACATTTTACCGCCGAGGAGAAGGTGGCCTTATTGCGTTGCCACCTGGTCGAGAAGGTTGCCGTATCGGAAATATGCCAGGCGCAGAATCTGCAACCGACGGTTTTCTATCGTTGGCAACAGGAATTCTTTGAGAATGGCGCTGCGGCGTTTCAACGGGATACTGGCACGCAGCAACGCCGCGCCCAAGAACGCATCACCTTCCTCGAATCCAAGATTAAACGCAAAGACGAGGTTCTGGTCGAATTGATGGAGGAACATGTTGTATTAAAAAAAAAGTCTTGGGGAGCCCTGGCTAATTCAGGGACAGACTAGAATGGCACTTAATTAAGCCTTTACGTATCTACTTCGATGCGGACATTTCCTAAACTCTCTCCTTGGTTTTGTCAAGAGTTGGTAGTTTTTGGATTTTCGTTTTCTCGCTCGAGGTTCTGCTCTGTCTGATCTTTCAGGTACAGGGTCACCTGCAATAGCATTGCGTCAAGCATCTGCTGATAGAGGGGTTCAAACAGAGAAGCGGAAGCCATAAGCGGGGGTTAATTCAGGGGTTAATTCAGGGACAGACTACGAAATAGATTGCATGCGGCGTTTTAGTGTGCTATACTTTTGTCATGAGCAGAGTCGCACGCATCGTCTTACCCGGATATCCCCACCACATCACACAACGAGGGAATCGGCACGGTAATATTTTTGAGACGGACGGGGACCGTGAAGCCTACCTGCGGTTCTTGGGCAAGTAT
>JAEAMG010001808.1_pt1 | contig 14965 bp, 10 predicted proteins | sample 8958741 | NCBI WGS metagenome assembly JAEAMG01 (sample SAMN16933256, study PRJNA681125) | bioreactor sludge metagenome | isolation source: anaerobic bioreactor treating anionic surfactant - SDBS | place: India: Bengaluru | collected 2019-02-28
GGCTAATCCGGTCCGGCCCTGGCGGGCCGGGATCGTGGCGCGATGGCTGATTGATCCGACCCCGTCACCGACTTCGGACATCGGACTTCGGATTTCGTGCTCGAAATTCGTAATCGTAATCGTAACTCGTAATCGTAATCGTGATCGTGATTCGATTCGAAATGCTCACCACGAAGTCACCAAGGACACGAAGCATTCATTTTTCATTGATCAACTAACAACTGATGCTGAACCCGGAACCTGCGAACCTGTGAACCTGCGAACCTGTGAACCTGCGAACCTGTGAACCTGTGAACCTGGGAACCTGGAACCTGCGAACCTGTGAACCTGCGAACCTGTGAACCTGGAACCTGTGAACCTGGAACCAGCGAACCTATGAACCTGCGAACCTGTGAACGTTCAAACCTTCAAACGGCTCGATTACGAATTACGATTACGAATTACGATTACGAATTACGATCACGAATTACGATTACGAGCACGAACGGGGAGGTCACTTCTTCTTCGGGTAAATCGTATCCACCAGCTTGCCGGATTCCCAGATCTCGGTGCGCGACAGCGAGCCGTCGATCCACCACTCGGGGAACTGGCCGTCGGGGACGCCCATCTTGTAACTGCCCGTGCCGGCGAGGCCGCCCGACTCGTGGTAGACGCGGAACGCGCCGTCCAGCTTGCCGTGGTTGAACTTGGCCTCGCAGCAGACCCGGCCGCTGGTGTACTTCATCAGGTACGGGCCGTGCAGGACCTTGTTGGCGTGGTTGCCGTGGTTGGCCTCCACCACCCAGCGCCAGGTGACGGCGCTGCCCATCCAGACATTGGGCCGGCCCGGCGGGTAGAAGCCGGGCTGCCACGTCTTCGGCGTCTTCGAGGTGACGGGGTAGTAGGTGAACTTCTCGTAGGTCCGGTCGCCGCCGAGCAGCGTCACCCGCCCCTCGTAGGTCTTGAGCTCCAGGCCGCCGGGGTCGAGGACGAGCACCACCGGGTCGCTGAACGGGCCCACGATCTTCGGCTCGGCTTGGAGCACCTCGGCCTGGCTGATGCGGAGCTCGATGGGGTCCTCGGCCACCTCGAACACCTCGGGCGGCAGCAGCTCGGACCAGGGGATCTCGAGGCGGTCCCGCTTCGGCGGAACGTCGCGCGTCTGCTCGGCGCGTCCCGATTTCGTCCGGATCTCGATCTTGAGCCGGTAGCCGGCGAACTCGTCGCAGCGGTCCAGCTTCGAGCGGGCCCAGCGGATCTCGAGCTTGTCGTCGGGGGCCAGCGCGGCCAGGTCGAGCCGGGCGCCGCCGGGGAGCGACGGCGGCTGCTGCGGCGGGATGAGGGTGACGATGACCAGGTGCGCCTTGTTCTGGACGTTGTAGTCGCGGTTGACGAACCCGCCGATGACCTGCACGCCGCACTTGCCGGTCCGGCCGGCGGCGGCGGAGAAGGTGAGTTTCTGCGTGTCCACCGGCTCGGCGATCTCGCGCCAGCGCGCGGCGCCGGGCTCGCGCACCTGGACGGTGATGCCGGAGGCCTGCAGGTTCTGCTGGAAGAAGACCACGACGCTGTCGCGGGCGCGCGTCAGCGTGTCCGGCACGGTGACGGTGTAGCACGGCGTGCTCAGGGGGTGGACGTCCACCGCCCGCTGGAAGTGGCGGGGCTTGACGGCGGCGTCGAGCTCCGTGGCGCCCTTGCCGAGATCGGGGTCCACCATGCCCCAGACGGCCTCGGCGTTGGCGGCGGAAAAGTCGGTGTAGAGCCGGCCCAGCCGGCCGGTGGAGACGGCCAGCTGCACCAGCGCCTCGGTGCCGCCGCCGGTGCGCCCCAGCGCGGCCATGTAGTCGGGGAGGAAGGCGTCGGGGCCGCCCCGGTAACCGGTCTTGATGTGTTCCAGCAGGAAGGAGGCGCCGTAGCCGTGGTGCTGGAGCATCTCGACGCCCTTCAGGAGCCCCACCACGGTGCCGCCGATGTCTAGCGGGCGGCGGTAGACGGGCCAGAGGTTGTCGCGCTTCGTCAGGAGCGACGTGAGCGGAATGCCCGTGCTGGAGCGCGACTCGTAGAGGGTCTTGATCTCCTGCTCCAGCGCCACGGCGGCCGCTTCGGTGCACCAGAGGGTGTCGTTGCCCGTGACGTAGCCGGACTGGATGGCGTGGAACAGCTCGTGGAGGATGGTCACCTGCAGGTTCACGCCGTCGGCGGTGGCGCCGAGGTCGGTGGCGCGGTCCAGGGCGCCGGCCTTGTCCAGGTTGATGCTGAGCCAGGCGCGGCGCGTCAGCGCCCCCTCGAACAGGCCCACGGCGCCCGCCTGCTTGCGCCACGGCGTGCGCAGGTAGACGCAGAGCCGCTGGTCCAGCGGCTTGAAGCCGCGCGTCTTGACCAAATAGTCGTAGGCGTAGTCGAGCTCGGCCTCGATACAGAGCGCTCCGGGCCAGGCCCACTCGTCGCGCAGCCAGCCCCCCTGGAACTCGCGCTCGATGGCGTGGATCTCCTCGATGATGCGCTGCTGGTTCGCGTACGGGGGCGGCACGCCCGGCGCCGGGCCCGGCGGCAGGGTGCCGGCCATGCGGTGGCGCCACAGCTCCTCGAGCTGGGCGAACGCCTGGCGGGTGCGGTCGTTGCCGTTGTACAGGGCTTTCGGCCAGAGGATGTTGAACTTGCCGGAGCGGCTGAGGATGCCGTTCCACTCGATCCCCTCGGTCTCCTCGGCCGCCTCGGCGCCGGCCTTGACGTAGAGGGCGCCGGAGATCAGCGTGGCGCCCACCACCAGGTAAACGACGAAGTTGTGGTGGGTGCGGAAGCTCAGGGTGTCGCCCTGGCGCTCGGCGGGCATCTCCTTGAGCCGGCCGTCGTCGGTGGCGATCCGGACGCCGGTCCAGCCCCGCAGGTCCGGGTCCACGCCGAGGCGCGCCAGGTCGAACGTCACGGTGAGGGGCCGGCGGAGCCGGTCGTCGGGCGCCATCCCGCCGTCGACGCGGAAGCCCGCCAGCACCAGCACGTTTTGCTCCCTGAGGCTCGCCTTGACGGGTTGCAGCTCCGCCGGCGCCAGCCGGGCGGCACGGAAGTCGCGCGGCTGGTCCAGCGCGCCGGCCGGCGCGGTGAGGCGCAGGCCCGCCACCGGCTCGGCGTCGATGGGCGGTGAGTCATAGCCGGCGTGGGGATTGGTTTTGGGCGGCGGCGGGTACTCGTCGGGCGGGATGATGGTGGCGGCCGGGTCAAGAGGCGTGACCTCGGGGGGCGGCGCGCCGGTGCTGTCCGCGCCGCCGCCACCGTCGCCGCCGAACAGGTCGTCCCAGTAGTACCAGAGGGCGACGCCGCCGCCGGCGAGCAGCACGATCAGGGCGAGCGCCAGCAGGACGAGGAAGGTGTTCCGGCAGCCGTGTCCGGATGGCTGCGGAGGCGCCGCGGGCGATTGCTGGGCGTAAGCCGGCGGAGGTTGCTGGGTATAGGCAGCCGGTTGCTGGGCGTACGGTGCGGGCGCGGGGGCCGGCTGGGGCCGCTGCCGGGCGGCGCAGGCGGCGCAAATGGTGTAACCGGCGGGGAGCGGGGCGCGGCAGTACTGGCACGCCGAGGCCGGGGGCGGCTGCTGCTGCCGGGCGGCGCAATTGGCGCAGATGGTGTAGCCGGCGGGAAGCGGCGCGCGGCAGTACTGGCACGCCGAGGCCGGGGGCGGCTGTTGCTGCCGGGCGGCGCAATTGGCGCAGATGGTGTAGCCGGCGGGGAGCGGCGCGCGGCAGTACTGGCACGCCGATGGCGGCGGGGCGGCGGGCGTCAGCGCCTGGCCGCAGCGGCTGCAGAAGGGCTGGTTGGGAGCCGACGGCGTGTGGCAGCGGGGACAATGCGCCATGGGGAGACCTCGAGGCGATGTGGATTTCAATGTACCATCGAACGGGGAGAAATCAAAGCGCGGGGGGAATCACCACCGAGGCACAGAGGACACTCGGCGAGCCGGCGAACCGGCGGGGGGATATTCACCACAGAGGCACGGAGGACACAGAGGGGGCATCATTTGTCATTGATCATTTTGCAATGGTCATTTGTCATTGGGCAGAGGGAGGGGGAAACGGGAGAATCGGTGAATGGGTGAATTGAGAACGTTCGCAGGTTCGAAACAGTTGATCGTTGATGGTTGATGGTTGAGAGTTGAGGGTTGGGAACGAAACCCGTACCCCGAGCCCCGAACCGCGAGCCCCGAACCCCGAACCGCGAGCCGCGATTTCCGAATTCCGATGTCCGAAGTCGGTGACGGGATCGGATCAATCAGCCATCGCGCCACGATCCCGGCCCGCCAGGGCCGGACGGCATTAGCCAGGGGCGCAGCCCCTGGTGGGCGGTGGTTTGTCGCGTGGTCGCCCCAGCGGGGCGACAGGCAGGTGGCGTGAATCGTGGGGCGCCGATCGATCGGGCTATCGTTGAAACGCCGGGTTTCCCGAACGCTCCGATGTCGCCCTGATGGGGCTCGGGATGAGGAGAACAGACGCCTGCGACGATGGGCCTCGCACCAGGGGCTGCGCCCCTGGCTAATGCCGTACGGCCCTGCGGGCCGGGCGCGTGCCGAACGCTCAGCGTTCAACCATCAACAATCAACGATCAACTGTTTCGAACCCGCGAACGTTCAAACGCCCGATCAACGGCACGCATGTCAGAATGGAAACGAGCCTCGAGCCTCGAGCCTCGAGTCAAGATCCCAGGTCCCAGATCCGATTACGAATTCCGATCACGATTACGATCACGAGCACGATTACGAGCACGATGAATACCATCGTGCACTGTTCACGATTCCGCTCTGGAGTGGCGGGGGCGGGGTGTGATTAAATAGGAGGGACCGAGCCACGTTCGATCGCATCCGCCGATGGCCCATGCCGATCCCGGCGGGAACAGGAGCCGCGCCATGAGCAACGACATCCGGGTCACATCCTGGACGCAGGTCCAGGACGAGCTGTTCTTCGCGTCGTGGGATCCTGCCATCCGGAGGTTCCGCTCGCCGTACGTGTTCCGCGGCCTGTCCGACGCCGGCTACGCGCTGGAGTCGTCACTGATCCGGCTCCGCGGTCCCTACGCGCAGATGGAGCGGCACCTGCTGCGCAACTTCCGCAAATACGCCCAGGGACTGTTCGGCGACTTCACCTCGTTCTGGCACCTGCTGGCGGTGGCCCAGCACCACGGCCTCCCCACCCGGCTCCTGGACTGGACCTACTCGCCGGCGGCCGCGCTCCACTTCGCCACCGCCAACATCGAGCGGTTCGACATCGACGGGGTGGTCTGGATGGTGAACCTGCACCAGGTGCACGCGCGCCTGCCCCAGACCCTGGGCGAGCCTCTCCGGGCGGAGGGCGCCGACGTGTTCACCGTGGAGCTGCTCTCCCAGCTCACCAAAGCCGCCGACGCCGAAGGCCACGCCAAGGCGGATGAGGGGAGCTCGTTCCAGCACCTGATCCAGTCGTTGGAGGACTTCGACGCGCTGTCCGCGGGCGGCGAGTTCCTGCTATTCCTGGAGCCGCCGTCCATCGACGAGCGCATCGTCAACCAGTTCGCCCTCTTCTCGGTGATGCCCAACCCGTCCCGCCGGATCGACGACTGGCTGGACCACCATCCGGAGCTGTTCCGCCGCCTCATCATCCCGGCGGCGCTCAAGTGGGAGATCCGTGACAAGCTGGACCAGAGCAACGTCACCGAGCGCGTGCTCTTCCCCGGCCTGGACGGCCTGTGCGATTGGCTCAAGCGCCACTACAGCCAGAAAACCTGACCGGATGGGTCGGGACACCCGAAAATTGGATCTGTACGACGCGCCTCCTTCCGCGTATCATCCGCCGGAGTCGGCTTTCACCATCGGACGGAGACACCCCATGATTTCGGAGCGCTCCAACCTGGCCCGCGGCTTTCCCCTGGCGATCGCCAGCGCGGCCATCCTGTCCACCACGGCCATCTTCATCCGCTATCTGACCCTGAACTACGCATTGGCACCCCTGGCGCTGGCGTTCTGGCGGGATTTGTTCGTGGTGGCCGCGCTCGCCCCGGCGCTGACCCTGGCCGCCCCGCACCGGCTCCGCGTGGGCCGCGGCGACGTCACCTTTCTTGCCGGCTGGGGCCTGGTGCTGGCGGCGTTCAACGCGTTCTGGACCCTCTCGGTCGCCGTAAACGGCGCGGCGGTGGCCACGGTGCTGGTGTACTCCTCGGCGGCATTCACGGTGCTGCTGGGCTGGCGGCTGCTGGGGGAGCGTCTCGACTGGGCCCGGCTGCTGGCGGTGGCCGCCGCGCTCGGGGGCTGCGCCCTGGTGTCGGGCGCGGCGGATCCCGCCGCGTGGCGGACGCAGCTGGGCGGCATCCTCCTCGGGCTCCTGTCGGGCCTGGGCTATGCGGCCCACAGCCTGATGGGCCGAGCGTCGTCGCGGCGGGGCCTCGATCCGTGGACCGCCCTGCTCTACATATTCGGTTTTGCCACCCTGTTTCTTCTCGTGATCAACCTGACCCCTGGGGCGGCGGCGGCGGGCGGGGCGGCCCGGCCCGCCGACCTGTTTGCGCTCGGCGACGCCTGGGCCGGCTGGGGGGTGCTGGTGCTGCTGGCCGTCGGGCCCACCGTAGCCGGCTTCGGGCTGTACAACGTGAGTCTGACCTACCTGCCGTCGGGGATCGTGAACCTCATCGCCACGCTGGAGCCGCCCTTCACCGCGGCCATCGCCTACGCGCTGCTCGGCGAACGGCTCACCCTGGCGCAGGCGGCGGGCGGCACGCTGGTGGTGGCGGGCGTGGCGGGGCTGCGGATCTGGGAAGGGTGGCTTGCCGGCCGGGATCGGCCGGCCGCGCCCTGCGCCCCCGGGGCAACGTTCGTCGAATGAGTGGTCCAGACCCACCTGGCCGGTTCATGCCATCCGTTTGACAGCCTCCCGCCCGATCGCTACCATAGAGACAGTCCGATGGAGGGAATCGAGATGAAGAGTATTCTGGGAGCGATCCTTGCCGGATTGGCGCTGACCGCCTGCGTCGGCGCGGCGGACGTGGATATCAACATCGTCCTGCCGGCGGTGCATTTTGACCGGGATCCCCAGCTCGTGGTGATCCCCGAGACGTACATCTATTTCATCCCCGACCGTGACGATGACTTCTTCTTCTACCGGGGCCATTGGTGGCGGCCGTACCGGGACGTCTGGTTCCGGGCGGTGGGCTTCAACGGACCGTGGGGCCGGGTGGCGGTGGTCGACGTGCCGTCAGTCATCGTCAAGTTGCCGCCGGGATGGCGAACGCTGCCGCCGGGGCACGTGCGAGTCCGGTGGGTGGACGTGAACCGCTACTGGAAGCAGTGGGAGCGGGAAAAGTACTGGCACTCGAAGGCCTACTGGCACCGCGCGGCGCCGCCCCCGCCGGCGGTCAAGGGGAAACCGCCCAAAGCGAAGCCGAAAAAGTAGCTGCGGCCCGGGGGATCGGGCCGCAGCGAGAAGGAGAATCCGGGAGTCCCGGTGGCGGGATCTCCCGGTGGAAACAGCCGAGGTTCGTCCGCTCGACGGACGACGCGGCGGGTCAATCCACCAGGACATGCAGCCGGTAGAACATGTCCCGGCCCCAGCCGACGCTGTTGCTGTTGCCGCTGATGAAATAGGTCCCGGAGGTCGGCGCCGTGTAGACCAGGAACGGGTGTGCGCCGCTCACCGGCGTTCCGGCCGGGTTGTAGATGACGATGAGCCCGTCGAGGGGGGAACCGATCATCTCGGTCAGCAGGACCGCGTACACGGTCTGGCCGGCGGTGAGATCGATGGCGTAGAAGTCCTCGTCGGCCGTGTCGGTCGGCTCGTTTGAGGTACCGTAGATCTCAACGGGGGCGGTGATGTGCTGGGGAGCGGTACGGTCGTTGTTCTCGATGTCGTAGATGATGTTGGATCTGAAGACGGACTCGGGCTGGACCGCCACGGTGCTGTACAGGTCGCAGTTGGCGTTAAAGACGTGCTTGAGCGCCAGCACCGAGATGTTCACGTTGCTGGACAGGCGCACCGTGCCGTGAAATTTGTCGCCCCACACCACGTCATTGAACAGTTCCGACAGGAAGCGCGAATAGTGACCGCCGGCCGGCACCTCGATGGTCTGGGTGCTCACCGCGGCGCCGCCGGTGGCCGGAATCAGCGTGGCCACGATCTCGGCGTCGGCGTCACCGGGGTTGACGATGGCGAAGCCCATGTCCACTTTGGTGTCGCCGAGGATGTCTTCCACCGGGGCAACATTGGCGGCGAAGGCAAACTGAGTGGCCACCGGGGAAGGCAGGACGCCGGCTGACCATTTCACCGTGTCCGGATCGGTTGAAAAGTCATAGAAAGAAAAACTGGCGGAGACGTTCACCGGTTGCGAGGTCTCGGCCATGGCCCAGCCCACTTTCAGCGGATCGACGGCCCCGGAGAAGAAAAACTTGACGCTGTAGGGTTGGATGGTGAAGGTGAAAGTGCTCTTGTGACCGCCGCTACCCTCAGAGCCGCGTAGATCGATGATCCAGGGAGCGCCAGCCTCGTCATAAAAATTCAGCGTGACCTCGGTGGGTGTCGCCTGGACGTTGTTGAACCAGAATTCGCTACCGAAAATAAAGCCGCCGTCCACCACATGGGGGAAATAATACACGGAATTCTGGGCGTTCGCGGTGACGCCCATCGTGATCATCAGGCTGCAACCCAAGATCACATTCAGCAGACAGTGCTTGATCATGCCGTCCTCCTCATTCTGAGCTGTTGAAAGAGACGGCCGGAGGATCATTATTCAGCGTTTTTTTTATTATGCCACCGTGTCCGGACCGGCGGCAACCTGCCCAGGCGGCGTATCAAGCCAAGCCCGCCTCGGGACAACCTCCAGCTCCCGCAATCGGGGCGACCCGACTGCAGCCGATACTGAATGTGAGTGTGGGAGCCCGGGATGCCCGCGGCCGGGCATCCCGGAAGGGGTGGCAGAATCAGTCGGACGCCGGGCGCGACCGGCGGCTCAGCGGACTTCGACGAACATCCGGTAGAACGATTCGCGGCTGTATGTGGCGTCGGCGCTGGCGCACTCGAGGCGGTGCGTGCCCGAGGTCGTGGCCGTGTACTCGAAGCGCGGATCCAGCAGGCCGAAGTCGTCGGTCATGAGCACGACGGTATTGACCGGGTCGTACAGCAACATCGCGGTGGAGAGCGGGGAGCCGAGGGCGTTCGCCAGAAACGAGACGTAGAGGGTCTCGCCGGCCGACAGGTAGAGGGAGAAGAAGTCGAGGTCGGGCCCGTCCACGGCCGAATTCAGGGTGCCGATGATTTCCACCGGCGGGAAGATGGGTTGCGCCTCCGCCAAGGAGTTGTTGTACTCCAGGTCGTAGAAGGTGTTGTACCGGAAGGTGGATTCGGGCTGCACCGCCACGGTGCTGTACACGTCGCTGCGGTCGTTCCAGATGTGCTTGAGCGCCAGCACCGAGATGTTCACGTTGCTGCTGAGCCGGACGATGCCGTGGAACCGGGTGCCCCACGCCACGTCATTGAACAGCTCCGACAGGAACCGCGAGTAGTGGTCGCCCACCTTGACCGTGATGGTTTTGGTGCTCACCGGCGCGCCGCCGGCGGTCGGGATCAGTTCGGCGGTGATGGTGGCGTCGGCGTCCTCGACGTCCGTGAGGCTCGGATTGACGATGGCGAAGCCCATGTCGACTCTCGTGCTATCGATGACATCCTCCACCGGCGACACATTGGCGGCGAAGGCGAACTGGGTGGCCACCGGCGACGGCAGCACGCCGGCCGACCAGATGACCTCGGCCGGGTCGGGACCGAAGTCGTAGAACGAGAAGCTGGCGGACGTGTTGATGGGCTGCGACGCCACCGCCTTGGCCCAGCCCACTTTCAGCGGATCGACGCACCCGGTGAAGTAAAACCGGGTGCTGTACGGTTGCAACGTGAAGGTGAAGGTGCTGTTGAAGCCGGTGCCCCCGTCGAAGCTGCGCAGGTCGACGGTCCAGGGGGCGCCGGACTCGTCGTAAAAACTCAGGGTGATGGTGGTGGGCGTGGCCTGAACGTTGTTGAACCAGAACTCGCTGCCAAAGATGAAACCGCCGTCGACGACGTGGGGGAAGTAGTAGACGGAATTCTGGGCGCCGGCGGCGGCGCCCAAGGCGGCGGCCAGGCCGCCGATCAGGATCAGACGAATCAGGACGCACATCCTCATGATCGCCTCCTTCAAGGCTGGTGGTTCAGCCGTTGGACTGCGTGATGCTCAGACTATTATACCAATTCCGCATCACTCGAATTGAGCATCACCTGCAGAAAACAGGCGGCCGAACCCGGTCGTGCGGCGGAACGCAGGGATGAAGTGAGGGTGTGCGGTCACGACGCCGACAACCCGCGAAGGTGTCCGGAATGAAGACGCATCACCGGCAAGGATGGAACGCCTTGCTGAAAAGAAGACCGGGATGCCCGGCGGCCGGGCATCCCGGGATGGATGGCGCGATCAGTGGAACCCCGGGCGCGGACGGCGGATCACCACTTCGCCTCGACGAACATCCGGTAGAACGACTCCCGGCCGTGGGTGCCGCCGGTGCTGGTCACGACGATGTAATGAATACCTGAAGTCGTCGCCGTGTACCAATAGATCGGATCCAGCAACCCGGTAATGGATGTGTTGGCGCCGCCCACCACCACCTGGCCCGGATCGTAGAAGGTGATGATGCTGTCCAGGGGTGAACCGATGATGTCCGCGAGCAGGAACGCGTAGATGGTCTGGCCCGAATCCAGGTAGAAGGAAAAATAATCGGAATCGGTCCCGTCGGCGGGCGAATTCACCGTGCCGACGATCTCGACGGGCCAGCGGTCCGGGTAGCCCTGGGCGTCGGCGAAGCTGTCGTTGTCCTCCCGGTCGTAGAGGATGTTGCAGCGGAGAGTGGAGTCGGGCTGGACCGCCAGGGCGCTGTAGACGTCGGTGTTGTCGTTCCAGACGTGCTTGAGCGCCGTCACCGCGATGTTCACGTTGCTGGACAGGCGGACGATACCGTGCCAGCGGGTGCCCCAGGTCACATCGTTGAACAGATCCGACAGGAATCGCGAGTAGTGGCACCCGGCCGGCACCTCGATGGTCTGGGTGCTCACCGCGGCGCCGCCGGCCGCCGGGATCAGGGTGGCGGTGATGTGGGCGTCTTCGTCTCCCGGATTGACGATGGCGAAGCCCATGTCCACTTTCGTGGCTTCGGTGACATCTTCCACCGGCGACACGTTGGCGGCGAATGTAAACTGGGTGGCCGTGGGAGAAGGGAGAATCCCGGCGGTCCAGACCGACTTCGGCGGATCGGGATTGAAGTCGTAAAACGTGAAGCTGGCGGAGACGTTGACGGGCTGAAAGGAGAGGATCCGGGCCCAGCCCACTTTCAACGGATCGACGCAGCCGGTGAAGAAGAAGACGGATTGGTACGGCTGGAGGACGAACGAAAAGACAGACTGGTGGCCGCCCAGGCCCTCGCGGCTGCGGAGGTCGATGTCCCACGTATACCCATTGTCATCAAAGAATGAGATGACCACATCATTGGGTGTGCTCTGCACGTTGTGGATCCAGATCTCGGTCCCGTAGATGTAGCCGCCGTCCACCACGTGGGGGATGATGTAGGTGCTGCTGTAGGCGCTTGCGGGCGCGCCCATCGCGACGGCCAGGCCGACAGCCAAGAGCAGCATCATCAAGTTGCGCAGGTTCATGAGTGCCTCCTTGCTTTCAGTTGTTCAATGAGACGGCCAAATGTAAGGTTTTGTCATAGGGTGGTTGCCGACGAAACCGGGCGGGGGGCCGTGGCAAACCGAACGCTGTCTGCAAATGCATCTGTATTCTTCCGGCAGCCGGCGGGCGCGCGTCGCCTTACCATGTGAAGGTGAACTCCAGCGGTTCCGGTGACGGCAGCACGCCTGGGGGCGGCGCCAGCCGGATGTACAGTGGGATGCCCTCGTCCGGAGCAGCTGCGGCGGCCTTCACCGACAGCTCCGCCGGGGCGCCCCCGCCGGCGGCGGCGAACAGCAGGGCCAGCGCGCCGGCCACCTCGTCCGCGACCGCTTCGGGCGGCAGCGTGCCGGCGGCTTCGTGGAGCTGGATCAGGAACGCCACCACGCGGTTCAGGTAGAGGGCGGGCTCCAGCCGCTGGCCGCTCACGGTGACGGCGTGGGGCAGGAACGCCTCGATCCGGCCCGGTTCCACCGCCAGCGGCGAGATGCCCGCCGCCTTGAATTGCTGCAGCCGCTCGCGAGGGAACACGGCCGCGGTGGGAGTGGGGCGGTCGCCGGTGTCGATGCCGGGCAGTCCGCGCAGGGCGACCTGGCGCCACTCGGCCAGGTGCGTGGGCCAGCCGAAGCGGGCCACGCTCTGGGCGACCAGGGCGCCGGCGGCCCAGGCGGGGCTCAGCCAGAGCGGTTCCGTCTCGTCGCAGGCGGCGATCCCGTGGCCCAGCTCGGACCGGTGGGGCTCCCGGCCGGCGAACGGATTGCAGGTGGCCGCCAGCCAGGCGCCGCCGGGCTGTTCCGCCAGGCGCCGCCACTTGGCAAACGCCGCGTCCTCCAGGTAATTGGGCAGGTGGGGGAGCCGGGTGATCTCGGGCCAGCTTGGCAGGTGGAAGAAGGCCGGAGCCAGTTCCACGACGAGCGGCGCCTGGAGGGCGTCGGCGCAGCCGGCCGCCCGCTCCAGCATCTCCAGGCTGCGGGGCGAGCTGTCGAAGGGGAGCGCCACCAGGATCAGGTTGGGCGGCGCCGCGGCCAACTCGCGGACCAGCAGGTCCAGCGCGTCGGCCAGCGTGTCGGCGGCGGCCGGCACGATCCGGAAGCGAAGGCCGTCGCCCAGCGGGAACGGACCCTGGCGGGTGAGCGTGGCCAGCCCGCGCCAGGCGGCCTCGGCCGCCCGGAAACCGGCGTCGGCGAACACGGCGGACAGGATGCGGCCGAGCAGCACGTCCAGCTGGTCGGGCCAGGTGGTGGCGTGATGGCCCGCCGGCGACGGCGCGACCGGCGCGGCGTCGGTCCCGGGGAGGGCAACCATGGAGAAGATGTCGTCAATGGCCTCGCTTCGGGCGCGGGCGACCGCCGCTTCGCCGGTGGGCGGCGGTGGGGGAATGGGCAGGGCGGGCCAGCGGCCGATGGCCTCGGCGTACACGTCCTGGGGATCGGCGCGCCGAGCCAGCGCCTTCCGGATGTGCTGGGCGGCCTCCCGGTAGGCGGTCAGCCCCGGCACGTTACGGGCGATCTGATCGGGCCGGAAGTCACGCAGTTGGCGGACGGGCACCTCGACGCGGGCGGCTGGGAAAAGCTCTCTGGGTACGGGCACGGCGAACACAGCGCCGAGGTCGTTCAGGGCGGTGTCGAGCTCGTCGGTGGCGTAGGGCCGGCTCAGTCTCGGCGCGGCGGAGGGCGCGAAGGGGGCGATGGCAACCACCTGGTAGGGCACGGGAGGGATCCGTTGCATGGCGATGTCCTTTGCGTCGATTTGCCCCTATTTTACAACATCCGAGCCCGCATTTTGATTTCGTGTTCGTAATCGAGGTTCGGGGCTCGGGTCTCGGGGTTCGGGTTTCGTTCCCAACCCTCAACCCATAACCCTCAACATTCTTTGTGTCCTTCGTGACTTCGTGGTGAATGACTCGAACTTCGGACTTCGGATTTCGTGCTCGTAATCGTAATCGTGATCGTAATCGTGATCGTAATCGATCGGCTAGAAGGTTTGATGTTGAAACGTTCGCAGGTTCGCAAGTTCCAGGTTCGCAAGTTCGCAATCAGTTGATAGTTGATGGTTGATCGTTCGTTCTGTTCGTTTGCCTTCTCTCGTCTCCCTTCTCCCGTCTCCCAATTCACCGATTTACCCATTCTCCGCTCATCTTTGTGCCCTTCGTGCCTCAGTGGTGACCCGACCGACTTCGGACCTCGGTTCCGGCCGCGGCGGTATACAAATATTTTTGTGTTCTATCGTTCTCCAAACAAAAACGATCGGCATCGCCGAGACCCTTTTCGGACAGAAACCGTCGAACACTTCGCCGCGGATCCGTTTGTATAGGTAAGACCACGTTGGGGAGGTTGCCATGGAGGATGAAGTGAAGATCCGGATCGCGGCGCTGGCGCAGATGCTCTGGAAGGAATTCCGCACGGTCGTGGAGCTGCCGGACGCCGTGCCGGAGGCGGTGCGGCTGCAGCTCATGGAGGAGGCGTATGCCGAAGTCCAGCTCGACGGGAACGAGCCGTTCGACGACGATTGCCCCATCTGCCGGATGCTCGCGGCCGAAGGGAACTGGACGCGGCACTACGATTTCTGCTCCGGATGGTGCCCCGACTGCCGGATCCTCGACTGGTGCGAAACGGCCAGCGGCCAACACTCGGCCGAGGAGATCGCCTGGATGAAGGCGAACGGGAGCTATCCGCCGGACTCGAGTCCGGTGGACGAGCTGACCCGCCATTTGCTGGTGCAGAACCGGGAGCCGGTCGACGGGGCGGCCGGGAATTGACGCGAGGCGAGCGAACCGGCGTCAGTCGCAGAGGGCCACCAGATCGATTTCCACGGCGCCGTCCAGGGGCAGCCGGGCCACCTGCACGGTGCTGCGGGCGGGTTTGCCGGCACCCAGGTATTCGCCGTAGACGGCATTGAACGCCTTGAAGTCGTTCATGTCGCGCAGGAAGCACGTGGCCTTCACCACCCGGTCCAGGGAGCTGCCGGCGGCGGCCAGCACCGCCTTCAGGTTGGCGAAGACCTGGTGGGTCTGGACCGAGATGTCGCCGGTGAGGAGCTGACCGGTTTTCGGATCGATGGCCAGCTGGCCGGAGGTGAAGACGAATCCGCCGGCCTTGATGGCCTGGGAGTACGGGCCGATGGCCGCCGGGGCGTCGGAGGTGTGCACGGTGGATCGGGTCATGGAGTTCTCCTAGGTTTTGGATTGCGCAGGCCCGCCGGAGTCGGGCCGTGGTTCCGCCGGGTGTCCGTTGCCGGAGGGCGCCGGAGGCGGTTCCTCATGTTTCGCTTTTTTGCCATTGGCCGGAAGGGGCGACGCCGC
>JAEAMG010001809.1_pt1 | contig 14964 bp, 11 predicted proteins | sample 8958741 | NCBI WGS metagenome assembly JAEAMG01 (sample SAMN16933256, study PRJNA681125) | bioreactor sludge metagenome | isolation source: anaerobic bioreactor treating anionic surfactant - SDBS | place: India: Bengaluru | collected 2019-02-28
AAAAATTGGCGCTCGAAGTGCGGTCGCGGAGTTGGTTGCGCTCGATTCCAAAACGGCCCACGTGACGTCAGTGGCGGCGAAACCATCTAGACTTCTGAAAAGGTCCGGGGTCGTCTTCAGTGAATAACCCCCGAGCAAGCTCGGGGGCTTCTATCAGCCGAACAAGTTCGGCTGATCGTTTGCCGACCCACCTCGCTGATCTTTGATATATCGCCGCATCATTTCGTCGGTGGTGCCCGGTCCGGAACTCATCACGAAGTAGCCGCGCTCCCAAAGCGCCCCGCCCCACAACCGGCGCTTCACACTCGGGAATCGCTCGAACACCTTCCGGGCGGTGATGCTCTTCACCACCTGCACAATCTCGGCCGGCGCCACATCCGGCGGGGCACTCACGAACAGGTGGACATGATCCGGCATCACCGCCAGCTCCTCCACCACAAAATCGTAGCGCGCGGCTCCTTCGCGGATGATCCGCGCCACATACAGTCCGATGTTGCCCCCCAGCACCACCCGCCGATACTTCGGGCACCACACGAAATGATACTTCAGTTCGTGGCGCGTATGCGCGCCGGATTCGATGACCATACCCGGGGCCTGTCCTCAGCGGCATGGTATCCCGCTTCGGACCGGCCCGCAAACGATTATTAGGGGGCTCGCCGCCTCCTAAAAACCCCCGCTCTGTGCGGATGCCCTTCATCCCACAAGCAAGCTTGTGGGTTTTCGGGCATGGCTTTATAAAAGGAAGGAGCAATGACATGTCTCTGTTCGGACCGCCCAACGTCGAGAAAATGGTGGCGAAGAAGAATCTCAAGGGATTGCTCAAGGCCTTGGTATACCATCGCGATCGCCCTAAGCGCGAGTCGCCGGACTACGAAAGGAGCCGTGCCGTCCGCCGGATGGCCGCCCAGGCCCTCGGCGCGCTCGGTGACGCCAGCGCCTTCGGCAGCCTGCTGGAATCGCTGCGGGACGTTTGCCCGAAGGTTCGCGAAGCCGCGGCCCACGCCCTGGCTCGGATCGACCAAGATCGGGCCGTCACCTCCTTGTTGGGCCGATTGAAGCCGGAACAGACCGAAGCGTGCAAGTCTGCCGCCGAAGCGCTCGGCCATCTGGGAGATGCCCGGGCCACCGAACCCCTGGCCGCACTCCTGAACCAGACCCAGTACGACACGCTGCTCGCCGCCATTGAGGCCCTCGGCAAACTCAACGATGCCAAGGCTGTCCAACCGTTGATCGGAGCACTGATCGCTCATGATTACCCCGCTCGAAAAGCCGCCGTCTCTGCCTTGGACCGGCTTGGCCAGCCGGAGTGGAAAGAGTGGGTCAAGGGGGATGAAAATGATTTTGCCCGATTGGGCGAATCGGGCGATCCCCGCGCATTGGCGCCGCTCTCCAACGCCTTGAAAACCGGCAGTGAAGGCTCCCGCAGAAGCGCAGCTTTGGCACTCGGCAAGCTGCGGGATCCTGGTGCAACCGGGCCGCTCCTGGTCGCTCTGGGCGATCGACAGGGGAAGGTCCGGGCGGCCGCGGCCCAGGCGCTGGGACAGTTGAGCGATCCACTTGCCGTTGAGCCTTTGATGACGGCGCTGAAGGACAGTCACAGGGACGCCCGTCGCGCCGCCGCTGCCGCCCTCGGTCTGCTGGGCGACATCCGGGCGGTGAGACCGTTGATCGACGCGCTGACCGATGATGGCGACTGGATGGTTCGAAAATCATCGGCCGAAGCCCTCGGCAACCTGGGTGATTGCCGCGCGATCGAAGCACTTATCCGGGCACTCAGGGATTCAGACGAGTCTGTTCAACTCGCCATCGGAGAGGCTCTCGGCAAACTCGGCGAGGATGGCATCGTCGCCCTGCTGAACGTGTTGGGCTCGGGCGATCCAGAGATTCGCCCCGGCGTCATCGAGATCCTCGGAAAAATCGGCGACGCCCGGGCGGTCGAGCCGCTGTTCGAGGCGTTGGCGGACAAGTCGTGGTCGGCGCGCCGGGCGGCGGCCCGGGCGCTGGCCCAATTCGCCGAAAGGCAACCGGCCGCCATTCTCAAACTGTGGGATAAAATCGCCGCCCGGGCCCGCCAGAAACACAACGACGTGGAAGCCGTTTTCGCGAACTGCTCGCATTACGGGCACGTGGACCGTCCGCACAAGGACACCGGGATCGGGATGGAATTCCCGGACAAACCCCAGAACACGGACTTCTGATTGAAGTGGCCCGATCCGATGGTGTCGATCAGTTCGCATGGACATGGATAATAAGCATGGGACGCCGAGCCCCGTTTTTATCAATCTATTCGATGGGAGATTTTTCATGGGATTGAGGAAGACCGACGAAGGAATTTTGGATCACATTCTTGACGCGCTCGGTTTTGTGATCGATGGATTGATCAACCTCTTTCGACCCAAGTGGCGGCACACCGATTCCCAAGTGCGCGAAGCCGCGGTGGGTCGGCTCACCGACCCGAGGTTGCTCACCAGGATCGCCCAGAAGGATGAATCGCTTTCGGTGCGCGGTGCCGCCGTGCAGAAACTCGCCGACCACGCATTGCTCGCCGCGATCGCCCAACAGGATGAATCAGATTGGGTACGCGAGGCCGCCGTAGAGAAACTCACCGACAACGCGTTGCTTTCCGAAATCGCCCAGAAGGATCAATCGCCTTCGGTGCGCAAGGCCGCCGTACGGAAGATCACCGACCACGCATTGCTCGCCGCGATCGCCCAGACGGATGCGCACGAGGATGTGCGGTATGCAGCGGTATGCGAACTCACTGATCAGACCGTGCTGGCCGAGATCGCCAAAACGGATCCGGAGGAAGATGTGCGAAAGCGCGCGATGGATAACCTCACCGATCAAGCACTGCTCGCCGAGGTCGCCCTGAGCGGCAAGTACAACGGCGCCGATGCGGTGAGCAAGCTCACCGACCAATCGTTGATCGCCGAGGTAGCCAAGCGGAGCGGAAACGGTGGCACCCGCCTGGCAGCAGCGAGAATGCTGGCCGATCAGGAGTTGGTCCAATCGGTGTACGCCGAAATCGCCCGGACAGACGACGATCGTTATAGGAGCTTGGAAGCGGTGTGGAAGCTCACCGACAAGTCGGTGCTTGCCGAACTCGCTCTGAATAGCCGACATCCTGAAGTCCGGCGTAATGCGGTGAGTCAGTTGAAAGATCCATCGGCGCTGATTGAGGTCGTGCGAAGCGAGGTTGAGCGAACGAACACAGACGATTGGGTCTGCGTGTATGCCGCGGGACGAATCACCAATCAGGCCCTCTTGGCTGAGATCGCTTGGACGGAACGATCTCGGGCCAATAAATTGGCTGAGATTCTTGGCCGTTTTTCCCGATGTGCTCTATGCGGGGAATGGTGGGAAACTGAAAAGCTTGACTGGAAGCATCGATGCGGGGGGTGCTCCGGGGCGTCTTGATAGACAATCCCACTCTTCTTCCACTGATCCGGAAGTGATGATGGCAGAAAGATATCAGGAGGTTTGAATGATGGGTATCTCGAAATCCTCGGCATTGCTTGGCTTGCTGGCATTTGTTCTGCTCTCCGCGCCATTTCCCGCCGCCCAATCCCTTCCCGAGACCGTCGCGGTGGTCACGGACACAACCGGGGAAGTGACGGACCTGTCCAGCTTGAGTTCGGGCGAAGAGTACTTCGCGGCATTTAACGTCGGGGGCTGCGGACTTGTATTGGTCTTGAAAGAATATCGAGTGCCGTATTATGGCCACGTCGAAGGCACCTACAGCCTGTTTGTGCAGTTCTCCCAGATGAAGGAAATCACCCGGATCAAAAAGGGGGTTTTCAAGATCGCCTTGTCCGACGGCGCCTCCATGGAATGCGGAATCGAAGACAATGCGTTCATCAAGGGACGCTGCAGTCTGGGGATGCTGACGCTGACCTTCGACAAGGTCCAGGTGCTGCGGATCATCGCTTGCAAGCCAACTGTCATCCCTCCACGACCCGGTGCGAAAGGCAAGATCATTCTCCGAGACAACAGGGTGATCGAATCGGGCAACATCAACGCGTACTACTATGTCCCTTCAAGGTACATCAACGTATCCGGTGACCGTCTATTCAGCCAGACCCTCTGGCTGGAAACAAAAAAGGGAGCAGCGGAGTTGGAGGTCAGCATGCCGTTTTCCGATGTCGGCAAGGTCGTGTTTGACAAGGTCAAGGCCGCGCCGGACAAGTCCAGCTGCAGTACGGGGGAAAGCGTTTCGGTGACGCTTAAAAACGGGACGGTCTTGTCCGGGCGGGTGTTCAATGAATCGTACCGGGACAAGAGTTTCGAGACATTGTGTGGCATGTCAGGCGACTATCTGTTCCGGGTTAAAGGCCTGGGCTGGGTGGTGGACACAGTCGACTTTTCCAATTCATCGCCGGCGAATTGATTGGACGGCGAGGCGGGCTCAGCCTGTCCGTCTATCCACGGTGACCTGCTTAGGAGGATGATATGTCTCGTCGCAGAATCGCTTTCTTGACCATCGCCCTCGGGCTTTGGCTGGCCGAGCCGCTGGCCTGGGCCGCAGACGAAGCGAAGGTGGAAAGACTGGCGGGTGAATGCACGGCGGGCAAGGCGAATGCCTGCCGGGAACTCGCCCGGATCGCCTCGACGGATAATGACTGGTACTTGCGCCGGTTCGCCGTCAAGCGACTGACCGACCAAACCGTCCTGGCCAGGATCGCCACGACCGATCCGGACGACCGGGTGCGCGAGGCTGCGGTGGGGCGGCTCACCGGCCAGGATCCGGCCCTGCTTGCCGCCATCGCCCGGACGGACGCCGACGAGGATGTGCGCGAGGCGGCCGTGTGGAAGATCTATGACCAATCGGTGCTCGCGGACGTCGCCAAAACCGCTCGGGATCAGAAAATTCGCTGGATTGCGCTGGACAATCTCATTCATCCGGATCAGGCGCTTCTGGCCGAGATCGCCACATCGGGCGAGGCCCTTTGGTTGAGAAAGGCCGCGCTGAGGAAACTGACCGATCCGATGATCCTGGCAAGACTGATCCAGACAGACCTCGACGAGGAGGCCTATCAAATCGTCCAGGAGAAGCTGACGGATCCACCCACGTTGGCGGATCTCGCCCGGACGGCCGGCAAGCCGCATGTCCGTCGCTTCGCCGCGGCGAAAGTCACCGACCCGATCGTATTATCCGAGATTGCCCGGACGGATGGTGATGCGGCTGTGCGTCGCGAGGCGGTTGAGCGTCTCCTGGATCCGGTTCTGCTGGCCGCAATCGCCCGGTCGGACAGCGATGCCGCGGTGCGGTTGGCCGCGGTGTCGAAGCTCGCAGATCCGGCACTTCTGATCGAGCTTGCCCGGACGGACGCCGATGAAGCAGTCCGGAAGCGGGCGCTGCAGAGAGGGAAACTGCCGGTTTTTCAGAAGGTCGGGCTCTCGATCGATGTCGACAGCACCTGGTGTGACGATGCACTTTGGCGGGTTGCCACCACTCGCTTCGCGGATATTCCGATTGTCAAGGATGTCCCGACGGATGGAGACCAGATTCTCATTACGCGCCTGTCCATCACGAACGCTGAGGCCACATCGGCGGTTTATGATGTGGGGATCCTCTATTCCGGGGCCCGGGCAACAGCCGATCTGTACCTGAACGCATTCCAGATCGGGTTCACGCAGACCGCCGACATTGCCCCCCCGGAGATGATCAATGCCGCCCGGTACAAAACGCCGGAAAATGCACCGCTTCGAGATGCAGCCAGCAAGGCCGCCGCATCCGTACTGGAGGAACTGATCCTGTCCGTAGTCAATGATAAGACCCAGAATGGAGCCCAGAAAATGTTCGAGCACTTGGCCATACACTCTCAAAATCAGCGCAACCGCATCGCGGCGGTGCGCAGGATCAGAAACCAAGACCTGATTTCACGGCTCGCAGGTAGCGAGGTAGATCCGCTGGTGCGGGAAGCTGCCGTGGAACAGATGACCGATCCGGTTCGACTGGCTGAGATAGCACAGTCGGACGCTGCCGATCGCATCCGCCGTGCCGCCACGAAAAAGCTGACCGACCCGACCATTCTGGCCAAGATTGCCACGACTGAAAAGAATGAGCAGGTGCGGTCGTCCGCGGTAGAGAAGATCGTGGAGCAGAGCCTTTTGTCCAGAATCGCTCGAACGGATCAGAATGCAGACGTACGCCACCGCGCGGTGCTCAATCTTACGGACCAATCGCTGCTCGCGGAGGTCGCCCGGAACGACATTGATGAAGGTGTCCGCCGTGAAGCGGTGCAGCGGCTCACCGACCCGTCGGTTCTGGCCGGGATCGCCCGGTCGGAAAAGGTTGATCACGTGCGTCGCCTGGCAGTGGATAAACTGAACGACGAATCGATTCTCGCCGAAATTGCCAGACAGGACACCAGTTACGACATCCGCAGAGACGCTGTGGCCAGAGTTTCAAACCAACAGATATTAATCGAGATTGCTCGATCGGATAGCGTCTCTGAAGTCCGACGAGCCGCAGTGCGCAAGCTCACAGATCAGCAAATCCTTTTAGGGATCGTTCGCGCGGACAGTGACGGAAGAGTGATCGAAGCAGCAGTGGAGTCACTCACCGATGAAACCATCCTGGGTGTTCTTGCCGGTGCGGATGACAACGAGAACGGGGCGCGCGATGCGGCACGGAAGCGCTTGTACCAATTAAAAAGCAGCGGCTGAAGTTGGCCACTATCGAGTGAGATATCCACAACTCGCTGGTAAATGTTGCGGAGAGCCCCTCCGTAGAATTGGTTCGGTGATCCGAGCACGTCGTCAGCTAAAGCAGCTACTGAGCGTGTTTATTCTTTCAAACTACCAGTCATCTCAGTTGGAGAACCACGGTACTGATAGTCTACATCAGCTGCTCGATCCTGTTTTCGACCTGGCTGTCTCCGGACGGCTTGCCCGAGCTATCACTCGAGAGCACCCCGCCGGTTCGCCCGGGACGACACAGAAGCACCCAACATCAGGCAGTACAAGGGACAGGGGTGCCGCGGTCGTCGTTTCCTGCCCGGGCGTGCCTCGCCAAATGATATAACACGATGATTTATCACGGTAGATTGAGTATAGTTGAGCCATCTCACCGACGATCTCATGCGGAGGCAGACATGAAAAGAAGTATTTGCCCGGCGTTGGGAATTCTGGTGGGTCTAGTGGCAGTCGTAGGACTGATCACGTGCGGCGATAAGACTCAAACAGAACAGGCACGGCAGGAGGCGGCGCAACAAGAACAGGCTCGAAAGGAAGCTGCCCGACAAGAACAGGCGCGGCAGGAGCTACAGGAAGCGATCGCGTCGCTTTTGAAGGGCCAGGGTGTGCCGCAGGCCGCGGCGTATGACAAGGACAGCCCAAGGCCGCACCGGCTGGTGATAGTCACCGGATCGGGTACACCTCACAAATGGGCGTCATTATTACCATCTGAATGGATCGCGGAAACTGTCGGTGAGTTGGCCCTGATAGTGGTGATCGAAGATAAGGAAGAACAATTGGGATCTCGACAGTATATCGGTGGCCCTTCCATCACCCGTTATCGGCATGAGATGCGGATTGATGTGCGGGTGGCACTCACCGGAATTCTTTTGGATGGTTTTACTATGAAGGGGGAAACGCCAAACTTTCCTTATTTTGCATCGCAGAGCACAACCCGTATCGATGGGCGGGTGGATTCCGCTGATTTCGCGGAAGCCCTATGTGGGCACTTGAAATTGGTTAGCCCAAACACCGGTGAACCCACAGGCAGAAGGGAGACCGATCCAATCGGCATGGAATTTGTGGAATTGGGTTCTGGCTCGGTCTTGATCGGCTCGAACCAGTATGAGAATGAAAGGCCGGTGCACCGGGCGACCATCAGCCGGGCGTTCCATTTGCAGACAACGGAGGTGACCCAGGGGCAGTGGAGAGCGGTGATGGGGGACAATCCATCGCACTTCAAGAACGGTGACAATCACCCGGTGGAGTCCGTTTCATGGAAGGACGTGCAGGTGTTCCTAAAGAAGTTGAACGCCTTGGATCCGGGAAAGAACTACCGTCTGCCGACGGAGGCGGAGTGGGAATACGCGTGCCGGGCGGCGACAATCGGCACACGGCACGGAAAGCTGGGTGTGATCGCGTGGTACAGCGACAACTCGGATAGTCAGACCCATCCTGTAGGGAAGAAGCAGCCCAACGCCTGGGGTCTGTACGATATGTTGGGGAACGTGGATGAGTGGTGCGCGGACTGGTATGGTGAGAATTACTATGAGAATTCTCCGATAGCGGATCCGCGGGGTCCGTCGTCGGGAGAGTACCGCGTGCAGCGGGGCGGTTCCTGGTACGACGCCGCCTACCTGGTCCGCAGCGCCTCCCGCGGCAGGTCCTCTCCTCCTGACAACAGGGACGACCGCACCGGCTTTCGTTGTGCCCGGGACTGAGTGGTTCCCTTGATGCCTTATACTTTTTCCCTTTAAAGCGGGGGTACAGGGGGCGCCGCCCCCTGTCCGCCCCCGCTTCCCGCCCGGGCGTGCCTCGCCACGATGATAAAACACGATGATTTTATCCCGGCAGATCAAGTATATTTGATTCATCTTACCGACGATCTCATGAGGAGGCAGGGATGAAGCGAATAGTTTGCCCGTTCTGCGGGGGCGAGCACATTGTCAAGGCGAACTCCGGCAAAGGCCGCCGCGAACGTCGGGCGACCGCACGCCGGCAGGGGATGCGGGCGCTGGGGATTCTGGCGGGCCTCGTGGCGGTCATGGGGTTGATCGCATACGGCCAGGAACGATCGCGCCAAAAGACCGCCCAACAGGAACAGGCACGGCAGAAGGCTGCGCAACAAGAACAGGCTCGCCAAGAAGCCGCTCGACAGGAGTTGCAGGAAGCAATTGCGGCGGTTCTGAAGGGCCAGGGTGTGCCACTGGCCGCGGCGTATGACAAGGACCGTCCGGAGCCGCCGCGGCTGGTGCTGATCACCCGATCGGGAGAGCCTCACGAACGGGCATCGTCCTTGCCACCCGAATTGATTGCAAACACAGTCAGTGAGATGGTTTTGGTAGTAATGGTCGAAGACAAAGAAGTAAGACTGGACACTCAAAAATATCGCAGACAAGATACGCCGTCAGGGTCCAGTGAAACTTATGACACCGTCGTCACCCGGTATCGGCACGATTTGTGGATTGAGGTGCGAGTGGCGCAGACTGGGGTTCTATTGGGTGGTTTTACTATGGAGGGAGAAACGCCAGAGCGCTTTCCTCTAACTTTGCCGGATTTTCAATCCGGTATCAGTGGGAGCAGGGTGGGATCCGCTGAGTTCGCAGAAGCCCTGCGCGGGTATTTGGAAGTGTATAGAATAAACACCGGTGGCCCCACAGGCAGAAGGGAAACCAACCCTATCGGCATGACATTTCTGGAATTGGGCCCCGGCTCGTTCGCGATGGGCTCGTATTCGGGCGGTTATAACAACGAGCGGCTGGCGCACCGTGTGACCATCAGCCAGCCGTTCTACCTGCAGACAACGGAGGTGACGCAGGGCCAGTGGCGAGCGGTGATGGGGGACTACCCGATGCGCTTCGATGACTCTGATGATTACCCAGTGAGAAATGTATCGTGGGACGACGTGCAGAAATTTCTGCAGAAGCTCAACGCGCTGAACCCAGGGAAGAACTACCGGCTGCCGACGGAGGCGGAGTGGGAGTACGCGTGCAGGGCGGGAACGACCGGCGAGCGGTACGGGGAGCTGGATGCGATCGCGTGGCACGAAGGAAATTCGGATGGTACCCATCAAGTGGGGCAGAAGCAACCCAACGCCTGGGGTCTGTACGACATGCTGGGGAACGTGTGGGAGTGGTGCGCGGACTGGTATGACGGAGACTACTATGCAAACTCTCCGGCAACAGACCCGCAGGGCCCGTCGTCGGGACAGGACCGCGTCTTGCGGGGCGGTTCCCAGTTCGACTCCGTCGGCTTCGTCCGCAGCGCCTACCGCCACAGGGACCTTCCCAATAACAGGAGTAGAATCAATGGCTTTCGATGTGTTCGGGACAACGATAATGTTCAAGCCGCTCGGCAGGAGCAGGCGCGCTTCGTCCTGGCCGGCATGCGCTTTGTACGGATCTCAGCAGGGAGCTTTCAGATGGGCTCGGACAGAGGCAGCTATGTTGAGAAACCGGTGCACCGTGTGACCATAAGCCAACCGCTCTACCTACAGACGACTGAGGTGACCCAGGGCCAGTGGCAGGCGGTGATGGGGGACAACCCGTCGAAATTCAAGAACGGTGACGATTACCCGGTGGAGAACGTCTCATGGGATGACGTGCAGGATTTTCTGAAAAGACTGAACCAAATGGACCCGGGGAAGAACTACCGGCTACCGACGGAGGCGGAGTGGGAATACGCATGCCGGGCGGGGACGAGTGATGAGCGGTACGGAGAGCTGGACGCGATCGCGTGGTATGAAGATAACTCGGATGATCAGACCCATCCGGTGGGGAAGAAGCAACCCAACGCGTGGGGGTTGTACGACATGCTGGGGAACGTGTGGGAGTGGTGCGCGGACTGGTACGGTGAGAACTACTATGCGAACTTACCTGTCACGGATCCGCAGGGTCCGTTATCGGGACAAGACCGCGTCCTGCGGGGCGGTTCCTGGTTCATCAACAACTACTACGTCCGCTGCGCCAACCGCGTCGGGAAATTTACCGACTTCCGGCACCACAACGTCGGCTTTCGGTGTGCCCGAGACTGAGTGGTTTCCCTTGATGCTTGACACTTTTTCCCTTTAGAGCGGGGGTGCAGGGGGCGCTGCCCCCTGTCCGCGCCCGCCCCCTTCGAAGAGTGCGCCGCCGGATCGCCCCGCTGGGTCCTCTTCCCTCCGGTCGTCCTCGATGGCGGGGTAATCCACCGACGTGTTTCCTGCCACCCACCCACCCGCGCTGCTGTCCACCGAATAGATCAGAATTTAGAGAGGCAGGAAGCCGAAGATTCACTCGAGTGCAGGATACGCATTTGGGCGGACAAGCGCTGCTTGTCCGCCCAAATGCCTGCCGCCATCGTCGATAGCCTGCCAGGGGGATACCCACTGGACCCCGCAAGGATGGAACGATCTGAAACGGATCGAATCCCGACTGTCCATGTTCATTGGGCTGGAAAAAATTGACAAAAAACAGAAAAGCAAGTTAGCATCAGGTGCTCACCATCAGAAATACTTGCTCGTCCGTGCTTCTCTGAAGGGAGTGTCGATTGAAAAGGATGGAATTGAATCCCTGTACTTACGATAGATCATTCGCGCAAGATGATTACCCTATTATCCGGGTCTTTCCTTAGAAAGAAGGGAGGCTTCCTCGGAGTCTTCTCACGGTTACCGAAGAGCAGGCTTATTATTCTCCGCAACCCCGAAACCGCTGGTCCTGAGCGGCAGTGCGTCAAGAATCCGGTGGAGGACCTATAAAGGAGTCTTGCCGGTTACCTATACAGAAACCATATATCACGCCGCTTGGAGCATGAAACGTGAATTAAAATATTGCAGCAAAAGAACATGTGCTGGTTTGCTCGTTGGGATTATATATTGTGTTTTCGCAGCCGAAAGGAGTTATGAAGAAACAATTTATACATTATTGGTTGGCATCAAGTGAGCCTTCAGGATCTGCGAGATGGCAATAACACCGCTAGCGAAGGTGAACTGTCGTGATGACATGTTCGTTTAACAATATTGTCAGTGCATGGAAAGATTTTCGGACGAGGAGGAGCCCATCATGAAGCACTGCCGTTTGCCGTATCTCATTTTTATCGGTGTGATTCTTGGACTGTGGGCCGTTGCAGAGACGTCAGCCCAACAAGAGCAGACGATTGCAGCCACCCAAACCACTCAGTCTGATGGGAACAAAAAGTCCAAGCAGTGTGTTATTACGGGTTTCCTAGTCAATGAGGACGGCTCAGCAGCCGCGAACGTAGCGGTCTATATCTACCCGTATAAGGAAGAGCAGCTGCAATGGTACGGTCTCAAGTTCTACGAAGATGATACTGTAGGTCCTGCTGGGAACCCAAGGGCAAAGACCGACGCGAAGGGCCGATTCAGGATACAATTCACGAGCGACTTTCTCGACAAAGCCGACACCGAGGAGTTTGCCATTGGTACGTTTGCCTCCAAAACTCCTGGTGGCCCGATGATACTGACGGCCACTAAGCCGCTCGAGACAAAAATCATCTTGAATCTTGGTCTATTCAATGCTGCTCCTGAGCTAGACATAAACAAACTCTTCAAGGCTAAGGAGATCATCATTCGGAAATAGCCGGTTAGGGGGCTCAGCCCTGGTCCTCTGGAAGCGCGCCAGGAGCGCGAGTGAGGCGGAAGAGTGGGTTCTTGCCGATGCCACCTAACAAGTCGTTCGAATGGACTCCTCCTGCATCTCGCTCAGTCATACCGCTTGCAATCTTGATTTCCAACATCGGCGCCAGGGCATCCGCTTTCTGCTGACATGATCGCAGCCGGGGCAGAAAAGCAAGCGGGCTGCCATTGTTCAGCGCAGTTCGGCGCTGTTCAACTCCAGCTTTGGCCGTAATACTGAAACGAGAAGCTTCAGTTGATGAGTGATCATTTTCAGTATATTAGGATGTGTACTTGTCCAGGAAATGGGTATGTCGGGACGGTAGGAATCGGCGGGGGATCTGTAGTTCAGTGATTCCGTGGCCCGATAACTTGGCGATGGCGTGGAAGACCGGCATGTGCATAAACTCGGAGGGGAGCATCAACTTTTCGATCTTGTCCTGATCGTTGATGGTCTTCCGGTCGCCGATGTCCTTGGGCGAGAGTTGGCGGCCTTCCATTCGCTGGATGATCTCCCGCTCGCCGATGGATCTTGAAAGAAACTCGGCCGTGTCGGGGTCGTTCAGACGCAGGAAAAATCCGGTATTGAAGTTGTTGTAGAAGGTCATCTTGTTGGGCTTGCCGTAGACGTCCTCGATCTTGCCCAGGCCCTGGATGATTCCAGCCGATTCCGCCGGCATACCGATCGACCATGCTGGGCAACTTCGACCGGGACGGCACAGAAGCACCCAACATCAGGCAGTACGACGCAGCGATCCGTCACACTTGCCGGCAAATACAATATTTGTCGAAACTCTTGTAAAGCATTGATAAGATTGGTACGCCCGGCAGGACTCGAACCTGCAACCCCCGGCTTAGAAGGCCCACCTGGGGGCTTTTACGAGCCATCATTAGGCAATAATTGGCAATACCAAATCATGTCGCAGAGGCCGAAAAATCGGGCAATACGAGACTATTTCGAATTGTCGCCGAGCGTGGCAAAACATCTCCCAATACCATGCCTTTTTGTGGTTTAGTGTGACGCCAGTGTGACGGCATTACCAGACGAGCGGCAGGAAAAGTCTTCCGACGACCTCTATGAAGGTAAAAAAAACCGGCTGGATCAACCAGCCGGTTCGGATTAAACACTACATACCGCAACTCCCGTAGAAGCTGCTTTGTCCGGCACACTACATATGGGGCCCCCCAGAACCCCATCCCGGCATGGAATCCGGAATGTGAACCACGGGGATGGAAGTCAGGATTCCATCGATCTGAAGCAATCCCAAGGCAACAATTCCCTCGTATTGATTCCGGACTTCCACTGAACCTCGAAACTGCGTGAAGTCGACGCCTGGGAAAGCATCCGAAACATAGAACGCGTTCTGCCCACCAGGAGGCAGAACCAGCGTGGTTTCCGAGGTGAGCGCACCCGCAGACGAGATCAGGCGGAGAGCGACGTTTTGAGTCAACGTACCAGTATTGACCAGGGCGATGCCTGTGTTCACGGTGGTTCCGACGCTCACCGGTAGCGAGAATCCCATGAAATAGCCCATTTCGTACCGGCTCCCCAGCACTCCCACTTGGGTCTGGGTGGCGTCGCCGGGGGCGAATTCGTAGATGAGTGTGCCGAACACGTGATCGTAGTTGGAATGATCCATGGCGCCACCGCTCCCATGATGGCCGCCCCAGTTGCCAGAGCCGTCATCGACAAGCTCAAAAATCGCCCAGCCTGAAACGAGTCCCGGCCCCGCCGGCCCGGCGGAGAGATAGACGGTCCCCGAGGGGGGCAGCGTGATGTCGCGATACGTGACCATCTGCCCTTCAATGCTCACAGGCAGAGCAGTCCCGTCCTGTTTATAGAAACTGAGCCGCCCGGACAAGGCATCCGTCACGCCGGGATTCATCAACACCACGGTCAGGGTATAACCCTCTCCAAGTGCCAGATGTGGGAAAACCAGATTCCGATCGACGCGGTGTTGGTGGTAGCCGTATCCCCCGGGCATACCCATCTGACCGAAGAGTGGGAACGTCGATACGATCACGATTGTGATCATCAGAATCATCTTTTGAAACGTAACCTTCATGACAAGTCTCCTTTGAAATTCACGAATTGACGATACAAGGAAGTTGCAATGACCAACTACAGGAAGAATGGGGATGGACGAGGAATCTAGATCCGGAGCAGCGCGGTTTGAATCAGGCGAGTTGTGGCGAATGAAGCTCGAAGGATGTGCAGCCTGAAAAGACAGTCTTGTGTGATTCGACTGAGCATCTCCCTGCCCGCCACCAGGTCGAAGAACCATACCGGCGGCCTGGCCTCGCCACGATTGAGCCTCATTTCGGACATAGTGGCCGCGAGGCGGAACTCAAAGTACCGGCAGCAATCCGGCAGCGGACACGGAGATGCAGAAATCGACTCCGTGCACCATGACTGGCCGTTCTCTTTCGAACATGATGTAGCCGAGGATTCCTGGCAACATATGGCACCACAGGATGGGCAGTTTTCCAATGTATCCAAGGCTGAAGTCTCACAAGACGGACAATCCCGGCAGACACGATACGCCGACTGCAGCGGTTCCAGGAATAGAACCAGAGTGACCGCGAAGATGCTCCAAATGTGACCTGCTCTGAACATCCTATTAAATTTGCTGATTCGCATGGAGTATTTATAACGCTCAAATCTATATCTTCAC
>JAEAMG010001812.1_pt1 | contig 14948 bp, 20 predicted proteins | sample 8958741 | NCBI WGS metagenome assembly JAEAMG01 (sample SAMN16933256, study PRJNA681125) | bioreactor sludge metagenome | isolation source: anaerobic bioreactor treating anionic surfactant - SDBS | place: India: Bengaluru | collected 2019-02-28
AGTCCAGGTTCGGGGAATCACTAACTGCGACGTCCTAAGCTACAAGCCCACAGACGTTGTGGATGTTAAGCCGTTTCTCTTCAAGACTGAGTTTGTTTTGAAGGGCTGGGCATTCGAGAACATAACTTTAGGCTAACGGAGTATGGAAAAGAATGGTTGAAACCTATAGCGCAGACCAAGAGCGCATCTACTACATTTCCGAGACGGTAAAAGGCACAACACCAGCCAACCCAGCAATGCTAGGCGTTCCTCATGAATCAATCAATCCAGGCTTTAACCCAGGTAATCTGCTATTGCGAAGCGGCGGAAGCTATGACCTTTTCGCAATCAAAAAAGGCACCCGCGTGCCCACTCTCAAAGTTTCCTATGTCGTGCCCTCAGCTGCTCCAATTGACCTTCTGCAATACGCTAAGATTGACATAGACAAGACCTTGAGCGTTCAAGCCATCTACTATAAAGGCTCATGGGCTTCAGCAACAGACATCCTCTCGCTACTATACAACTACATGCGCATTGGCAAGGCAAGCGTTAGCTGCGAAATTGATGATGTCCTAAAAGCCAGTCTTGAAATGGTAGGGCAAAACATCACCACTGGCACGGCAAAAATCAGCGGCGCAACCTACACGGATTATGCGGGAGCGGTCGCCTTTAACGAAACGGATGTCACCATTGGGGGAGCTGCAAACGATCGAGTTGTAGGCTGGAAATTCGACATAAACAACAACCCCAAGCAAGTGCCCGTTATTCGCAGCACCAACGGTTACCTAGCTAAGTACATTCCTTTTGGCAATCGACAACTATCTGGTGAAGTCCGCTTTGAGTTTGAAAGCAAAACAGAGATGGATAATGCCCTAGCTGATACAGAGTTTAACATTCGATTCGGGCTTGGCGGCACAGCTTATGCGCAGATGGAAGCTGCCAAATGGAGCAACATAACCAGCGAAAAATGGCTTGATGACCTAATCGCTGTAAGAGCACAGTTTGACGCAAAAGGACCGCTTAGCATAGCGGCAAGTTGAGGCAAGTAAATGGAAGAAGTGAAAGTAGAAGACTGGCTTAAAATTTGGGAAAAAATAGGCGTTCGTCTCCTTCAGCTTCCGAAGTGGATGCAAAAAATCCTACTTGACGACATCAACACAGCGATTAACAACAGACTCACAGTAATGGAAGTAATCGAAAATGTACACAGAAAGACTCAAGATTGATAGCCGCTTCGGCGAGCAATTTGTAGGCGACTATGAATTCCGCCAAATCACCCAGGGCGAATACGAGCGAGTGCTCATAAGCTACATGGATGCAGCAGGCAAAGTTCCCAAACAAGACATCCTCAAAGTCAACCGGGAATGCCTCTGGATGGCACTTGTCAACCAACCCGCCTCCAAACCCCTTAACAAAGACCTCATAGTTCAAGGGCGCCTCCCCTATGGCCTTAGTCTAAAATTGCAGGAAATCTACGACACAGTAAACGGTATCGACATTGAAGAGCAGCGTTTTTTGTCATCTCCATCCGCCGAAAGCAACCCGACCCCAGACTCACCAAGTTCGTCTTATGCGAGCGATTCGGATGGACAGAACAAGAATACAACGCCACTAGCAGACAGACAATAGCCGAGTTTTCGCTAATCCTGCGTACTTTAGATGAGATGGCAGAGGACGAATCAAGAAAAGCTGAACAGGAAAAAAGGAAATGGCAGTCGAAGTAACGTTTGACGTTCAAGGCGTCGATGAATTCATCCAAGCGATGCAACGCTTAGACGCCGCTCTGCAGGAGCAGGTTCGTAAATGGCTTTATGATTGGTCTCAGCGGGTAGCGGAACAAGCAAGCCGAAACGCTCCAGTACGCACAGGTTACCTCCAAAGCACTATCTATGCTATGGTTCAAGAGTGGGTCGCAGAAATTGGGGCAAAAGCCGCCTACAGCTACTTTGTAGAGTTCGGAACCCGCTATATGGCAGCCCACCCGTTCCTTTACCCTGCAGTGCAGCAGTTTCTTCCCGAGTTAGAGACTAACATTATTGGCGCTATTGAACAGGCAAAATCGGAGGCTGGCTTGTGAGTTTTAGAGAAATTACAATGTCTATTCGGGCAATCAACCGAGCAAGTAGCGAGTTTAATCGTATTCAAACAGACGCCGAGCTTATGACGGCACGAATCAAAAGTTTTGGAGCTGCCCTCGCTGGCATAGGAGCCGCAGGTACAGCTATCGGGTATATGGCAAACCAATTTGGCGTCTTAAACGATCAACAGACTAAAGTCTTCACAGGCACCATGATGCTTGTCTCAGTCATGGGCATGTTTCTGCGCACAAGCACCGGATTAGCCGTAGCTCAAAAAGTCTATGCCGCCGCATGTGCTTTTGCAACAGCCGTCCAAAACGCCCTAAACATCAGCTACGCAACCTTCCTGGCATTAACTGGAGTTGGTATCGCTGTGATTGCTGCCGCAGCAGTGGCTATGTACGCCTTCGCCAACAGTATGAATACAGCAACGGCAAGCGTCCAAAACTTCAATGCAACCGCCTCCGAGACACCGACCAGAGTTAAAGGCATTATTCGTGGAGGAGACGCAGAGCTGGCAAGGCGAGGGATCGAGTAAATGTCCACTGCCACTCCAAGTATTGCCCTCGTTTTTGGTGCGGTAACTCCTCCGCAAGCCGATGTCGTTGAGCTTCTGGTTCATTTAGGCTGCAGCAAAGAAGTCAGCAGCTACGACATCACCTTGCACAACCATAACGGCAAATACAGCCCAAGCGGAGCAACCCCCATAACCGTGGGCATGGATGGCTCAATCAGCTTAGGGCGCACGCCAAACTGTCCCCTGCTTTTAACCTTGCGAGCTGAAAAAGTCCATTATCAAAGCTCACCTACCGAAAGCTACTTGACGGTTTCGGGTCGTTGCTGGGGTGAGCGGCTATTTCGCAGGACAGTCAGCGCAGACTATACAGGGCTCAAAGGCGAAGAGATAGTTAAGGACCTGATGGATTACTATGCAGGCCTTAGCCACAACAGAAGCAGCGTTGAGCTTGTCGAAAACACGGACACAACCTATACTGAATTAGAGTATGAGGACTCGCCCGTCTGGGACATCCTCAAGTATGTTGCTGAATCCGCCGACAAAGCAGGCAATATAGGCTTTGATTTTCGCGTGGCACCGGACGGCAAATTTGAGTTCTTCCCCAAACTCTCAAAAACCAATTCTACAATCATAACCGAAAACATCGACACAACAGCCGAGTATGAAAAAGACATCACTCGAATTAGAAACAAAGTAACCGTTTACGGCTTAGCAGACAAAAGCAGGCCAGCGGACAAAGTCTCTTGGACTCGCAGCCTCACACCTACAGACGGCACATGGACAGCCAGCGCCGGGGGAGTAAGCGTTGACGCTACAGGTGCCCCCGATGGCAGCGCCTGCATCAAACTCTATGCACCCAGCAACTACTATGGCAGCGCCAACTTTACACTAAACATTGGCAGACTGCTAAACTGTGAACAATATCCCATCTTAGCGTTGATGCTGAAAGCTGAAGCTGCCTTCGGTGGAACGGGCAACATAATGCTCTATGATAACACTTACAAGGCAGCCCAAAAAGAAATTTCGCTTTCTCCTGATGCCGCTTGGCACGCCATTGAAACCGGTGTCGGCTCGTCTTATGCTAAGCAGTGGAATTATGTGGAAGACGGCTTTGACTGGACACAAATCCTCTGTGTGCGCATAACCCTTTGGTACCCTAACGTTGGAACGGGTAGCTTCTGGATTCATCAACTCTACATTGGCGGACGCCGATACTCCGGACTTGTTGAAGATGCAGCAAGCCAGGCAGCTTATGGTTTACGGGAATACGTTGAGGTTGATGAAGAACTTTGGAGTGACGGGGAATGCAACAGACGAGCCGCCGCACTTTTGGCGTATCTAAAAGACCCAGCCGAAAACCTACACATAGTTAGCACTGTCTTGGATTATGGGACGTCGCCAATTAAGGCAGGCGACAAAGTACATGCAGAGCTCCCAACCGAAGGCGTCAACAGCGACTTTAGGGCTGATAGCGTTGAGTACCGAGTGCCAAAAGAGGACCCGACAAAGCTCGAAATAACTTTGGAACTGGGGAAGGAACCGCCGCACCTAGCCGATTACCTCTATGGCCTGCGAAGCCACACGCCCAACGTTGAGAAACTCAGCAGAACAAAACTTGGCAAACGAGGCGTCCCCGTATCTTCTGGCGGAGGAGGCGGAGGCAGTGGCGGCAGCTACTTTAACAGCAACGTGGAAATCGACAAAGCATCACCCTGTCTAAATCTGATGACCACTAGAACGCTTAAGGCAGCGTTGGGACATGACGGCGCCAACACTCTTCTGGTCACTTACGCAGGAGACCTAATCGCATACTCAGCCAATCACCTAATCCGCCCCATTACCGACGGCAGTGACGACTTAGGCAACGGCACGTTTCGCTGGGGTTCCCTCTACCTCAAAAACAAACTGTATGTTGCAGGCTGGGAAGTTGTAACAGACACTGGCAGAGTTAACATGTCTTCGATGCCTCGTGATGCCTCAGGTTATGTTTTGGAAGCTCAAGGAGCTGGCTTCTACCCGATGTATGTTAATCCCAATGGGCGCTATGTCCCAGCAGTACACACTCACCAAAGTCTCGTTCGCGGAACCCGTTATGTAGAGCTGGACGAAAACTATGCAGTCGCCAACTTCTACGACGGCGTCAACCTCAAAGGCGCAATCGGACACGATGGAGCAAATTACTTCGTAGTTGCCTACGCAGGCGACCTCATTATTTACTCGCAGACTGGCCTTATTCGTCCCCAAACTGACGGCGGCGAAGATCTAGGAACCACAAGTTCCGCTAAACGGTTTGGCTCTCTACACCTGAAAAATGACCTTTGGATTGCAGGCGTCCAAACAGTAGACACAAGCGGCAGAGTTACCATGGGTGGAATGCCAAGAGACACCGCGGGATTGATTCTTGAAGCCCAGGGTGCCGGTTTCTATCCAATGTACGTCAACCCCAACGGTAGGTATGCTCCTGCATCACACGAGAACGGGCATGGCAATTTGTATCCCGCAGGAGGGTCTGGCACAGGTTCGTGTGGCAGTACTAGTAACTATTGGGCCTGCGTTGCAGGCGACAGCGTATGGTACAATGCGCTGGGACACATGGACTACATGGATGACCTATCCATAATCAAGGGTATTAGGATCAGCGAGAAGGTCGATAAACTCGGCGTTCCTCTGATTGATAACAAGAGTCTCCCTGAATCTATGCGCTCAAAAGAAGGGTTGGTTCATGGTGGGCACCTTTTGGGTTTAGCTCTTGGTGCAATCAAGCAACTAAACGCAAAAGTTGACGCTTTAGAGAAAGAAATAGAGCGAATGCGATCGTCTAAGATTTTTCAATAACCCTTGCATTCAACTTATCGATTAACAGATATAGGGATAGAGTAAAAAATGGTACAGGTGTAAGATTAAAGAGACTGAATTCATGTTCAAACGTGAAGAGCAATTTTCTAAACTTCATCCAATAACCTCGCAGGTGGAAGACAATGAAATCTTCCTCCATGGTACTAGCTCAAAGAGGTTCCTGTCTATTCAGTCATCAGGTTTCCTAAAGCGCAGCTTATCAGATTCAGAGAACTATTCTGTATCTCAAGCAGGGACTATATGTTTTGAACGGTATATTGAAAGTTGTAAAAATATCATCCAGCAAAACATGATGCGATTCTGTAAGGCTGCCTGTAACAATAAGAACGATAGGAGCACTGAAGGGGTAATCCTAAAAATAACGGGGAAAAACTTGAAAGAGCTAGGTTGCCCGATCTATGCCGATTGGAATTATGGTTTTCATTATAAGCGTGATTCTCAGTGGCTACCTGTTGATGTTGATTATAGCGGCTTAGGGGTTACGGCAATAATTATCACAGACTGCGATATTCCAATCGATTACCTAGAGGTAGTAAAGAAGATACCGATAAATCTTGAAAATAAAAACAGCGCAGGAAAATAGGTCAAGTTCAAAGCTGGAACTTGACTCGTTGAATGTTTCTTGGTATTCTGATTCTTCAAATTAGCGCTTGGTAGCTTTGAGTTTTTCCAGAAATCCAAACATTGACAGTGTTTTCTTTACACTACACTCTAGTTACCAATACTTCCATCGCGCCTGCAACGATTATCAGTATTACCCCTAAAACAGTAAGCGGCATGTTTACAGATGCTCCATTAATCGCAGGGGCTATACCTCCGAATACAAACATGATGGCACCGATTATGCCTATAATCAGTCCAACCGCTAATACAACGCCCTCTCCACCCATTATTTCACCTCCATTTTTATGGTCCAAGTTATCTGCGTTAATCCTGGCGACAAAAATCAGTCTGCCTCATTTTTTGTTTTGTCCAGTGCTTCTTTCATGGCTTCTATGGCTCTTTTTGCTAATTCATGAGCCGTTTTGTCGCCCTCTAAGAGCCAGTCATGTATGAGTTCCTCGGAAAGTTGAGGCAGCATCAGTTTGACGGCTTCTTCCTTTTCAGGAGTAGGTCCTCCGAAGACATTGTACAGCGGCAGTTGTGTTACGAGAATTTTCGTCGTGTAGTTATTTGTAAATTCGACCGCCTCTGTTTGCAGGCTCTTAAGATGCCGCTTTATGAATTGAGGATACCCTCGTCCTTTTTCTTGTGTAGTTCCTTCTTTTTTTGCGTACACATATTCAGTAATAGGTCGCAAATCACCGGCAATTCTGCGGCTGGCATATAGTTGTTGGCACAACTGTTCAACTTCATGCGTTTTTGAACCTAAGTAAAGCCTTGCGCGTGTTTGAAGAACCTTCATAACGCTTCTCTGTTCAAAAACTATTAGCCCATGCGCAGTTTCAAAAGACGATTCATTCCTTGCAACGCTCCACTTAATTGAATCCATGATTTCTCTGTGCTCATATCCTTCTTCATCAAGGTACCATTCGGGCTGAGTAATTATCACTGCAAATTTCTTTCGCTGGAAGTCGTCCCCAAGTTCTCGTTCATCGTTGGTTTTAGCACCGTAAGACGACAAAACGGCAAACGTCTTCATTATGTATTCTTTCAGTGTGTTACTTTGCCAATCCGACCCGTCAGTAACTTGTGGCGGCAGCGCTTGCAACATTGCAGAATAGGCGGATATTAATTCCTTTTCAGTTAGGCCATCACCATCTACCCCTGCCCTAGAACCCAAATAGTATGATGGAAGTTCCATTATGAGCTCACGCACGATTTCTGGAGGCAACCGCCCCTTGCTACCTTTAGTCTTTGCTACTGTTGCCAACTTTTCTAGTGCCGTAAAAAGTTCAGCGATCCTTATCCCAATAATTTCCATCGCTGCCTTAACATAATTATATTCCATCGCTTTTTCTGGAAAGCCCAGCATGTGCATCTCAGCTTTAGTCCAAAAAGAACCTCCCATTCTGTACGACGCCATTTCTTCAGATTTTCTAATTTTCCCAAGCTGCTCAAACAACTGGAATGTTTCAGGTCCGACCTTTGGTTTATACTCTCCAGGCGAGCATTTCTCAAGGGCATCCATGTCTATGAGTTGTTTAAGCAATCGATTAGTTTTGTAATGATATTTCTCGTTCTGAACAATTCCTTTTTGCACAAGGGCTTTGTGAATTTTTGCAAAGCCTAATTTCTCACTTCTATCTTGCCAGATGCTTAGAATGGCATCTATAGCTTCTTGGGTAACTCTTTCCGTTTTGTCTTGTTGTGGTCTACCTCGCTTGGACATTCCAATTCCTCAAATGATACTACAACCCATCCCCCTATAAGAGTATCTAAATGCTACCTTTTGTAGGCTACACTTTGTAGCATTAATTTTCCATCCATCCACTTTCACTGACCCCTCCCCTGCTACAAAATGTCGTTTCAACAATAGCTTAAAAGGAATAGTGGACGCAACTCTGGTTGCCAAGCAAGGAAGGAAAAAAATGGAGAAAATGGGGTTAACTGGGGTAAACAAGTATGGTATCGCTGATTCTTAGGAGGACCGTTAGACGTCCGCTTAAAATCGAGGGCGAAGACTCTGGCAAACCATATAGTCAAGAGGAAGACGTGGAATTTGTTTTCCCCAAAGAATACAATAAAATGCTCAGGCCTATTTTTTATAAGGACTTTGATTTTGAAGCGAGGGAAGAAAATGGGAGTTTAACTTTTATACTGACGCCGGTAAAATGCAGTGCAGATGAATCGTTAGTGCCAGACGAGGCGGCGAAGGGTCCAAGCCTCGAGGAGCCATAGAAGCTTGGTAAAAATCCGTAAACGCACCTTAAGACAAAGCTACAAGAGAGTTAAAGGACGGTATAAGTATCCTAGATACGCTTTGGAATTCCCTACAAAGCTTAATGATAAAATTGAACCTCTAATGACTAAAAGCTTTGAGGTAAGCATAAGCAGTAGGGATGAGCCTAAACAAGAGGTTATTACCATTTCATTGGTTAGGAAGAAAATAGTTGCTGAAGAAGCACGCAACAAGAAGCTTCTCTAATTATGGGAAAATCGCCCGCCGCAATGTCTTTTTTCAGCGGTTGTTTACCCTTCTACATGTCGAAAAACCCTCGGTAAAAAGTTTCTACATGTCGAAATTTACCACTTAGACGCCCGTAAAACTGCCTTGCAGACGCTTAAGCTATCTCAGGTTTTAACAGGAAAGTGCTAGTTTCGGCAACATGCCCTCTATTGCTGCATTTTTCCCATGCTTTTTCTACATGTAGAAATTTTTTGCCTAAGACAAAAGGGCTAGAAACCTGCGGGTTAATGTGATAAGCGACTTCTAGGCAAATCCAAACATTGCGGTCTATCCTTGCTTGGCAAAAAAAGGTCTATGACTGCAAGCAACAGCGAAGGCACCGAGCTTGCGGTGTTCAAAGGTATAAAGGCTGACTTAACCCAGGCTATACTCCGCATCCTATCCGAGGAAGTGCTCATAAAATATGACGTCCACCAGATCCTCAAGAAACAAGGCTTCTCAGATACTCGTTATGGCACCGTCAAAAAACGGATGACCGCGCTAGAGGAGGGTGGTTACCTCGAACAGGCAGGCGTAAGAAAAACTCAGCCCGGTAACGAGGGCAAACTATACAAAACAACCTTCAAAGGACTTGCTGCAATGAAACTAAACGTAACAAACCTTGACAACTTGTTCGTGCATATGGATGAAGATTCAGCTTTAGAACTGCTTGCAGCTTTAGCACGAGTAGAAGAAAAATAGGCTCCGTAGAGAGGACTTTTAGAAATACTATTTTGTAAAAGGCGTTTTGTAAAATACTATTTCTTGTCAACTGCAGAATTCCTTTATTTTTTCTGGGCGACATAGTCTTAGGTGTAATAAATGGTTAACTTGATTGAGGACTGGGAGGTCCTCGAAGAATACGCTGGCGAAAAACTGGGCTTCTACCAGATTCTCGCCATCGACGGATCCGTTGAGATCCGTGTCATGACCGGAAGAATTGGTTTCAAAAAAGAGTTCAAAGATAGCAACGACAAACTGCTCAACCAAATCCTTGATTACTGCAGGAAACGCCGCTTCATACAGATCAGTGACCACCTCAAAGACGAGGACTTTTTCAAATAAGGAGAAATAGGTCATGGACAAGCAAGTTGAATTTCTTGTGAAACTAAGAGACGCCAGCCTGATGCTTGCCGACGCAGCAAACCAATACATAGACGAACTAGCTCCAGCAGGATGCAAGCAGGAAGAAGCCAAACAAACCCTTGTAATCCAAGAGTCAAACTTTAACCTCTTAAAATTTGAGGTCCAGCAAAGCGCCAAACTAGGCGAATACGAAATCGCCAATAAGCAGAGCAATCCAGCTGACAAGTGGAGTAGCGTCTATAATATTCTGAAAGGTGGCAACGCAACCATCAAAGACCGTTACCATTGTGATGGCTACCAGTACAGCTACTGGCTCTATGGTGAAGACAAAATCTACCGCCAAAAACTCAAACCCAAAACCCAGAGCTAACATCAACAAACCGGGGGCTTTTCATGAGTCAAGTCAACCTACTAAAGGAACTCTTCGTCAACCGGACAGATTGCTACTGCATCCAGCTAAAACAAGGATACTCCAAAATAGCTGAGCCACTAACCGACGAAACGCTGCTTAAGCACCTGTCCGGCGAAATAACAGTGGGATCCTACCAGCTTGACAGTTGCAGCTATGTAAAGTGGCTATGCTTTGACTTTGACCCCGAAAAGCTACCTGACCCTAAAGAAGCAGCCAAACAAGTCTTAACTGTTCTTCTAAAAAAGGAAAAGGAAGAAGACGGCACTGAGAGACCAAGAGTGTGGCCAAACTGCATCGTTTTAGAAGCGTCCCGTTTCCCAGACCCCTCATATCACATATGGGTTCTCTTCCTCCTCCCGGTCAAAGCCAAAGTGGCAAGATGGCTAGGGCTTCGGGTTCTGGAAATGGCAAACTTGAATCCTAAGCAGATGGAAGTTTTCCCGAAACAGAATGAGATCACCCCCGAAAAGCCCTATGGAAACTTTGTTAAACTGCCCCTTGGCAAACACCAGGTCGAAGGCAAATGGAGCAGAATACTTGACGTTGAAACCTTCGAGCCGTTGCCCAGCGAGGAACTAGACACTAAGCATGGTTTAAGCTTCAGCGAGCAAGACTTGGAAACACTAGAAACCATGGAAACCAAGCGAAACATTCAGGTGATGTTTGAAGTCCCACAAACCGTCAAGAAGCTCAGCGACAAAGATGAAGAGAAAACTGTTCAGTTTTTAACTCATTACTGGCTGCCAGGCTTCAGAAATGACCTCACGTTGAGTTTCTGCGGCATGTGCATCAAACAAGGCATAAGCTGCGAGTCAGTAAAACGAGTAATCGAAGAAGTGTGCAAAAGAACGGGCACCTCTTCGCTGGACACATCGGAGTTTCTTGGCAAAGTAGACTACCAGTTTACCCACCGCACCAACATCGGAAACCTGAAAGGCACCTCAGGAATCCGAGAAGTCGTAGACGCCATCCGCAGCAGCAGAAAAACCGTTCAGGAGATGCGACCCCAATGATAAGCGGCAAACTAAACAAGATAGAGAAAGAGGTTGAAGAAAAAGACGTCTATATCCCAAGGCCGACAGTCATCACACCCGAGTTCATAGCGGAGCAAATTTGGAACCGAAGAGATCCACCGCAATATCTTGTCTACCGCTTTAATGACGATAGATTTGAAACGTTATGGGAAATTTCTCTCGGTGAAACTAACGCCAAAGGACAAAACATCATATACATTCCCGTCTTCAACGACTCCCTCAAAAAAGGTCTAGTAATCGTTCCAACGGGTTATACTGAGACATCCTTCACGGAAATCTTCAAGGAAATAGACGAATTTGCCCTTCTAAGCTATGACCCATGTGGACAAGACGCGCTCGTTAAGCTGCTATCTAGGATTTGCGTTGGATCGTGGTTTCTTGACCGCTTTGTTGCCGACCCAGTCTATGACATAGCTGGCAGCGGAAAATTCGCGCCCATAATCCCAATTCGTGGCCCAAGCCAGAGTGGAAAAAACCGATTAGCCTTCGTCCTCCGACTGCTAAGCTACAAACCCTACTTTGAAATGTCTACCTACAGAATCCCGAGCCTCTACCGACCAATGGACCTCTGGCAAGGCACCCTGGTACTCGACGAGGCAGATTTCGCCAATACCAACGAGAAAAGTGAATTGGTACATTTCCTCAACTGCCGAGCAACAGGAACCCCGCTAAGCAGACAAAACCCAACCAACGCCAATATCACTGATACATTCAGCAACTTTGGCTTAACCATCTTGACGCAACGTAAACCCTTCGACGACAACGCAACTGAAAGCCGAGCCCTACCCTTCTACAGCGAAACAAGCGACAAAAAACTCCCAGTAATCGAAACCGATGACATGCTCAAACGCGGATTAGAACTACAAAATAAGCTCCTCTATCTAAGGATGAAATACTATCGCCTTGTCACCATCAACAAGGAAGCATGGGTCAACGAATTATGCGACCACCGCTTAGTTGCTTCTCTTCTTCCGCTTCTTGCTTTGAGCAACCATGAACCAAGCCTCAAGGACACTATCACGAAGACAGCAAAAGAGGTTGAGAGGGCTAAAGTTGAAGAAAAATCCAACAGCATGGACGGCTTAATAGTCAATTTCCTCTGGGAAAAAATAGGCGACCGGCTGTTTGAGAAGTGGCGCCCAAACATCTTCTACTTCCTGGAAAAAACAGAAATAGAAACCGTTGACGAAAGAGAAACAGAACACAAGACAGCTCTAACAACTAAGCATCTGTCTGATCAGTTCAAGTGGAGTTCCCAAGCTATCCGAAAAGCACTGGCCAGTTTAGGAATCGTTGAAAAAGGCTTAGTGAACTCCATTAAAGTCGACGGGCGCACTCAGAGGGTAATATTTTTCGATCCAGTAAGGCTTGAGAAGCGACTCAGAGAATTCATAGTCAACTATAAACCCAACACGGTTACAGAGGTTACGGGAGTTACAGATTCTAAGCCCAGCGTACAAGACAGCCCACTTTTCAATTGTAGCACAAAAAGTGATACGCCACCCAAAAAAAACGTAACTTCCGTAACTAGCGTAACCGACAATCAACCCGACGATTTTATGGACAACTTTGAACTGCCAGGAGACGAGCCTGAATGAGTGAATCCTGCGATGAGTCAGAAGTTTGCCCTGACGGCTATGAGGAAGCTTTAGAGGATTGCACCGTTCTTGCTGCACAACTCCTCAAGATGGCACTGCAAAATAAACAAAAAGTAAGTGTGGAGGAAATCGAGCTTGTTGACCGACCCTGAACTGCAGCTTATCCATGTTCAATACGCCGACCACGTGCTGTACAATCGGGCGCAAGCTCTAGCCATGCAGCCGCAGATTCGAGAGGCAATCGGATGGCTGATCTATGAATGCGAAAATTACATCACGCTTTGCTGGGATCGAGACGCTGGACCACCTACTCTGCATGGGGGCGATGCAAAGGCCTCTGGCTTGGTATTGTTGAAATCAGACATAATTGCGCTGGAACGATTAAAAGTCAAAGCTCAGATTTCACATGGAACCGTTGATAGGGTCTTAAATCCTCTACAGCCTACAGTTAAGGATGAGTATGCGTTCCGACCATCGGAGCGAAAAACTCACAAAGAGATGAAAACCGTATGATACCGCAGACGTTAGCGAAGCCTATAGCTATCAACCGCCAACTTACACTTCAAGAACTCCAAAGCCTAAACTTACCAATGAAGATCCAAGGCGACTCCGTCTTCTTCGAACAAAGCCTCAGAGGCTATAAGCTCCAGCAACCCATCGAAATAAGCCTGCAAAAAATGCTATCAGCAAGAGAAAAAGGTCTAGTCGCATACATCATCAACGCCTTCATCAGCGACAGACCAGCACTACTGCCATTTGTATTTGACAACCAAAGCATCATCAAGATGGCCAGACACTTTCTACGACACTGCAGCGGCTCCTATGACAGCTGCCGCGGTTACACCGTCCAAGTGCAGAAATACTCAATTTGGCTTGGCTACAGCCCAGACCTCATAATAGCAGACCTAAAACCAGTCGGCAACATACCTGACCCCATAAGAGTACAGAACCACACAGGATACCTCAACGACTATTTGGCACAGCTTCAAGACGACGGCCTAAAACCAGGAGCTGTAAACAACTACGTCAAAAGCGTCAAGACATTCTATCGAGTCAACGGAATAAAAATCGAGCTATCAGAACCACTAAGCCGACGAGTCACCTACAAAGACCGCGCACCAAAACCTGAGGAACTTACCAAACTGCTCGACTTAGCCGACCTAAGAGAGAAATTCATCGTCTCAGCCTTTGCCCTCGGCGGCTTTAGAGAGGAAACTTTTTCAAAACTCCTCTACCGACACGTCAAAGAAGACCTAGAAGCCAACAGAATACCAGTTCACATTCATGTTGAAGCGGAAATCACCAAAGGCAAATACGGCGATTACGATACCTTCCTAGGTCCCGAAGCCGTAAACTACCTAAAACTATACCTGGAGCAGAGACGCCAAGGCAGCACCGATTACAGAGCAGGCAACCGATACATGAAACCAGAGGAAATCACCGATAACTCACCACTCATCCGAAACGCAAACAAGAACGACGTAGTCAAGGGAGTCACTCCAAAGCAAATACGCAAAATTGTCCACGACCTCTACTTAGAAGCAGGCTTAATCAAGCCAGCCATGGGCAGATACTACGAGCTTAGAACCCATAGCATACGCAAATACTTCAAAACACAAATGATCGCCTTAGGAGTCCAAGAATCCTATGTTGACTACATGATGGGGCACATCCCAGACACCTACCACGACATCCAAAGCTTAGGCATTGAGAAGCTCAGGAGCATCTACGCCGCTGCAGGATTAGCTATAAGACCCAAGACCCAACACAGCAAACTAGAAACCATTAAGGAAATGATACGGGCTTTAGGCGAGAACCCCGAGCAGATTCTAAACAGAGATGCACTAGCCCAAGGTGCGACTACAGAAAAGCAAGACATCGCTGAACATCAGTTGGCAGTATTGCGAAACGAGCTTAGGCAGCTAATCAAAGAGGAGGCTGCGGTATAAATGAACGTATATACGGTCGATAACCGTCGGACCCGCCATTGTACATCCACATTTATACTGAATTCTCCAAATTCTCCTCTCTCTTTTTTTACCAATTTCTTACTTAGCGCGCGCTCTAAGATTTCAAGTGATTATTCCGGTAAAGCTCCTCAGTGTATTGATTGCGTTTTTTGGTGTGGCCGCTGCTCTGAGCCATCAAACCAACGACGCTGGGCAATTAATCGGTTAGCTTCAAGCGATGCCTGCTCAAAGTTTCAGCCCCGAGGAGACAGCCATTAATGGGTTCAGTAGCTAATTCGTTTAAGCCTCCGTGTCTTCTGGGATATTACC
>JAEAMG010001813.1_pt1 | contig 14946 bp, 12 predicted proteins | sample 8958741 | NCBI WGS metagenome assembly JAEAMG01 (sample SAMN16933256, study PRJNA681125) | bioreactor sludge metagenome | isolation source: anaerobic bioreactor treating anionic surfactant - SDBS | place: India: Bengaluru | collected 2019-02-28
ATGCAATGCGGCAACGCGCAGCGCCTGGCCGTGGTTGACTTGCAGGCGACCCGAGCGGGCACGCTGCAGACGTCGTCCTGGTGGCTCGTTCGGCGCCAGTGCGCCCCGGATCGGTGGTGTTGTTGTTGGGAACGGGGGGCGTCAGCCTCTTTGCCTTGCAGTTCGCCAAGGCGTCGGGCGCCACAGTGATCCTGGCGTCGTCCAGCGATGAAAAGCTGGAACGTGCGCGCCGGTTGGGGGCCGATCACCTGATCAACTACCGGGCCACGCCCGCCTGGGACGGGGAAGTGCTGAAACTGACCGGTGGGCGCGGCGCCGACCTGGTGGTCGAGACGGTGGGTGGCGCCACCATCGTGCGCTCGCTCAATGCGGCGGCGGTGGGCGGCACGGTCTTCACCGTGGGCTTTGTCGGCGGCACGGCCGCCAGCATCGACTTGCTGCCCGTCATCGTCAAGGCTTTGCGCATCGTCGGCAACAATACCGGTTGCGTGGCGGACCTGGCCCAGGCGGCGCAGGCCATCGCCGCGCATGGCATCGTGCCCGTCATCGACCGTGTGTTCAGCATCGACGACACGGCCGAAGCGTATGCGGAGCTCGCTGCCGGCGGACGCCACTTCGGCAAGCTTGCCATCGCGCACTGAGCCGGGGAGGTGAAGCCTTGCCCGGTGATGCTGCCTGGCACGGCCAGTGGACGAGTCGTCGTCAGGTGGCCACGTGCACTTTTACGTTGGCATCGCGCAAGACCTGGGCAAAGCGGGCCGGCGGCGGCGCATCCGTAAACAGGATATCGATTTGCGCCAGATCGGCCAGGCGCACCAGCGCCTTGCGGCCGAATTTATGCTGGTCAGCCACCAGCCACACTTCGCGCGACTGCTCGATGATGGCTTGCGCCACCTTCACTTCGCGCGCATCGAAGTCGCGCAGGCTGCCGTCTTCGTCGATGCTGGAAATGCCGATGATGCCGATGTCGACCTTGAACTGGCGGATGAAGTCGATGGTGGCTTCACCCACGATGCCACGGTCGCGTCCGCGCACCACGCCGCCGGCCACGATGACTTCGCAGGCGCCGTTGTCGGCCAGGATGGCGGCCACGTTCAGGTTGTTCGTCACCACGTGCAAGCCCGTGTGCTGTCCCAGCGCACGCGCCACTTCTTCGGTGGTGGTGCCGATATTGATCAGGAGCGAACAGCCATGCGGCACTTGCGCCGCCACGGCGGTGGCGATGCGCCGCTTGGCGTCGCTGTTGAATACCTGGCGCTGGCTGTAATCGATGTTCTCCACGGACGAGGGCAAGCCCACGCCGCCGTGATAGCGCGCCAGCAGGCGCGCTTCTTCCATCTGCTTGACGTCGCGCCGCACGGTTTGCGGCGTGACGTCGAGTTGCTGGGCCAACTCCTCGACCGACATGGTGACTTTCTGGCGCACCACTTCAAGCAAGCGGCGCTGGCGGGGATTCAAATTCATGGGCGTGTCTCTTTAAAATTGCATAAGCGAACAAAATCGAACAAATTTGGGTGAAAATATGTTGCTATGAGTTCGATTTATGGCGTAATCTTATCCATATTGCATTCGTATGACATCCGTATTGATCTTAACCACAGTCGCCGGGTGTGCCTAGTCTTTCTTGGTCGCTTGTCCTTGATAACGATGGAGTCCCGATGGCCGCAATGCAGCAGGGAATCGACGCAGTGCCGCAGCCGCAGCCGGCGATGGCATGCGACGTACTGGTAGTAGGCGGCGGCATCAACGGCGCCGGCATCGCGCGCGACGCGGCCGGGCGGGGCTTGTCCGTGGTGCTGTGCGAAAAAGACGACCTGGCCGCGCACACCTCGTCCGCATCCACCAAGCTGATACACGGCGGCCTGCGCTACCTCGAATACTATGAGTTCGGCCTCGTGCGCAAGGCGCTGATCGAGCGCGAAGTGCTGCTGCGCTCGGCGCCGCACATCATGTGGCCGCTGCGCTTCGTCATGCCGCACGCCAAGGGCCAGCGCCCCGCCTGGCTGATACGCGCCGGCCTGATTCTCTACGACATGCTGGCGAAGCGGGAAATCCTGCCTGCCTCCAGCGGCATCGACCTTGAGCGCCACGCGGCCGGACAACCGTTAAAACCTGAGTTCAAGCGCGGTTTCGTGTACTCCGACGGCTGGGTCGACGATGCGCGCCTGGTGGTGCTGAACGCCATCGACGCGGCGGACAAGGGCGCGCACGTGCTGACGCAGACGCGCTGCACGGCCCTGCGGCGCGATGGCGCGGGTGCGGACGCTTGCTGGCAGGCGACCCTGCAGCAAGGCGATGGACGTGAGTTGGCCGTGCGCGCGCGCAGCGTCGTCAATGCGGCCGGGCCGTGGACGGCGGAATTTCTGCAGCAGGCGGCGCCCGGCGGACAGGGCCGGCATTTGCGTTTGATCAAGGGCAGCCATATCGTCGTCAAGCGCTTGTTCGCGCATGATCATGCGTATATCTTCCAGCATCCGGACGGACGCATCGTGTTTGCCATTCCGTACGAGCACGATTTCACCCTGATCGGCACTACCGATCTCGACTACCAGGGCGAGCGCGGCAAGGTGGAAATCGATGACGCGGAAATTCGTTACTTGTGCGAGCTTTCCAGTTACTATTTCAGCAAGCCCATCAATCCTGCTGACGTGGTCTGGACGTATGCGGGCGTGCGCCCGCTGGTGGAAGACGCGTCCGCCGACGCCAAGGCCGTCACGCGCGATTACCGCTTCGAACTGGACCAGGAAGGCGCGCCGCTGCTGAGTATCTTCGGCGGCAAGATCACCACCTTTCGCAAGCTGGCCGAGGAAGCGCTGGATTTGCTGGCGCCCTTGCTGGGCAATACGTGCCCAGCCTGGACGGCCAGCGCCTGCCTGCCCGGTGGCGACGTGTTCGGCAGCACGCCGCAGAACCGGTCCGTGCGCGAATTCGGCCAGTTCGTGCAAGGCTTGCAGCGCGAATATGCGTGGCTGCCGGCGGCGCTGGTGGCGCGCTATGCGCGCGCCTACGGCACGCGCATCCATCTGCTGCTGGCCGGGCGGACAGACGTGGCGGCCATGGGCGAGGAAATCGCCGCCGGCCTGTACGGGGCGGAAGTGGACTATTTGCGGCGCCATGAATGGGCCGTCAGCGCGGCCGACATCCTGTGGCGGCGCTCCAAGCTGGGCCTGCACCTGCCGCGCGAGACGGCGGGCAGGCTCGACGCCTGGCTGTTGCAGCACCCTTTGTCGTAAGCAGCACACGTTGGCGACCACGCCCCGCAGAGGGTGCCGCGAAGAATAAGAAACCATCACTGGAGGAGACGCGCGTGCAACTGGTACTGGACAAGATCAGCAGGAAGCAGGGGGCTGACGATTATTTATATCCGATGTCGCTGGCGCTGGTGCCGGGCGCCATCAACGTCTTGCTGGGCACTACGCGTGCCGGCAAGACCACCCTGATGCGTGTGATGGCGGGCCTGGACAAGCCCAGCGGGGGCACCGTCACGGCCGATGGCGTCGACGTGACGGGCGTGCCCGTCAGTAAGCGCAATCTGGCCATGGTGTACCAGCAATTCATCAACTATCCGGCTTTTACCGTGTACGACAATATCGCCTCGCCCTTGCGCTTGCGCAAGGTGCCCGAGGAACAGATACGCACCAAGGTGCTGGCGCTGGCCGAGCGCCTGCATATCACGCCGTATCTGCAGCGCACGCCCGGCGAATTGTCGGGCGGCCAGCAGCAGCGCACGGCGCTGGGGCGCGCGCTGATCAAGGATGCCTCGCTGTTGCTGCTCGACGAGCCACTGGTGAACCTCGACTACAAACTGCGCGAGGAATTGCGCCGCGAATTGACGGAACTGTTTTCCAGCGGCAGCACGACGGTCGTGTACGCGACCACGGAGCCGCTGGAAGCGCTGCAGCTGGGCGGCCACGTGGCCGTGCTGCATGAGGGGCGCTTGTTGCAGCAGGGGCCGACCCTGGACGTCTTCAACGCGCCCAATTCCATCGATGTGGCGCGCACCTTCAGCGATCCGCCCATCAACCTGATTCCCGCGCGCGTCGATGCAGATGGCGTGGCGCAGGCGGCGGACGGCCTGGCGATCCACCTGAGCGGCGCACAGCGTGCCCGCCTGGGCGACAGCACGGAGGTGATCCTCGGCGTACGCGCGCACAGCCTGCATTTATCTCCCCAGTCCGAGGGCGACGTGGCCATCGCAGCGACGGTGGACCTGGCGGAAATCAGCGGCTCGGAAACCTATGTGCATGCGCGCCGTGGCGACTTGGCCCTGGTGGCGCAACTGGGCGGCGTGCACAACCTGGAGATCGGCAGCGCCTGCACCGTGTATTGCCAGCCGCATGCGCTGCTGATCTTTGCGGATGACGGCGGCCTGCTGTTTGCCCCTGTGCAAGGAGGAGTGTGACATGGCGCGCATCGAACTGGTCGACCTGGCCCACGCCTACAAACCGAACCCGGCGGCACCCGCCGACTATGCGCTGCGGCCCATGAGCATGGCGTGGCATGACGGCGGCGCGTATGCCTTGCTGGGGCCGTCCGGCTGCGGCAAGACGACCTTGCTCAATATCATCTCCGGCCTGGTGAAGCCGTCGCATGGCAAGGTGCTGTTCGACGGCAAGGATGTGACGCAACTGCCGACCGAGGCGCGCAATATCGCGCAAGTATTCCAGTTTCCCGTGATCTACGACACCATGACCGTGCACGACAACCTGGCGTTTCCGCTGCGCAATCGCGGCTGGAAAGAGATCGAGGTGAAAAAGCGCGTGCAGCAGGTGGCGCAGATGCTGGAGCTGACGGGCGACCTGAAATTGCGCGCCAGCGGCTTGTCCGTGGACGCGAAGCAAAAGATTTCACTGGGACGCGGTCTCGTGCGTCCCGACGTGGCGGCCGTGCTGTTCGATGAACCGCTGACGGTGATCGATCCGCACCTGAAATGGCTGTTGCGCAGGAAACTCAAGGAAATCCACCACGAACTGAAATTATCCTTGATCTACGTCACGCACGACCAGGTGGAAGCGCTGACCTTTGCCGACCAGGTGGTCGTCATGACGCAGGGCGAGGTGGTGCAGACGGGCAGCGCGCAAGCGCTGTTCGAGGAACCCGAGCACACGTTTGTCGGCTATTTCATCGGCAATCCGGGCATGAACTTGCTCGATTGCATCCTGGACGATGGCGGGGCGAGGGTGGCGGGCCAGCCGCTGGCCGTGTCCGCCGCCGCCCGCGCGGCCCTGGCTGGCGCGCAAGGCAAGATCACGCTCGGCGTGCGGCCGGAATTCGTCGAATGCCTGCCAGCGGGCGAGGGCGGCGCGGGGGGCGAACGGGGTGACCTCTGCCTGGACGCCACGGTGACTGCCGTACGCAACATGGGCACGCATTACCTGGCCGAGTTTCGCCTGGGCAGCGCCACGGTGGCGGCCAAGCTGCGCGCCATCGATGCCGTGGCGGGGCAGGCTGTACGGCTGCGCTTTCCCCAGCAACGCACCTTGTTCTATATCAACGATAAGCGGGTGGCCTGATGATACATAACGGTAAAACCGATAACAACCGCCGCGCCTGGCTACTGATCCTGCCCGTGCTGCTGTGCGTGGCCTTTTCCGCCATCCTGCCGCTGATGACGGTGGTCAATTATTCCGTGCAAGATATCCTGAGTCCCACGCAAAAGGTGTTTGTGGGCACCGAATGGTTCCGCATGGTCATGCTGGACGGCGACTTGCACAGCGCCTTGCTGCGCCAGTTGCTGTTTTCCGGCTCCGTGCTGGCGATCCAGATACCGCTCGGTATTTTGATTGCCCTGTGCATGCCGGCCGAGGGCTGGAAGGCGTCGCTGGCGCTGGTGCTGATCGCGCTGCCCCTGCTGATACCGTGGAACGTGGTGGGCACCATCTGGCAAATCTTTGGCCGTGGCGACATCGGCCTGATGGGCTACACCTTGAATCAATTGGGTTTTGACTACAACTACAACGGCAACTCGCTCGATGCCTGGCTGACGGTGATGGTGATGGATATCTGGCACTGGACGCCATTGGTCGTGCTGCTGTGCTATGCGGGTCTGCGCGCCATTCCCGATGCGTATTACCAGGCGGCGCGCATCGACGGCGCCTCGCGCCTGGCCGTGTTCCGCTACATCCAGCTGCCGAAACTGCGCAATGTGCTGATGATCGCCGTCTTGCTGCGCTTCATGGACAGTTTCATGATCTACACGGAACCGTTCGTGCTGACCGGCGGCGGACCGGGCAATGCCACCACCTTTTTGTCGCAATACCTGACGCAAAAGGCCGTGGGCCAGTTCGACCTGGGGCCGGCCTCGGCGTTCTCATTGATTTACTTCCTGATCATCCTGCTGTTCTGCTTTGTGCTGTACACGTGGATGCAGCGCGTTGGCACGGGAGACCAGAAATGATGCACAAGAAAATCAGCGCCACCATCCTGATCGTCTTCCTGCTGGGCTCACTATTGCCCATCTACTGGATGCTCAACATGTCGCTCAAGACCAACGAGGAAATCGTCGGCGTGCTGAGCCTGTGGCCCGAACACCTGACGTTCGCCAACTACAAGACCATCTTTACGGACCCATCGTGGTACAGCGGCTACATCAATTCCATGATTTACGTGGCCTTGAACATGGTGATGTCGGTCACCGTCGCCTTGCCGGCCGCGTATGCCTTTTCGCGCTATAACTTTGTCGGCGACAAGCATCTGTTCTTCTGGCTCTTGACCAACCGCATGACGCCGCCCGCCGTCTTTCTCGTGCCCTTCTTCCAGCTGTATTCGACGGTGGGCCTGATGGATACGCATCTGGCCGTGGCGCTGGCGCACATGGTCTTCAACGTGCCGCTGGCCGTGTGGATTTTGGAAGGCTTCATGTCCGGCGTGCCGAAGGAAATCGACGAGACGGCGTATATCGACGGCTACAGCTTTCCCCGTTTCTTCATCCGCATCTTCTTGCCGATGATTAAGTCGGGCGTGGGCGTGACGGCCTTCTTCTGTTTCATGTTCAGCTGGGTGGAACTGTTATTGGCGCGCACCTTGACGTCCGTCAACGCCAAGCCGATCGCCGCCACCATGACGCGCACCGTGTCGGCGGCCGGCATGGACTGGGGCGTGCTGGCGGCGGCGGGCGTGCTGACCATCGTGCCCGGCGCGCTGGTGATCTGGTTCGTGCGGCATTACATCGCCAAGGGTTTCGCGATGGGGAGGGTGTGACATGGAAAATACGAGTGATAGCACAGCCAGCCTGTTCGGCTGGATGGCCTGGACGCCGGAAGTGGCCATCTTCTTCATCTGCATCGGCTTGATGCTCGCTGGCATGACGGTGTGGCAAATCCGCTCGCCCAGCATCGCGCGCAAGGGTTTCCTGCCCATGCCGACCACGCGTGGCGACCGTTTGTTCATCGGCTTGCTCACGGCGGCGTATGTGAATCTGGCCTGGGCGGGGTTTACCGAAATGCAGCAGGCCATCGGGGCTGCCATCAGTTTTGTACTTTTATTAGTGGTAATGCGTTGGGGGTGAGCCGGCTTGCCGGTGTTGATGGAGGCCGGACCGTCAGCAGGCGGCCGGCAATACAATAAAAGGAGATTCACGATGAAATTGAAGTTCACGGTCTTCGCGGCGGTGGCCATGCTCGTGTCGAATGCGGCCCTGGCCGACGCCAAACAGGCGCAAACCTGGATCGACAAGGAATTCCAGCCATCCAGCCTGAGCAAGCAGCAACAGCTTGCTGAAATGCAGTGGTTCATCGATGCGGCGGCCAAGCTGAAAGCCAAGGGCATCAAGGAGATTTCCGTGGTCTCGGAAACCATCGATACCCACGTCTACGAATCGAAGACTCTGGCCAAGGCTTTCGAGGAAATCACGGGCATCAAGGTGCGCCACGACATCATCCAGGAAGGCGACGTGGTGGAAAAGCTGCAAACGTCGATGCAGTCAGGCAAGAGCATCTATGACGGCTGGATTTCCGATTCCGACCTGATCGGCACGCATTACCGCTATGGCGCCGTCGAACCGCTGTCCGACTACATGGCTGCCAAGGGCAAGGAATTCACCAATCCCGGCCTGGACTTGAAAGATTTCATCGGCATCAGCTTTACCACGGCGCCCGATGGCAAGGTGTACCAGCTGCCCGACCAGCAATTTGCCAACCTGTACTGGTTCCGCGCCGACTGGTTCGCGCGCAAGGATTTGCAAGCCAAGTTCAAGGCCAAGTATGGCTACGAGCTGGGCGTGCCGCAAAACTGGTCCGCGTATGAAGACATCGCCGATTTTTTTACCAATGACGTGAAGGAACTGGACGGCAAGAAAGTGTATGGTCACATGGATTACGGCAAGAAAGATCCATCCTTGGGCTGGCGCTTCACCGATGCCTGGCTGTCGATGGCTGGCGCGGCCGACAAGGGCATCCCGAATGGCTTGCCCGTCGACGAATGGGGCATCAAGGTGGCGGCCGACAAGTGCACGCCTGTGGGCGCGTCCGTTTCACGCGGCGGCGCCACCAATTCGCCGGCGGCCGTGTATGCGCTGACGAAATACATCGACTGGATGAAGAAATACGCGCCGCCGCAGGCGAACGGCATGAACTTCTCGGAAGCGGGTCCCGTGCCGGCGCAGGGTGAAATCGCCCAGCAAATCTTCTGGTACACGGCGTTTACGGCCGGCATGACGAAACCGGGCTTGCCAGTGGTCAACAAGGACGGCACGCCGAAATGGCGCATGGCGCCATCGCCGCACGGCCCGTACTGGAAAGAGGGCATGCAGAACGGCTACCAGGACGTGGGTTCCTGGTTCCTGTTCAAGTCCACGCCGGATGACCGCAAGGCCGCCGCCTGGCTGTATGCGCAATTCGTCACCTCTAAAACCGTGTCGCTGAAGAAATCCATCGTCGGCCTGACTTTTATTCGCGATTCCGATATCCGCCACGATTATTTTACGAAACACGCGAACGAGTACGGCGGCTTGATCGAGTTTTACCGCAGCCCCGCCCGCGTGGCGTGGACGCCGACAGGCAACAACGTGCCCGACTATCCGAAGCTGGCCCAGTTGTGGTGGAAGAACGTGGCCACGGCGATTACGGCGGAAAAAACGCCGCAGGCCGCCATGGATAACCTGGCCGAGGAAATGGACCAGGTCATGGCGCGCCTGCAGCGGGCGGGCATGAAGGCGTGCGCACCCAAGCTCAATGCCAAGGGTGATCCGAACCAGTATCTGTCGGATCAGCACGCCCCATGGAAAAAGCTGGCGAATGAAAAGCCGAAGGGTGAAACGATTGCCTACGATAAATTATTGCAGGCTTGGAAAGAAGGCAAGGTAAGGTAAACTGCCGCCGCTGTCCTGAGGGCACGGAGTCAATCCGTTCCGTGCCCGTTTTTCCCCGTTCTTGTATTGCCAGAAGATGACTAAATACATACTTGCTTTAGACCAGGGCACCACCAGCTCGCGTGCCATCCTGTTTGACCATGCGGGCCGGCCGCACGCCAGCGCACAGCGCGAATTTCGCCAGATTTTCCCCCAGCCGGGCTGGGTCGAGCATGACGCGAACGAAATCTGGGCCTCGCAAGAAGGCGTGCTGCAGCAGGTGCTGCGCGACAGCGGCGTGGCGGCAAGCGATGTGGCCGCCATCGGCGTGACCAACCAGCGTGAAACGACGGTGCTGTGGGACCGCGCCACAGGCGAACCTGTCGCCAACGCCATCGTCTGGCAAGACCGGAGAAATGCCGCCTATTGCGAGCAACTGGTCGGGCAGGGCAAGGCGGACCTGATCCAGCAAAAGACGGGACTCGTGCTGGACGCCTATTTTTCCGCGACTAAATTGAAATGGCTGCTCGACAACGTTCCCGGTGCCCGCGCGCGCGCCGAGCGGGGAGAACTGGCCTTCGGCACCATCGACAGCTGGCTGATCTACAAGATGAGCGGCGCCCACTTGACGGACACGAGCAACGCGGCGCGCACCATGCTGTTCAACATTCATACTTTGCAGTGGGACACGGATCTGCTGGCGCTGCTCGACATTCCCGCCTCGCTGCTGCCCGACGTCGTGCCATCGAGCGGCGTGGCCGCGCACACGCACGTTGACTTACTGGGTATCTCCGTGCCGATCGCCGGCATCGCGGGCGACCAGCAGGCCGCGACCTTCGGCCAGGTGTGTCTGAAGCCGGGCATGGCGAAAAATACCTACGGCACGGGCTGTTTCATGCTGATGAACGTGGGCAAGCGCCCCTTGCCATCGAAAAACCGGCTGTTGACGACGGTGGGCTGGAGCCTGGGTGCGGGTGGCGACAAGACGGATTACTTGCTCGAAGGCAGCGCCTTTATCGCTGGCGCGGCCGTGCAGTGGATGCGCGATGGGCTGGGCATCATCCGCGACTCGTCCGAAGTGGAAGCACTGGCCACCAGCGTGCCCGATTCGGGCGGCCTGGTCTTCGTGCCCGCGTTCGCCGGTCTCGGCGCGCCGTACTGGGACCCGTATGCACGCGGCACCCTGATCGGTATCACGCGCGGCACGGGCAAGGCGCACATCGCGCGCGCCGCATTGGAGGGCGTGGCTTACCAGAACGTCGATGTGCTGTCCGCCATGCAGGATGACGCTGGCATCGCGCTATCCGAGTTGCGCGTCGATGGCGGCGCGGCGCGCAACGACATGCTGATGCAGTTCCAGGCCGACATATTAAATGTGCCCGTGGTGCGTCCCGTGGTGACGGAAACGACGGCCCTGGGCGCCGCCTACCTGGCGGGCCTGGCCGTGGGTTTCTGGGCATCGCAGGAAGAAATCGCCGCCCAGTGGCAAGTGGGGCGCCGTTTCGAACCGGCCATGGCGGCCGACGAGCGCCTGACGCGGCTGCACAAGTGGCAGCGCGCCGTGGAGCGCTCGCGCGACTGGAGCGAGTGACTAACGGGCATTTTTCCTTTCGCCGAGTTGATCATCGCGTGCAGCGTCTGTCAGCATTGCAATAATCTGATCGAAGTCCTGTTTTGATCCAATGCTGCGCCGATAGTGTGTTGCCATCATATTCCGGAAGCCTGGCAAGTCAATCAGGATTTTTTTTGCCAATTCCAACGGTGTCTGGTGAAAAGAGTTTTCCTTTGCTACGAGGTGTGCTTGATGTTCGATCAAAAGGAATACGATGTCGGCATATCCCATGTGCACGGCCGTATGGAGCGCGGTGTTTCCCTCTTCGTAAGTGCCCTTGGACGTGTCCGCCTGATGTGTCAATAGCATGGAAACACAGTCTTTTGAGCGGGCAGTAGCCGCAGCATGCAAGGCGGTGCGGCCCAGGAAATCCTGGGCATTGATATCGGCACCAGCAGTCAGGAACAGCAGAATCAGTTGCGCATCACTTGCATCGGCCGCCATCATCAAGGGCGTCTGTCCTTTGAAGTCTGCAATGTTAACCTGTTTGGGCCATGCTTCAGCCAACAGATGAATGGCATGGTGCCAATGGGCCACGAACTTTTCCACCTTGCTTACTTCGCCTTGCAGGTCGGAAGAGACCGCGGCACGCAGTATGGGCAGCTGTCTTGCAAATTTATCCTGCATCTTCAGCCACGCCATGAGCACGGTGTTGCTGCGCACCTCACGGATTGTGCCTCGTCTGAGCGTTTTTGCATGGCGTTTCATCCACAGCTTCAGGGCAGTCCAGTCGCCTTCGTTAATGATAGGCAGAGCTTCCTTGATGAATGCATCCGCCTGTTCTTTTGCTAATGGTTGCGCGCTCGCCATACCCGGGTAGGGCTTGTAAAGGTCGTCCCAGAAATACTCCGACGCCCATACGGCAGTGTCTTCCAGTGATGTCACCTGGTCCTGAAACATGCCATAGGCGAGCATATTGCGATGGTATTTTTCATGATTGTTAGGAATCAAGCCCAGATTGGCAACTTCGATGGCAAACGCATCCCTGGCGATTTCACCGCGCAGAGTGCCAAAATTTCCGTCGTCGCAGGCATCGAGGGCCGCCCGCATCAGCTTTGCCGCGTCGTCGAACGCATTTTGCGCCAGCAGGTGTTTGGCGCGGTACTGCAGCAAGGGCGCTTTCCATGTCGCATGGCCAGCGCTGGCTTCGGCTTCTGCAAGGAGTGCTTCCACCCTGTGCTGGACATCGTTTGACCTGTTCGTATGACGGCAATTCAAAAGCTCGGCCAGTTCCAGGATGCTGGCGCCAACCATTTCGGCAGGCGTTGCAGCCACTTCCCGCAACCGTTGAATCGCCAGCAGCCTGGTTTTCAAGGGTAAGGAAGTCGATTTTGCAACATGGCTGACGACGGCATAGCTGGCTTCACCCTGGAGCGTCCGCCAAGGGGAGGCGGTACGGACTCGCTCCAGCAAGGACTGTAATCGGATGTTTTCTTCATGTTCTTCCTTCAATCGCCGGCATTTTCTTGCGATAAGGGTTGTGGCAGTGTGCATGTCGAGCGCTACGAGGTCCTCCAGAGCATCGCCTTCAGCGAGTTTCGCGAACCGGCGCGTCAGCAGGTCGGCCACGGGGAGATGCCCCCCGTTTTTAATGGAAGGCAAGATCGACAGAAAGAGATCCGCCTTGTCCCAGGGGGGCAGCCGTGACTCGAACAAGATGTCTTCCTCATCCTGGGTGTTGGAATTTTTCCAGGCATCAACGGTCAGGTTGTAGATGGTGCCGAAGATGCCCGCCAATTGCAGCAGCTTGTTTTGAGACGGGTCTGTACAAGTTGCCTGTACGCCCGGGCAGAGGAACTTCAGCAATCTGATGTATCCATCCTGCACCATGCGGGCGACTCGCAATCGCTGCCGTATCATGGCCATGCTTGGTTTTGCATAACGTGTCAACAGTGCCTGCACGAAAAGCTGTTTCTCCTCATCGCTGGCGGATTCATCCATGACAGACTCAAGCCGCCCGGGCTGCGTCATCGGAATTTGGTCGCGGAGGTCGTCCGCAGATAAATTCCTGGATTGAACGAAGGCGAGGGCGGCTTTAAATTTGACTTGCTCAGCAAGGTCTTCTGCAAGTTCAAATACGCCTTTGAACACCAGGTTGGCGTCGTCAGAGAAGTATTCATTGATCGACGTGACGCGCGGGATAGATGCGTTTTTCCAGTTGTGCAAGTTCCGGACGATGGAGTCCCTGTCGGTATTGCCGTCACCAAGCGATTCTGTCCCGACGCCTGCCTTGCCGATGGAACAGTCCAGCAGGTCGATGAGCCAGTCTACGACGTGCGGCACAGGCAGCTCCATTGTCCCCGTGGTAACGTTCACGTGAGGCAAGAACCAGAATGCTCCGCCTGGCATTCCTTTGTCGAACGCGCCGTCGAGATTCCAGAACGCGATTCTGCGGGCCAAGGTTGGAACATAGCAGTATCCGAGAAGATGCCATACGACCTGACGCTGGTCTGCATTCGCTGTCCATGTGTTGAGTTCAACAGCCTTGTGGTCCCCCTCCCATTCGCTCATTCCCAGGACCGCATCACGGCAAGCTGCCGCATCCATATCCAGGCTATTAAAGATGGCGCCACAAACGTCAGCCGCCATCTCCTGATGGTTTTTGTTACGCATGCCGAGATTGGCGAATTTGTCCTTGGCCTTGCTTGAATAGGGAACTAAATCAAGGCTTTGATGGATTTCAAGTAACAGCGCTTCAAAGGAGGGAATGGTTGCCATTGTTTTTTAGCTTTCATTGGTTTGATTGCAACAATGTTCCCACGTCGTTCGTGCCAGTGTCACGGAAACTTCTCGTCCCCCCCCCATCCCCGTGGATATTTGCAGTAAATGTCAAATCTCGAGGGGGAGGGGGCGGGGTTTTTCGTAGCCTTTTAGTAATTTCTTGGGCAAAGTGAGGGTCTATCAAACAACCGGAGTGTGCCGTGAGCCTTACCCCCACCATGTGTGTACGCGAACTCGTCATCAATTGGCACGTTACCGAAGTGTGTAATTATGGCTGCCGCTATTGCTATGCAAAGTGGGACGATGGCGGTTCGACACAGGAATTGATACACGATGGTGCCGCTATCAAGGCATTGGTCGAGGAGGTCGGGCGTTTTTTTAAACCTGGCAATTCGGGCAATCCGCTGTGGCCGAGTATGCATTGGGAATCGCTGCGGCTCAATCTTGCTGGTGGGGAACCGCTGCTGTATGCCGAGAAAGCGCTCGACGTCATCCTGCATGCCCGGCGATGGGGTCTTGAGACTTCCATTATCAGTAATGGCAGTCGTCTGACGCCTGCCTTGATGCAAGCGCTGGCGCCCCATCTTGCCATATTGGGGCTGAGCCTGGACTCCTCGGAAGATAAGACCAATTTGGGTATCGGACGAGTTGATCGCCAGTTGCGCATGCTGTCGATGCCTGCGTTGGTTGACATGATTGTTTTGGGCCGGCAGATCAATCCCCGGCTTCGGCTCAAGATCAATACTGTCGTCAACGCATTGAACTGGCAAGAAGACATGGGCAACTTGATTGCCAGTCTGGCGCCGGAGAAATGGAAAATCTTGCGCATGCTGCCCAAAATTACGGATGATCTGGCCTTGTCTGACGCCCAGTTTGACTCCTTCGTCCGGCGCCATGCCCACCTTGACCATGGCGTCCGCGTGGAGGATAACGCCGACATGACCGAGTCCTACTTGATGATTGATCCCTATGGCCGTTTCTTCCAGAACAAACCTGGGGAAAAAGGCTATCGATATAGCGACTCCATTCTCGACGTCGGTGCCGCCCGGGCCTTTTCTCAGATCAATGTGTCGACAAGGAAGTTCTGCTCCCGCTACGCAGGCGAGTTGGGGGAGATGCCGGCATGAAATGGCGGCCCGCCTGTCCTTTTGCCGTACTTACTCTGGCGCAGGGTTGATGAACGCCCTGCTTGGCCATGCCAGCCACCACTGGCGCCCGTTGGGGGCAAGCAGGCCTTCATCTCAAGAATGCATAGTATCTATTTATGGCCGCGCGAAATACACGGCGTAGCCCACCGTTTCGCGCGGCACGGAATACAGGTCGCGCA
>JAEAMG010001814.1_pt1 | contig 14943 bp, 12 predicted proteins | sample 8958741 | NCBI WGS metagenome assembly JAEAMG01 (sample SAMN16933256, study PRJNA681125) | bioreactor sludge metagenome | isolation source: anaerobic bioreactor treating anionic surfactant - SDBS | place: India: Bengaluru | collected 2019-02-28
CATCGATCGGATTGATCACGGCGTCCTCCGGCAGGGCCACGGAAAAAGCGCGCGGACCCTCCACTTCCACGGCGCTGGCGAGCATTACCTGACTCTGGTCTTCTATCGGCACCCATTCCCCGCCCCAAATCCAGCCGGGCCCGCCAAAATTGATGGAGAACGCCATTGCGCGCTTTTGGGCTTCCTCTACGGCAAAACGAAGCAGTTCAAAATATTCCGGCGACAAATAGTCGTGATTCCCCTTGGTATAAACAGGCTCCATCGTGATTTGTTCCACCCCGCCGATGCCCTGTTCACGCATCTGTTCCAGCTGCCAGGCAATGTCCTCCTTGCGCAGCGCATTTCCCATCCACCACCAGCGCGTATGAGGCTTACAATCGTTCGGAGGCTGTGTGAAAGTTTGAAGGAGTTGTTCTGTTCCTGGTTCCGCGCCGCAGGCGATACTCAACGTGACCGCCAGAAACATGCCTGCCAAGGGCGCAACTACCCCAAAGAACATTCTCATGGTGACATCCTTCCCTAAATTCCGGGAGTTTCCCGGATGAGGAGTCCCGTTTCAGGAATATCGAACTGAAGTCATCACAGAAGGAACATGCCTGCAATGGGCGCACAACCTGCTTTACATGACAATTTTTCGGAGATCGAAAATACTGGGGGCGCAGGCGCCAGTTCTTCCGGAGGAAGTCCCGGAAAAAGCATAATACCTTATCAGCAATCCTTGGCGAATGTCCCCATCGTTGACACATCCGGGAGTTTTGAAAAACGGGCAGAACGTTTGTATCGTACATACAACTGCAGTGCATGGACAATACAAGCGGGTGCTAATACAACGCCCGGGATAAAATACTGCAGGATGGAACATACCCGGTGAAATCCCGGATATTGATAGGGGAAATTCAAGATGCGATACCAGAAGAGATTGGCGATCACGACGCCTAAGATCATCACCACATACCAAGGCAAGGGGTATCTCACTAACGGGAGCAGGACGCATATTGCGGCGCACATCCCTGTATAGGCGATAAATACACGCATAAGTTCATGAAAATTGGCACTTCTTGGTTCCCCGAAAAGGGCTAGAATCTCACCTCCTCCGTGGGGGTACATAAATACAATCAGAATCTCCACGGATAATATGAAGATCATAAACGCCCCAAAGATAAACAGCGTTTTTGACATGAACCACATGAACCATCGAAAGAGGCGATATCGTATCGGGAGTATTTCGGATTCCCAAAGGGCATCCTGTCGCGAATTTGCCTGCTGTGAAAATTCCCCCGTCCCCAGAGGATACTTGCAGGGGGAGGTACTGCCAGGTTTCGACGGCCCCTTACTCGTGTCGTCTTGCATTGGAATACTTTCATGAAGTCGGCAGCAATAACTGCCGCTTTTCTTGGGAATGCCTGATAGTCGTTAACCTATTGTAGTCCATCGAAATGTATGAACATCTTGTCATGTTTCAAGTAAGCGTGTAAAACCGGGTTTGGGAACGGGATAAACACCGTTGACATCGGGTACCACAGGGGGTTCCATGCCGTCATGACACTCCTCTGGTATGGGCGCAAACGCAAAGTTCGATGCATTGATACGTTCCCACGAGATTTCCTCCCCCGTGTAGCAGGAGAGTTGTCCCATTACCGCGATCATAGTACTGCGCGTCATATAGTCTCCGTTATTGACGGGCTCTCCGGACCGGATTGCTTTGAATAGTATGTCGTGTTCGACCTGGTAGGGATTGCAGTCACCCTCCCAACGCCATTCATTCTCGCCCCAGAGTTGACAGTGCATCAACGATGCCCTGCCCTTGCTGCCGAATACCATACTGGAATAATCGTTGTAACATCCCGTGGTAGTGCGGCAGAGCGCGTAAGTTCGCACCCCGTTTTCAAACTCATACACGACGGAATGGTGATCGAAGACATCCCCGTATATGGGTTCGGTCATTGAGGAACGCCCGCCAAGTCCGTGGCATTTGATGGGCGCCGTATCGTGCAGCACCCAACTTGCGCGGTCCATGTTATGCACCAGGGATTGCGTGACGTCATCCCCCGAGAGCCAGCGGAAATGATATTGGGTGCTGCATTGCCACTCGAGTTCCGACAATTCCGGAGCCCGGTCAATGATTACATAGGGCTCCCGCAGAAAATTCTCCTCGATGGCGACTACTTCGCCAATGGCCCCGTCGTAGATGCGCCGGACGGTTTCAGCGTACCCCGAGTGATACCGGCTGTGCAGCCCTGACACCAGGCATAATCCTTTTTCCTTAGCCACAGCGGCCGCGCGCTGTATCAGTTTGACGCCGGCCGGGTCAATGCCATGGGGTTTTTCCACAAAGACATGCTTGCCCGCCTGAAGGGCGGCCATCGCGTGGAATGGGTGAAACTTGGCCGCATTGGCGATTAACACTACATCAGACGCTTCAATGACATGCTTATACCCTTCAAAACCCGCAAAGCAGTGATCATCGTCCACGGCGACCTGCGATTTCATTTGCGCGGCAATCCGTTCGCGCCTGGACTTGACGCGATCCATGAAAATATCGCACATCGCCACTAGTTGAGCGCCCGGGTCCGCCGTCAGAGCTTCCACAGCGGCGCCGGTATTGCGACCTCCGCAGCCGATCATGCCTACACGCAGGGTGTCACTCCCTGCGGCAAAAGCATTGTTCGCAATACTACGCGTCCCCGCAACCGCGGCCGAAGCCACTATAGCGGAACTCTTCAGGAAATCACGTCGGGTGGTACCCGGGTTATTACCCGATGCTTTTGACTGTGACATGGCGTCTCCTTTTCTATACATATCGTTTTGGGGACCTGGATCGGCATCTTCGGTATTCGAATCTGCGATCCCACACGATGGTAAGCCAGCGCTTTAAGTCTATCAGATTTCTTGTTGCCGAAGTCATTTTTTATCCTTCCGCGTTTCAAGAGCGGGACGGGGCAAGGATCGAACCTCGCAGCACCCTGGGGGATAGTGGTACTCTGTATGGGTGAAGATACTGAAGATGGTTTATCACACCCGCCTCAACATCAAAGGAGATTTAGGATGCGGATACGAAACATGGTCTCAAAGAACAAGATTCTCTTTTTTATAGTGCCCGCTCTTATCGTGTTGACCTGTGGCGTGAATGGAACGGTGACTGCGCAGGACACAGGGACCCAGGCGCCCCCAGACGCCCAGCCCCTCCGCGCGGGGTTTGCGCGCATAGAATTGACACCGGAGGTAGGTCTGGAGATCCCCGGCGGATTCCAAAAGAATTTTTCAACAGGCGTGCATGATCCGTTGTGGGCGGAGGCCGCTTATTTTAGCGATGGGAACGTCAGCCTGGCGATCGTGGGCGTAGACCTTATTGTTATCCCCCTTGACGTGGCACAGGAGGCGCGCAGACAGGCGGAGTCCCGATGCGGTATCCCCGGCGGCCATATCATGATGGGGGCGAGCCACACGCATAGTGGCGGACCTGTGGACAGTTGCTGGGCCGTGGAAAGGAATGAAGACTACTGCAACTATGCGGCTACGCGTATAGCCGATGCGGTGGTAAAGGCTTGCGAGACGGCGGTTGAGGCCCGCATCCGCTGCGGTTTGGGAAAGGAAGAGGATGTCGCTTACAACCGGCGGTTTTGGATGAAGGAAGGGGTTATACGTACCCATCCGGGGAAGATGAATCCGGACATCGTGGCGCCTGCGGGACCGATAGATCCTGATGTGGCCGTGATAGCGGCAGAGGATGTGGACGGTAAACTTTTGGGGTGTATCGTGAATTTCGCGCTCCACGGCACCACCCTTGGCGGCAGCCTGTTTTCGGCTGACTGGCCTTTTTACCTGCGACAGACCATCCGGGGTGGTCTGGGTGCTGATATCGGTGTGGTGTTTCTCAACGGGGCGTGCGGCGATGTCACCCAGGTAGATAATCAGAATCCGCGTCCAGGAGAATTTGGCGAGGCATGGGCCCGCCGCGTGGGCATGAGTGTAGGTTCGGCCGCCTTGAACGCACTGGTCAAGGCGGAATTATCCACGGAAACGAAGCTGGCGGTAAAATCAGAAATCCTCATGCTACCCATCCGCGATCTTGGCGGATCGGATGAGGAACTCGTAAGACGTGAGGCGCCGGGCATCGGTCTTGGCACAGGCGATGATATTTATCTCAAGGAAGCGGCCCTTGTCCGGGAAATGAAGGCCAAATCTCCTTCAGTAAATGTCGAAGTGCAGGCCATACGCATTGGCGACGCCGGCATTGTAAGCAATGCCGCCGAGTATTTCTGCCGGTTCGGTCTTGACATCAAACATGCTTCGCCGTGGAAGCTCACTATGGTCGTGGAACTCGCCAACGGCTGTTGTGGTTATGTGGGTACCCCCGAGGCTTTTCTGGGCGGCGGCTATGAAGTCCGTACCGCACGATGCAGTTACCTCGATGCCAACGCAGGCCTTCAAATTGCCAATGCCTCTATCCGTCTTCTATGCCAACTTTCAGGTGAGTGATGCCCTCCCTATTGGAATCTCGCCGCTGTTCCCCATGACAGAAACAGCAGGCGGCGCTAATCTGGACAAACTGCATCTATTCTCATTGTTTACGGAGGAGGCAAAGTGTCATGAAAGGTAGTCCCAAATCTTTTCGGTCCTGTACGCCACGCCGGCATAAATTTGGGATAACCCCCGGCATGCTTCAGGATTATCTGTAACGCTCACACTTTCGCTTGGGCCGAAGGTTGTCCCTTTTTTTTCTCAGGTACTGTTGAATTTTGGAGGGTCTACCAGGGCTACTTCTTTAACCCACACTACCATACCCTATAGAAAAGGGAATATGAGCGAAAAGAGAAACTGACTCCATCGTACGAGAGGATTGGATGCAAAACATTAAGATGTGACCGCGCTAATGTCTACCCTTGATCTCACAGCCTCGGCGCGACTACAGGCAGCGACGAACCCTGTCAGGCACTTACAAAATGTGTACCCTCAGGAACCGCTTTGCCCGAATATGATATAGTTATTACAGGCAAAAAACATGAGCGATTATTCGTGTATGGTAAAGATGCCGTGAGCCTCACCAAACATATCCTTATCGTGTATACGCTGCTAATGCTGTCATTTGATACCGCGGCGGATTGGATTGTATTAAACGGCGTCCTGTACGGGGATGTGTACATCCGTACAGGACGGAGCGAATATTTTGTGCATTTCCCGGAAACGGGCGAAGTTGTAAATGTTCCCCGCAACCGCGTCAAGGCATCCGAAGTGGGAGTATATGACGAGGATGCCAACCGCCAAGTATTATTTACGCAATGGCGCGCAAAAAATCCGGGATGTAAACACAACGCCGGTTACGCTAAAGAGGTACGCCGCCATATCACCCAGTCTTCCAGTCCCGCACCGGACCTCATCTCGGCCGAATTATGGAAGTCTTCTTTTTCCACGGAAGCGGGCACATACCAACAAAGCCGGCCACCACTTTCCGAAATAAGCACGTTTACTCCTTCCACAGTGCCTGCCGCATCGGTTGTATACCCCTCTCCTCATGCGCCCATGGTAACACGGTCGGCAACGAATCCAGGAGCGTTGCCTCGGGCACACGCACTAATACCCCGTCAAGGCAGATCGGGTACACCTCCCATGAACCGCTTTGGTATACCGCCCCGCGCTTTTCCACGGGATGTGACGCTGATCTCCAACATTTCCGATTTGTTTTCCACCATTGATGACCGGTGTGTCGGAGAGTCTTCCCCCGAAATTCCCTTTTTCCATCTGCTTCCGCAGTAACGGCGATGAAGTTACTCTTATTGTGCAATCAATACATAAGTAACCTGCACAAGCGCGTGACAGGCGATTTGAGGAACGTCGCTCGTTTGTTTTTCCGGCTGTTGTTCCCAAGTTATTTCCAGGATGACAATGCTATCCACAGCGAAGATGTTGCTTTTTACCGCCTGTGCGGCGGCTTCCGCCGGCAGATAGGCATTTTCCATGGCCCGGGCGACTACGGCGGCCTCGATGCGGTCTTCTTCCGCCGCATAAAACAGCGGACTGGAGAGCGTGGCTTTCATGGTATCCGCCACACCGGCGAGTTTGTCACATAAGGCGGCGAATTGGACCGGACCGGTCTTTGCGGCATTAAATGCTGCCATGCCAAAGCGTACTGTGACAATCGCGCGGGTTTGATGCTCGGAAATGGAGGTAATCGTTGGTGGAGACGGACTCAATTCCAAGGGCTGCAGGTCGGCGCCCCGGATGGCTACCGGCGCGGCTTCGAGAAAAGTCTCGCATTGAGTTATGGACTCTTCAAGAGTGGCGCCGATGAAATGACGTACGAACAGGAACTCCACCTGGCCAATGGGAGCGAGCAAGGTCGCTTCTCCGGTACTTGTAATCGTTGGCGGCGGTTCCTCGCCGAACACATTCAAGGCCAAAAAGATGATGAAAATCGCGAGGGCGCCATATCGTACGCCGGCTACGGAAAAACGACGTTTTTTCAGGCTCATGTGGGTGTGGCTCCATAAGATTTGAGGGCAGGGAAAAATAACTCCTTGAGTGCGACAGATGCCTGGGGGCGAGTGCCGTATTCACAGATCTGAAAGGCTTCGGCATAGCGAATGGTGTCGGCCCGTTCCCCGAACCACGCGCGCAGGCTGTCCCGGCATACTTGCGCAGGCAATTCGAGTTCAGGCCCGAAGAAGGACTCCAGCCACGCGCGCCTTGCCTGTTTACCCCGGCCTATGGGAGGCACTTCCTCCAGCCGACCCTCAAGCCAGGGCAGCCATTCATAAAACTGGGATGGCATGGCATCCAGCAATTGCCATTTCACGCTCATGACGGCATCCACAGGGACGGCGATGTCCGCCCGAAACGGCATCGGCTGGGTAAAGGGATCAAACAGGTACAGGAAAAGGGGATTCTTGCGCAAGGCGGGAACATCAGGGCAGAATTGGGGTACCGTGACCATGAACGCGGCATCCTGTACCACCTGTGACGCGTAGCGATGGTCGGGATGGTAGTCATTGGGCCGATGGGTAAACACGATGTCGGCTTGATGGGCGCGAATCAGGCGCACCACTTCGCGCCGCAGGGAAAGATCCGCCACCAGTTCGCCATCATGATTGTCCAGCACACGGGATTCGTAACCGCCGATTCGTGCCGCTTCCCGGGCCTCCGCCGCGCGCCGCCGCGCAAGCAGTCCACCGCCCATGTCATGATGGCCAATATCCCCATTGGTAAGCGATACAGCCAGCACCCGATGCCCGGCCCGGGCAAACAGGTTCATGACGCCTCCCGCAAAAACCTCGGGATCGTCCGGGTGTGCTCCTATACAAATGAGATTCACAAAGCCATTTCTCCTTTAATAAAATTAATGCGTACCGGATTACCCATCAAAGGGACCTGGTCCGGCGATTCTGCGGACCGCGGATCTATCAGGGACTCCACGGTGCCTTTCGGCATCAGCCAAGCGTCCGCGCGGCCGTGGACGAGCATGGTCTCAGGCGGTGCGTCCAAGCCTTCCAAAACGTTTACCGTGTATGCGTGGGTAAAGGGTGTATTGTCCGGGCCTTGGGGCTGCATCGCAGTACTGCCCAACACACAGGCATACACTTCACCGACGGCCTCATTGTCGCCGCGATACGCGCGCGCCCGGACCACCACGGGCTGCGTTTCAAAATTACGTTTTGACTTGAGTTCAAAACGTACAAACAACTGCGCCGGAAAGGGTTCTTTTACGGTAATGGTGGTCAAGGAAAGGGTGCCGCGCATGGTTTCAATGTATTCCACTGTTGTCGTCTCCGACTGCGATTCCGGCGCCAATACGCCGCGAATAAAAACGCCGCTATCCACATCACCAATGTCAATGGGCGGAGTTTCCGGCTGCTGCGGCATTGGCGGCGCCTGTGGTACCGCCGGTTCCACAGGAGAAGCCGCGGGAACATCCGGCGCGGGCGCGCCCGGCGGAGGCAAAGCCGCTTTTTCCTTCTCGGTTTCCATACAGGCGGCCAACAAGAACGCACATGCAAGGATGACAAATAGTCTCGACCTCATTGCTTTTCTCCTCTCAAATGAAATGCTATCCCGTTTCACAACCTGATTTTAACACGATGAAAACAAACAAACAAAAGCCTGTACGGCGGCCGGGTAAGCATGCCAGAAATTTTTCCCTTGGAAGGGTCTACTGAAAACGAGTGTTTATAGACGCCACCACTCAGAAAGCCTCTATTCTGCAGTAAAATTTTTACTACTCCTCGGGATACGGCTGGATAGCATGTTTTGTTTTCCCGAGGAAAAGCAAAAATCCATCCCCTTTGAATGCTCCTTTCAGGTTAGGCTTGAACCCGGCAAATGAAAAGATTACACTCTTATCACACTGACCAAATGAAGGTAGAAACCGTGCCTGAACCCAAAACATCATCTTCTACTCCCGCACCCACGGGAGAAACAAGGGAACTGTCTCGTTTTGCCGCTGTATTTGCGAGTGGCACCATGCTCAGCCGGGTACTGGGTCTGGTGCGGGACATGGTATTCGCCCACACCATCCCAAGCGCGCCGCTGGGTGCTTTCCTCTTCGCGTTCAGCCTGCCGAACATGCTGCGCGACATGCTGGGTGAAGGGGCGGTAAACGCGGCGCTGGTGCCTATTTTCACATCGGCGCAAGAACAACAGAGCGAGGCCGAGTACAAACGTACTGTATCGGCGGTCATGTCCCTCATGCTGACACTTTTCGCCGTGATCACGGTACTCGCCATACTTGTCATACCCGTCACCCCTGCGCTGCTGGCCGCCCTGGAACCGTTCACGGGGAAGGCGCTGCCCCAGTCTGCGGAGGAATTGCATGTCACGGTCCGCCTTATGCAATGGACCTTTCCCTACCTTTTCTTTATCGGCGCCGCCGTTTTTGCCATGGCGCCCCTGTTTGTGGCGCGGCGTTATGGGACCCCCTCCTGGACCCCTGTGCTTTTGAATATAACTTTTATCCTGTGCGCTTACGGATTTCGCAACCGCTTCGAAAATCCGGCCTGGGCGCTTGTGATTGGCGTCTGGCTGGGCGGTCTGGCGCAAATGGCGGTACTGTGGTTTGACATGTTCTTTCATGTGGGCGTGGTATGGCCTTCCTTTCACTTCCGTCATGCGGCCGTTTCAAAAACGCTGTTGTTGCTGTTGCCGGTCATTCTCGGCCAAGCCGCAGGAGAAGTCAACAAGATGATAGAGCGCTTTTTCGCCATGTCCCTGGGTGAGGACAAGGTGTTGGCTCTCTACATCTCCAACCGCCTGGTACAGTTGCCGCTGGCGGTGTTCGGCATTGCCGTGGCCGTCGCCATATTGCCCGCCCTGTCCCGCGCCCATGCCCAGGGCGATGAACCGCAACAGCGGCGTTTGCTGCTGTTCGGATTGCGCCAATCTTTTTTCCTGTGCGCCCCGTGTACCGCGGCACTGCTGGCGCTGCGCCATCCGGTTATCCGGCTGCTTTTCCAACGGGGCGAATTCGGCCCGGAGGGCACCGCGCTGGCGGCGGGCGCGCTGCTGTACGCTTCGATCGGGCTGGTTTCCTTCGCATGGGTAAAAGTGATGGTACAGGGTTTCTTTTCCCGTCATGACACGCGCACACCCGTGGTGGTGGCTGCAATAAGCATGCTGTTGAACATTCTGTTGAATCTCGTGCTGGTAAGGCCGATGGGATACCAGGGACTGGCGTTGTCCACTTCCATCTCTTTCACCGTCAATTTCATGGCGTTGTATCTTTTATTTGGCAGGCGATACGGTATGCTGTGGGACGCTCCCTTCCTGCGATCCATTGGCTCCATCATCGTTGCCACGCTGCTTTTCGGCCTCGCCGCGCACTTCGCGGCAACCGGCCTTGCCGACCGATTGGGAGCTCATACGCTGCCAACCCTGGTTGCGACGGTAGCCGGGAGCGGTCTCGCGGGAGGCTTGGTTTTCTCGGCCACATGCCTTATACTCAAGGTACCGGAGTTTGAGGCCTTCCGAACGCGATTTCTGAAGATAGCAACCCGCAAGCGGAACTAATATCCAACGGGAACAGGAGGGGACAATTGACACTAATCCCGTACGGGCGTGGAACGGAGTACGAGACGTCGTATGAAAACAGGAGGCACTGATGGTTATAAACGAATCCCATACAGGAAGCGCGGCAAAGGCTTTGGACGCGCTTTATGAATTCGAGCGTGAACCCGTCAGCGACGACAAACTGCAGTCGGGAAAATATTTTGCGGGCCTCTTTGCGGGCGAGCATGTCGCGGGCACAGAATTTGTCATTGGCGCCATGTTTGTTCAGTGGGGGGTAACGCCCTTTGATATTTTCGTGGGGTTGCTCATCGGAAATGCCCTCGCCGTACTGACGTGGACGTTTCTTTGCGCGCCCATCGCGGTAAGCACACGACTCACCCTCTACTGGTACCTGCGTCGCATTGCCGGTCCCGTGATGACCACGGTGTATAACATTGTGAATGCCTTCATGTTCTGCATTTTGGCGGGATGCATGATCACGGTATCGGCTTCCGCGATACGCATTCCCTTCGGGATAGCCGAACAGACGTTGTGGTATCCGCAAGACCCGCGTTTTGTGCTGGTAGTACTGGCCATCGGAGGCGTGGTCACCCTTCTGGCCATTCTTGGTTTCAAGCGACTGGCTCAATTCGCCGTAGTCTGTTCGCCCTGGATGTTTCTGATGTTCATTGCGGGCGCCGTGGTGCTGCTGCCGAAACTGGCGGCCACCACGAACGGGATAGGGGTGATTCGTGACTTTGACGATTTCTGGAAACTCACCGCACTGACTGTCTGGAAAGGACCGGCTACCGTACCGTCCCCCATGTCTTTCTGGCACGTGATGGCCTTTGCCTGGATCTGCAACCTCGCCATGAATGCCGGCTTATCCGACATGGCGATACTCCGCTACGCTAAAAGTTCGTGGTATGGATTGTATACGGCTTTTGGCATGCTGCTCGGCCATTATCTGGCCTGGATTTGCGCGGGAGTCATGGGCGCCGCCACCGCGCTGATGCTGAAAAAATCCATGAACCAGATTGACCCCGGTACATTGGCCTTTTATGCGCTGGGCTTGTCCGGCATTATCGCCGTCGTGCTGGCGGGTTGGACCACCTCGAACCCCACCCTGTATCGCGCCGGATTGGCACTGCAGGCGATTACACCGGGCTGGCCGCGCTGGAAGGTGACCCTGGCGGTCGGTGTCGCCACCACCCTCTTGGCCTGTTTCCCCTTCGTATTCACGAAACTGGTGGATTTTGTAGGATACTACGGACTGTTGTTGATGCCCGCCGGCGCCATCGTATTCGCGGAACACTGGATTTTACCGATGCTGGGCATAGAAAAATTCTGGGCAACCCGAAGCAGGCGTACTGTCAGTTGGCCGTCGCTGGCCAGTTGGGCCATCGCCATTGCCGTCGCCTTGGTGTTGCTGCAAACGGGAACACTTCATCTGTTCTTCTTGTTCCTTCCTATATGGGCGCTGACGATAATAGTATATATTGTCTTTGCTCTATTGGCCGGTGCAAGAAACATGCCCCACACCGAAGCCGAACCAGAATCCATCCCGGACGTTATTCCGCCAGCACCTGCTCCGAAACCCGGCAGGGCCATGAACCTGCGCACCGGACTTGCCGGTCTTGCGGCATTGGGCAGTCTGGTCGTGTGTTTCCTGTGGCCCCTGTACATTTTTATGCAAGGTAATGAAGGGTATGACGCGCGCTTTGACGTATTCAAGGCCTGGTTGATAGTGCCAACGCTGGTGTACTTTGTCGCGGGCACTTATTATGCCGTCAAACGGGAAAAGAACGGCGCTGCCGCGTAATAGCGAAAGGGACTGAATATCCTTTGGGGCCGGCAAGTATTGGCCTTCCCACGCTTTTTCAAGCGCATATTCAGGTGTCCGGGAACGCGGTGTTGCCGTTTCACTTTAAAAAAATGAGTTTGGGCCAGTGGGTTCTTTCCGCCCGGACCTGGGTATTCATTGAACCTTTGAGTCACCCCTTGGATGATGGAGTGACAGGCGCAGCACAGCATACCATTCTACATCACAAGAGAAGGCGCCCCTCTCTTTACCTGCCCGTTTCAGAGCCTTGCTTCACCGGATTTTGGGAAGCGGCCTGCCGTACGATAGTATCGAACCAGTTGCGCTCCACTTCCGGAATAGCCTTAATCGCCTCTTCCACTGCGTGCATGTCCAATGTATCAAAGAGCGCAAGCCCCTCCGACATGACGTCCATGGCGTAGTGTATTCCCGCACGTTCCATTTCATCGTACAAGGCGGGATGTTTTTCCATAGCGACCCCTAAATCCCGCATGACCGACGCACCCGTTCGAAGCAGATTCCGCTGTGAAAGCAGTTGCATCAGGGAAACCACATTCGCAACGAAAACATCAAATTGTTCTTTCCCTACGGCTGCCAAGCCCTTCGCCGCATAGGTTCTTAAATCGTCCGGCTTGAGTGACGGCGGATTCTGTAAGCGGATTTGTGTCAGCACTTGTTTTTCCAGCATACGGGCCGCCTCGAATGCGCCGATAACCTGTTTGCCCGCATCTACGGCCTTGGGCAGGTCGCGGCCAAAACGAAACAGAGAGGCAAGGGCAACGGCAGTCAGGGGACTCAGACGAAGGGGATTTTCAAGCAGGGCAGTCAGTCTTTCAAAAACCTGGTCCTGAAAACAGCGTTCCTCCCATTCCGGGTAGATATACCGCAAACCGAAATCATGCAGGGCAATAATGGTCGTATCGGGCAAAACATCAAAAGCACGGTATCGGCGGATGTTTTCAAGGGAATAGCGCTCAGCAAGCGCCTCACGCAGAAACACGGATACGGCCCGCTCCAAGGTATTATCGCCGGATCTCAAAACTTTCATGCCTTGCTTCCCCGTCCTGCCATTCGTGCGACACTTCCGTGACTTGCGCCCAGGATGGACCTTCCCCGCACCACGCCAGAATTTGTTCCAGGCGGTCTCTGCGGCCTTCGATAAACGCTTCGACACTCCCATCCATCCGGTTTCTTACCCAGCCGGTAAGTCCTAGACGCATTGCCTCGGCGCGCAGGGCATATCGAAAACCCACCCCCTGCACCCGGCCCGAGACAAGAACATGCAAGGCATTAGCCACCGAATTCTTCCCGATATTGAAGCAACCGTTCCCGGAAATCGGGTAATGCCAGAGCAAGAACCGCCTTGCACGCATTGATGGCATATTCCTTGTCCACGTTTTCGATGCTGGGCTGCAAGAGGGTTATCAGCCGGGCCTGCCCGAGTTTCGTCATCAATTGAAACACCTGGTTGGTCACGGTTGCGTTATCCGAACGCAGCAGTTCCTGAAACACGGCCATGGCCGAGGGGTCTCCCCCTTTCAGGAGGGCGTAGGCATTACGGGCACGGTAAGAAAGGTTGTCTTCCGTGGGATCTTCCCGGCGGGCGAGCCGGGCGCGCAGGAATTGGGTGGCTTCCCAGTCCCCACGCTCGGTAAGCAACAAAGCCACTTCCGGCGTCAGGGTGGGATAGTTTTTATAAATATCCTTCAGTTCCTCGACACCCACAGGGTCATTAAGATTGAACAGAACTTCCACCAGCCGGAACCGGGCCACCTCCTCCGCCTCGAGCAGCCGGAATTTCAACTGTTCCACAAGGTCGGCATCCGCCAGTTTGGTAAGGCCGAAAACAGCGGCTTTGCCCTTGTCCTCATGCAATTCAAACACCATTTCCATCAATCCGGGCACGATATCCCGTACACCAAGCCGGGCAAGCGCCCGGGCTGCCGGCGTGGATAATTGGACCGCACGGTCCTCAAACATGGTCCGCAACAGGGTCACGCCGCTCTGATAGCCGTTGAGTCCCGCAAGACTGGCCGCTTTGACCCGCGCATTGCGGTTACCGCTGTCCAGGCCCTGAGCCAACAGGGTTTCAGAGATGGCGTCTCCCACCAGAAACAGGGCCCCGGCGGCCTCCAGTTGCGCTTCAATATCGTTGGATTCCGCCAGTTTGCGCAGATAATTGTGGGCTTCATCGTCGTTTGAGAGCGCAAGCAGTGTTGCAGCCTGAATCTTCAGGTTCTGGTTGTCGTCTGACTCGCCATAAATCTCGCGCACACGCGCCCAAGCCCGTTGTACTACACGCTGATGTTCCGCCCGCAATACCTGGGAATCCAAAGCAGGCAGGCGGCGCTGTTCCACAGCCCCTCCTTGCACCTCGATGCTTTCTATGGAATCCGCCATATAGGGAATGACCTCGCTCTTGGAGGACATGACAATAATCCGGTCCGGGCGGACTTCCACCAGTTTCAGATTCGGATCGCGGGCACCGGATCCCTTGAGCACGACGGTAATCAAAGTGGGCGTACCCACAATGGATTCCAATGTGGCGGGTGCCTCCGTGCCCGTTATTGGAATGGCGGCGGTATCCGCCGATACGGAAACGCCTGAACTGCAAACCATAAGAACCATAACCGAAAAGAACGCTTTTTTCATCTGTAATACTCCTCCGGTTGTGCATGTGAATCCCGACCGCCAGCCAAAGATAAGGCGCTGCGCGGCATGGAGAGAATTTTAACCATTAAGGGGGTGCGTTGTCCAACAATGCCCTATGCGCCGGACCCGGCAAACCCAATTGAACACTTTCTACGGTTTACCGTTCCAGACGTTCATCACATACGCCGGTATTGCCGATCCAAACTTGGGACCTTGAAAATCACAAAGCGTGTATGCCGTTTTCAATTCCAACCTGTCGTCGTGCACCCGAAGGCGGCCAACCGCATTGGGGTGCTCGTCGGCAGAATAAAACTATCCCTGTCGGTCAGGGCATGCCCCGTCCCTTGAAATTCTTTTTCGGCGCCTTTTCCACGCGAACGGATACATTGTTGCCCGCCTCTTCCGGCGCTTTGCGGTCCATGGCGCTTAGCGCATCTTCCCCGCCCTTCCCGTACCGTGTCAACTGAAGTTCGCCTTCCGGACTGATCAATTTA
>JAEAMG010001815.1_pt1 | contig 14939 bp, 15 predicted proteins | sample 8958741 | NCBI WGS metagenome assembly JAEAMG01 (sample SAMN16933256, study PRJNA681125) | bioreactor sludge metagenome | isolation source: anaerobic bioreactor treating anionic surfactant - SDBS | place: India: Bengaluru | collected 2019-02-28
ACAAGCCCGCTCGCCACAGGGGAACTCGCCAGTCTCTGAAAATTGTGTAGATACCTATGCTCATCGGGGGCAAGCCCCCTCCCACACGTGAAGGTGTTCACACATCAAAATGTGGGAGGGGCGGCGCGACGATTCGACTTGCCCCCGATAGCATCAGTGCCGGCAACCCTTACCGTTCGGTCAGCGCAAATTGCGTCAGGCAAAACGTCGGAATCCCCATATCTTCCAGCCGCTGCGAACCACCCAATTCCGGCAAATCAATAATCGCCGCTGCTTCAAAGATCTTCGCGCCCATGCGACGTACCAGGTTGGCTGCCGCGATCAGGGTGCCGCCCGTGGCGATCAGGTCATCGAATATCAGCACCGAATCACCCTCGCACAGGCTGTCGGCATGCACTTCGAGGAAGGCCTCGCCGTATTCGGTCTGGTAACCCTCGGCCAGCACGTCAGCTGGCAGCTTGCCCTGTTTGCGGAACAGGATCAGCGGCTTGTTCAGTTGGTAGGCGATGATCGAGCCGATCAGGAACCCTCGTGCATCCATCGCGCCGATATGGCTGAAGTCGGCTTCAACGTAACGATGGACAAAGGTGTCAGCCACCAGGCGCAAGGCCTTGGGCGATTGGAACAGAGGGGTGATGTCACGAAAGATCACCCCTGGCTTGGGGAAGTCGATGACGGGGCGGATCAGGGATTTGATGTCGAACGAATCGAAGGTCATCGTCGAAGAGTCCTGGGCGGAAAACGGACTCGAAGTATACCTGCGGCCTCGCCGGTTGGCGCGGCCACAAGCGTCTGCATCAGCCTTCTAAAGAACCACCGGCCAGTGCGCACAGTTGGATCGGGTCGAGAATGTGCACTTCCTTGCCTTCGGCGGCCAGCAGTTCGTTCTGCTGGAAGCGGGTAAATACGCGGGACACGGTTTCCACCGCCAGGCCCAGGTAATTACCGATTTCGTTGCGCGACATGCTCAGGCGAAACTGGTTGGCCGAGAAACCCCGGGCACGGAACCGCGCCGACAGGTTGACCAGGAAGGTCGCAATGCGCTCGTCGGCGGTTTTCTTCGACAGCAGTAACATCATCTGCTGGTCGTCACGGATCTCGCGGCTCATCACGCGCATCAACTGGCGGCGCAGTTGTGGCAGTTGCAGGGCCAGTTCGTCCAGGCGCTCGAAGGGGATTTCGCACACCGACGTGGTTTCCAGGGCCTGCGCCGATACCGGGTGAATCTCGGTGTCCATGCCCGACAACCCGACCAGCTCGCTGGGCAGGTGGAAACCGGTGATCTGCTCTTCGCCGCCGTCGCTCAGGCTGAACGTCTTCAACGCGCCCGAGCGTACTGCATAAACGGAATCGAACTTGTCACCCTGGCGAAACAGAAACTCGCCTTTCTTGAGCGGGCGACCGCGTTTAACGATTTCGTCCAACGCTTCCATGTCTTCCAGATTCAGCGAAAGTGGCAGGCAGAGGGGGGCCAGGCTGCAATCCTTGCAGTGAGCCTGGCTGTTAGCGCGCAGTTTGACTGGCTCGGACATTTCTTAAATCCTTGTGGGAAAACACACATAAGACGTAAGGGTACCGCACTGTGGGGCGGTGAAGCCAGCTTGTACAAAAAACAAGCAGCCATATAAAGTTTTTTGTACCGATGCCGATACAAGGGCATTCCCACACCCCGGAGCTCGGAGCATGTCTGTCATCGCCGCCTACAATCCTGCCATCCGAGTTCCTACAGTGTCGGGCGCGAAGTCAGCGGCCGAAACCGCCGTAAAAGATCAGGCCGCTGCACCGGCTGCCGAAACCAACGTGCTGGAAGGCGTGAAGGTGACGATTTCCGGCGCGGCGTTCAAGGCGGTGGCGGTGGCCAGGAAAGCCAACTCCGATATTGATGACAGTGGCCTGGACGACAGCGTTAAACAGATCCTCAAAATGATCCGCAAGCTCAAGCAACAGATCGCCGAGAAAATGGCTGAGCTTCAGGCGGTCGCGAATGACAATAGCCTGACGCCGGAGCAGGCCCGGATTAAGACCAACAACATCCAGGGCGATATCAGTTCGCTGCAGGCCGGTTTGATGACCTCCCAGGGCTCCCTGCTCAAGGCGATGAAAAGCATGAGCTCTGATGGTGCCCTCAAGGCCGCTTCGTTGTCGATGTAACTAGATCACCCGTGAAAATCGTTGCCTGTTCTGGTGCTCCAGGTAGGCATCGAACACCATGCACACCGAACGCACCAGCAGTCGCCCGGCCGGCAGAACGTGGATGCCCTGCGCATCCAGTTCGATCAGGCCGTCTTGCGCCATGGCCTCAAGTTGCGGCCAGATCTCGTCGAAGTACCCACGAAAATCAATGTTGAACGCCTGTTCGATCTGCTCGAATACCAGGCGGAACCTGCAGATCAACTGCTGGATCACTTCCCGTCGCAACCGGTCGTCCGTGGTGCACAGCAGGCCACGGCTGGTGGCCAGTTGGGCGCTGGCCAGGGCGGTCTGATAGCCGTTGAGGTCACTGCTGTTCTGGCAATACAGGTCGCCGATCTGGCTGATGGCTGACACGCCGAGCCCGATCAGGTCGCAATGGCCATGGGTGGTGTAGCCCTGGAAGTTACGTTGCAGCGTGCCTTCTTCCTGGGCAATGGCGAGTTCGTCGTCCGGCAGGGCGAAGTGGTCCATGCCGATGTAGCGGTAGCCGGCCTGGGTCAATTGCTCGATGGTGGTTTGCAGCATCAGCAGTTTGGATTCCGGCGACGGCAGCTCCTCGCTGTTGATCCGTCGTTGGGGCATGAAGCGTTCCGGCAGATGCGCGTAGTTGAACACCGACAGGCGGTCCGGCTGCAGCTTGATCACTTCCTCCACGGTGCGCGCGAAGTTGATCGGCGTCTGCTTGGGCAGACCGTAGATCAGGTCGATATTGATCGAGCGAAATTGCAGGGTGCGCGCGGCGTCGATCACCGCGCGGGTTTCTTCCAGGCTTTGCAGGCGGTTGACCGCGCGCTGCACCTCGGGGTCGAGGTCTTGCAGGCCGATGCTCACACGGTTGAAGCCCAGTTCACGCAGCAGGCCCATGGTCGCCCAGTCGGCTTCGCGGGGGTCGATCTCGATGCTGTAGTCGCCGGAGTCATCGTCGAGCAGATTGAAGTGCTGGCGCAGGCTGCCCATGATCTGACGCAGTTCGTCGTGGCTGAGAAAGGTCGGGGTGCCGCCGCCGAAGTGCAGTTGTTCAACCGACTGTTTCGGGTCGAGGTGGCAGGCCACCAACTGAATCTCCTGCTCCAGGCGTTGCAGGTAAGCCTGGGCGCGGCCGCGGTCCTTGGTGATCACCTTGTTGCACGCGCAGTAGTAGCAAATGTTCGCGCAGAACGGCACATGCACATACAGCGACAACGGTCGCGTGGCCTTGCGGCTTTCACGCAGGGCGTGGAGCAGGTCGAAGGTGCCGACCTGGCTGTCGAATTGTACGGCGGTGGGGTAGGACGTGTAGCGCGGTCCCGCCAGGTCGTAGCGTTGAATCAGATTTGGATCCCAACGAATGGCGTCGAGCATGCGGGCATTCCCCGGATAGGCTAGTGAGCCGAGTGTAGGGGCGTGGCCGATATGGCATCTTGATTTGCGTCAACGGGGAGCGGCGCTATGCCACATGGCCTTTTAGTGGCCCATCAGCCAGTGCTGATGCGGACCTGGCAGGGTCCAGACACCGAAAATAATCACCAGCACGCCGCCGGACATACGCACGCTGCGCTTGCGCAATAACGCGGTCACGCGTTCGGCCGCCAACCCGGTCGCCAGCAGTACTGGCCACGTGCCTAACCCAAAAGCCAGCATCAGCAATGCACTGTCGAGCGCATTGCCCTGGCTGGCGGCCCACAGCAGGGTGCTGTAGACCAGCCCGCACGGCAACCAGCCCCACAGCGCGCCCAGCAACAGTGCGCGGGGCAGGCTGGACACCGGCAGCAAACGGTTGGCGACTGGCTGTATGTAGCGCCACAGGCCGCGCCCGAGGCTTTCGATACGGGTGAGGCCGCTCCACCAGCCGGCCAGGTACAGGCCCATGCAGATCAGCAGCAACCCGGCGAGCACGCGCATGAACAACGCCGCTGGGCTGTTGGCCACGGCCCAGCCGGCCAGACCAATCAATAACCCGGCGCTGGCATAGCTGAGGATGCGTCCCAGGTTGTACGCCAGCAGCAGGCGGAACCGGCGGCTGCGTTGCTCCTTGGGAATCGCCAGGGTCAGCGCGCCCATCAGCCCGCCGCACATGCCCAGGCAATGGCCACCGCCCAGCAGGCCGAGGATCAGCGCAGAGACCAGCAGCGGCGCCAGCTCAAGCATGGGGCGGGTCTTTGGGCGCGGGCGGTTGCTCGGGGCCGTTGGCTTCGTCGACGGCCGCCAGGTGGTTCGGGTCCTGGTCGTCGAACAGTACGCTGTGGGCCGGGCCGTCGAGGTCGTCGTACTGGCCGCTGTCCACCGCCCAGAAGAAGATGTAGATGGCCACGCCCACTAACAGCAGCGCCGCCGGAATCATCACGTATAGAGCTGGCATCTGCACTCCATGCCCACGCGGCTCAAGCCGGCAGCGGACGGGTTACCAAAGGGGCGCTGTGGGCCTGCGCACTCGGCAGGCGAGTCAGGCGCAGGGCGTTGAGCACCACGGTCAACGAACTGAGGGACATGCCGATCGCCGCCCAGATCGGAGTGATCCAACCGAGGGCCGCAAACGGCAGCATAAGGCCATTGTACAGCCCGGCCCACAGCAGGTTTTCAATGATTACCCGGCGGGTGCGTCGCGCCAGGGTGAAGGCTTGCACCAGGGCCTCCAGGCGGTTGGACAGCAGCACCGCATCGGCGCTGGTCTTGGCCAGGTCGGTGGCCGAGCCCATGGCCACGCTGATGTCGGCGGCGGCCAGCACCGGCACATCGTTGACGCCATCGCCGAGCATCAGCACCTTGCGGCCTTCCTTGTGCAGTTGTTGCAGCACCTGCAGCTTGTCGTCGGGGCGCAGGCCGCCGTGGGCTTCATCGATACCCAGTTCAGCGGCGACACTGGCGACCATCGGCGAACTGTCCCCCGACAGCAGCAGCGTGCGCCAACCGCGTGCCTTGCAGGCGGCCAAAAGGGCAGGGGCATCGCTGCGCAGGCGGTCGTCGAGGACGAACCAGGCAAGGGCGCCGTCACGGTCGCCCAGCAGCAGCCATTGGCCGTCATCTTCCGGAGAGGCGGGAATCGGACAACCACTGAGTGCACAGACAAACCCCGGCTGGCCGATGCGCAACTGGCGTGTTCCGACACGTCCTTCCAGGCCGAGGCCGGGTGAGCTGAGCACCTCGTCGGCGGCCAGCGGCGCACGGCCAAAGGCGCGGGCAATCGGGTGTTCGGAGCGGTTTTCCAGGGCGGCGGCGAGGCCCAGGCACTCGTCGCTGTTCAGGGCGGCCAGTGGCCGGATCGCTTTCAACGCCAGGCGCCCTTCGGTGAGGGTGCCGGTCTTGTCGAAAATCACCGTGTCGATCTGGTTCAGGCCTTCGAGCACATGGCCACGGGTCAGCAATAGCCCGAGTTTGTGCAGGGTGCCGGTGGCGGCGGTGAGGGCGGTTGGCGTGGCCAGGGACAATGCGCAGGGGCAGGTCGCGACCAGCATCGCCAGCACGATCCAGAATGCCCGCGATGGATCCAACTGCCACCACAGCAGGCCGATCAGTGCGGCGGCAATCAGCGAGCCCAGCAGGAACCACTGTGCGGCGCGGTCGGCGATCTGGGCCAGGCGCGGCTTCTCGGCCTGGGCCCGTTCCAGCAGGCGCACGATGGCGGACAGGCGGGTCTCGTGACCCAAGGCGCGCACTTCGACGGTCAGCGCGCCTTCGACGTTCAAAGTGCCGGCGGTGACGGCATCACCGGTTTGGCGCGGCAGCGGCAGGTACTCACCGGTGAGCAGCGACTCATCGATGCTGGACCGGCCGTCGAGGATCACCCCATCTGCCGGCAGAACCGCGCCGGGATGCACCAGCACACGGTCGCCGAGTGCCAGTTCGCTCAAAAGAATACGTTCGCTCTGGCCGTCATCTTTGAGGCGCAGGCATGAGGCGGGCAGCAGGTTGACCAACTGCGCGGTGGCCGCGGCCGTACGTTCCCTGGCGCGGCGCTCCAGGTAGCGACCGGCCAGCAGGAACAGCGCAAACATGCCCACCGCATCGAAATACAGCTCGCCCACGCCGGTGATCGCGGTCCAGATCCCGGCCACGTAAGCCCCGCCAATGGCCAGGGACACCGACACGTCCATGGTCAGGTGGCGCGTACGCAAGTCGCGCAGGGCGCCCTTGAAGAACGGCGCACAGCTGTAGAACACGATGGGCGTTGTCAGAAACATCGCCACCCAGCGCAGGATCACGTGCAGTTCGGGGCTCAGGTCGATGTTGAATTCCGGCCAGGTGGCCATGGTCGCCATCATCGCCTGGAACCACAGCAGCCCGGCGACCCCCAGTTGGCGCAGGGCCAGGCGGTTTTCGCTGGCCAGTTGCTCGGCCGCGCGGTCGGCTTGATACGGATGGGCGGCATAGCCGATATGGCGCAGTTCACTGAGCACCTGGCTCAACGGCAATTGCCCGTCGGCCCAGCGCACTTGCAGGCGATGATTGGACAGGTTCAGCCGCGCTTCGGCCACGGCGGGCAGGCTGCGCAGGTGTTTTTCGATCAACCAGCCACAGGCGGCGCAACTGATGCCTTCCATCAACAGGGTGGTTTCAGCGAGGTCGCCTTCATGGTGCACGAAGGGTTTTTGCACGTCGGCGCGGTCATACAGCGCCAGTTCGTCCACCAACTGCACCGGCAGCGTCTCTGGGTTGGCCGAGGCTTCGCTGCGATGCTGGTAATAGCTTTCCAGCCCACCGGCCACAATCGCTTCGGCCACGGCCTGGCAGCCGGGGCAGCACAGCTCACGGCGCTCGCCGAGGATCACGGCGGTGAACCGACTGCCGGACGGGACGGGCAGGGCGCAGTGGTAGCAGGGGGTTGGGCTGGTCATGGGCGCTGCTATTTTTTCAGGTCTTCAGCACCCTGCAACGGTTCATCACCCAGCAGCAAGTCCTTGTCGTGGCTGACTTCTTCTTCCTCGAACAGGCGCCAGGTCTTGTCGCCTTCCACACCCAGCAGTTCCACGAAGCGGCGGCCTTCGACCTTGTCGGTGACCTGGCCGATGTAGCGGCCCGGTTCGCTGTCGCTGCGGGTCAGGTTGATCTTGCGGTCCTTCTCTGGCTGGGTCGGGGAGATCAGGTTCAGTTCCAGGGTGTTTGGGTTGCTGTAGCCGGTGAGGTTCAACTCGACTTCACCGGTCAGCTCATCCAGGTGCAGCTTGGCGCGCAGTTGCAGGGTCTGGGCCAGCCGTTCGCGGTCCAGGGAGCGGTTGATGCCTTTGCCGGCCTCGTAGTAGTTGTCGTTGACCAGGTTGTCCGGGTTGTTCACCGCGATGGTCACCATGGACAAGGTCAAGGTCACCGAGCAGGCCAGGATCCCAATGATGATCCAGGGCCAGAGGTGCTTGTACCAAGGGCTTGCGGCAGTGGCTTGGGGCATTGTTCTGCTCTCTTTAACGAAGCTTTCTATTTATTAACGAACCTGGGGGCCAATGAATCGGCTCTTCGCTTCAATATGGACGCTGGCGTCATCGGCATCCTTGAGGATGAACGTCACCTCGTTGGTACTCGACGGCAGTTGCTCCGGCGCACTCGACAGTTCCACCGGCATGCTGACGATGTCGCCGGCCGCTACTTTGATTTCACGTCGGCCTTGCAGCTTGAGGTCCGGCAGGCCGGCGGCGTCGAGCACGTAGGTGTGATCGCGCTGGTCCTTGTTCATGATCTTCAGGCTGTAGACGTTTTCGATGCGCCCTTCGGCGTTTTCGCGGTACAGCACACGGTCCTTGCTCACGTCGAAGCCCACCAGCGAACGCATGAAGAACGCTCCTGCCAGCAGGCTCATCATTGCCAGCAACACCAGGGCATACCCGATCAGGCGTGGGCGCAGCTTGTGGGTTTTCTGCCCGGACAGGTTGTGCTCGGTGGTGTAGCTGATCAGGCCGCGCGGGTACTCCATCTTGTCCATGATGTTGTCGCAGGCATCGATACAGGCGGCGCAACCGATGCACTCGATTTGCAGGCCGTCGCGGATGTCGATACCGGTGGGGCATACCTGTACGCACATCGTACAGTCGATGCAGTCGCCCAGGCCCTGGGCCTTGTAGTCGGCGCCTTTTTTACGCGGACCACGCACTTCGCCACGGCGTGGGTCATAGGAGACGATCAGCGTGTCCTTGTCGAACATCACGCTCTGGAAGCGTGCGTACGGGCACATGTAGATGCACACCTGTTCGCGCAGCCAGCCAGCGTTGCCATAGGTGGCGAGGGTGAAGAAGCCGACCCAGAAATACGACCAGCCATCGGCCTGGCCGGTGAAGAAGTCGAACACCAGTTCGCGGATCGGCGAGAAGTAGCCGACGAAGGTCATGCCGGTGGCAAAGCCGATCAGCAGCCACAGCGTGTGCTTGCTGAACTTGCGCAGGAACTTGTTGGCGCCCATCGGCGCCTTGTCCAGCTTGATGCGCTGGTTGCGGTCGCCTTCGGTAACTTTTTCGCACCACATGAAGATCCACGTCCACACGCTTTGCGGGCAGGTATAACCGCACCACACGCGGCCGGCGTACACGGTAATAAAGAACAGGCCAAACGCCGCGACGATCAGGATGCCCGACAGCAGGATGAAGTCCTGGGGCCAGAAGGTCGCGCCGAAAATAAAGAATTTACGTTCCGGCAGGTTCCACCACACCGCCTGGTGGCCACCCCAGTTCAGCCACACCGTGCCGAAGTAGAGCAGGAATAGACCGGCGCCGCCGAGCATGCGCAGGTTGCGGAACAGGCCGGTGAAGGCACGGGTGTAGATTTTCTCTCGCGACGCATAGAGGTCGACGCTCTTACCGTCAGGGCTATTCGAGTTTTTGGCAGGCGGGGTAACGTCGTGTACCGGTATCTGGTTGCTCATCATTGCATCCCACGGCGGTGGAGATTTGCCTCGGCCAGTACGTGCCAACCGGGGTCAAATAAAGGGTCTTGCAGTGGCGTAATGATACGCCCCCGATGCCGCTCAAAGGGTGCGACCTTTGGTCGCGTTGGGGGAAATCAATTGATGGTGTACGTGACCTGGATCAATTGACTTGGGAAGTATGGACGGTTTTTGTGGGCTCAACCTTCAAAATGCCGAAGATCCAATGTGTGAGGGGGCAAGCCCCCTCCCACATTGGATCTTCTAAGTGTCTAAATAACGATCAGCCTTACTGCTCCTCGGCCTTCTTATCTCCATGGGACAAGCTGTAGACATACGCCGCGAGCAAGTGGACCTTGTCGTTGCCCTGCAGTTGCTCCTGCGCAGGCATCTGGCCCTGACGACCCCAACGGATGGTCTGCTGCAGTTGGGCGAAGCTCGAGCCGTAGATGAACGCGCCGGGGTGGGTCAGGTCGGGCGCGCCCATGGCGGGGGTGCCTTTGCCAGCGGGGCCGTGGCAGGCCACGCAGTTGGCGGCGAAGAGTTTCTCGCCGTTGGCCACATCGGCTTTCACGCCTTCCGGCAGCTTGCGGCCGTCGAGGTTGGTGACGACGAACGCGGCGACGTCGCTGACGCCTTGTTCCTTGAGGATGTCCAGCCAGGCCGGCATGACGGCATGGCGGCCTTTCATGATGGTTTCCTTGATGGTCGCCGGTTCGCCGCCCCAGCGCCAATCGGCGTCGGTCAGGTTGGGGAAGCCGTAGGCGCCCTTGGCGTCGGAGCCGTGGCACACCGAGCAGTTGGAGGCGAACAGGCGACCGCCCATCTTCAGGGCTTGCGGGTCCTTGGCGACGTCTTCAATCGGCATCGAGGCGAATTTGGCGAAGATCGGCCCGAACTTGGCGTCCGACCTGGCCATTTCCTTTTCCCATTCGTGCACGCCGGTCCAGCCGGTCTGGCCGTTGGCGAACGGGGTTTGCTTGTCGTTGTCGAGGTAGTTGTAGCCCGGCAGCAGGCCTTTCCAATTGCCCAGGCCGGGGTACAGCACCAGGTAGCCGAGGGCGAAGATGATGGTGCCGACGAACAGCATGAACCACCACTTCGGCAACGGGTTGTCGTACTCCTCAATGCCATCGAACGAGTGGCCGACGGTCTCGTCGGTTTGCTCGGCGCGCTGGCCCTTGCGGGTCGACAGCAGCAGCCAGGTCAGGGCGAAGATGGTACCCAGGCTGAGGACTGTGACGTACAGACTCCAGAACGTAGTCATTCTTTGTTACTCCTAGAAGCTTGCTCGACGTGCTTGATGGCTTCGGGATCATCCGCAAAGGGCAGCAAGGTCGCGTCTTCAAACTCCGACTTGCGCTTGGGGCTGAACACCCACAACGCCAGGCCGATAAAGGCCACCATCACGACAACGGTGCCCAGGCCACGAATCATCCCGATATCCATGAAGAATCACCGTTTGCTTTTGATGATGGTGCCTAGGCCTTGCAGGTAGGCCACCAATGCGTCCATTTCGGTCTTGCCCTTCACGGCTGCGGCTGCACCGGCGATGTCTTCGTCGGTGTAGGGCACGCCCAGGGTGCGCAAGACTTCCATCTTCTTCGCGGTGTCCTTGCCGTCGAGCTTGTTTTCCACGAGGAACGGGTACGCTGGCATTTTCGACTCAGGCACCACGTTGCGCGGGTTGTACAAGTGCGCACGTTGCCAGTCATCGGAGTAACGCCCGCCGACACGGGCCAGGTCCGGGCCGGTGCGCTTGGAACCCCACAGGAACGGGTGGTCCCACACGCTTTCACCGGCCACCGAGTAGTGGCCGTAGCGTTCGGTTTCGGCGCGGAACGGGCGGATCATCTGCGAGTGGCAGCCGACACAACCGTTGGCGATGTAGACGTCGCGGCCTTCCAGTTCAAGGGCGGTGCGCGGCTTCATGCCTTCGACCGGCTTGTTGGTCACGTCCTGGAAAAACAGCGGAACGATCTGGGTCAGGCCGCCGATACTCACGGCGATGACCATGAAGAAGGCCAGCAGGCCGATATTCTTCTCGACTACTTCATGCTTCATCAGTGGGCTCCCACAACGGCGATCTTGGCGGCGGCTTCGGCTTCGGCCGGGTCGGAGGCACGCACGGTGCGCCAGACGTTGTAGGCCATGAACAGCATGCCGCTGGCAAAGAACGCACCACCGATGGCGCGGACGATGAAACCAGGGTGACTGGCTTGCAGCGCTTCGACGAAGGAGTAGGTGAGGGTGCCGTCATCGTTGATCGCACGCCACATCAGGCCCTGGGTGATGCCGTTGACCCACATCGAAGCGATGTAGAGCACGGTGCCGATGGTGGCCAGCCAGAAGTGCGTGTTGATCAGCCCGACACTGTGCATCTGCGCACGGCCGAACAGTTTGGGGATCATGTGGTACAGCGCGCCGATGGAGATCATCGCTACCCAGCCGAGGGCGCCGGCGTGTACGTGGCCGATGGTCCAGTCGGTGTAGTGGGAGAGGGCGTTGACGGTCTTGATCGCCATCATCGGACCTTCGAAGGTCGACATGCCGTAGAACGCCAGGGACACCACCAAAAAGCGCAGGATCGGGTCGGTGCGCAATTTATGCCAGGCGCCCGAGAGGGTCATCATGCCGTTGATCATGCCACCCCAGCTCGGGGCCAGCAGGATGATCGACATCGCCATGCCCAGGGACTGTGCCCAGTCCGGCAACGCGGTGTAGTGCAAGTGGTGCGGGCCGGCCCAGATGTACAGGGTGATGAGTGCCCAGAAGTGCACGATGGACAGGCGATACGAGTAAATAGGACGTTCGGCCTGTTTCGGCACGAAGTAGTACATCATCCCCAGGAAACCGGTGGTGAGGAAGAAACCTACAGCGTTGTGGCCGTACCACCACTGGATCATCGCATCCGTCGCACCGGCGTAGGCCGAGTAGGACTTGAACAGGCTGACCGGCAACGAGGCGTGGTTGACGATGTGCAGCATCGCCGTCACCAGGATGAAGGCACCGTAGAACCAGTTGCCCACGTAGATGTGCTTGGTCTTGCGCTTGACGATGGTGCCGAAGAACACCACCGCGTAGGTCACCCAGACGATGGCGAGCAAAATCGCGATCGGCCATTCCAGCTCGGCGTATTCCTTGGTGGTGGTGTAGCCCAGCGGCAGGGTAACGATGGCACCGACGATGACCGCTTGCCAACCCCAGAAGGTGAAGGCCGCAAGGCTGTCGGAGATCAGTCGCGTTTGGCAGGTTCGCTGCACGACGTAGTAGGAGGTGGCAAACAAGGCACATCCGCCGAAGGCGAAAATCACCAGGTTGGTGTGCAGCGGGCGCAGGCGGCCGAAGGTTGTCCATGGCAGGCCGAAATTCAATTCCGGCCAAACCAGTTGCGAGGCGATGAACACCCCGAGCCCCATGCCAAGGATCCCCCAGACCACCGTCATGATGGCGAACTGGCGGACTACCTTATAGTTATAAGCAGTCGGACTGATTGCTGTGCTCATTCTAAGGTTCCACGGTTTAGGTTTTTTTATAGGTAAAATTCGGCCGCAAGTATGTAGAAAGCAAGGGGCCATTGCAACGCAAGGCTGACCTGTGTCAATGCGTTCCACGCCAGATTCTGCGCCCTTTCCATGTTTGGCGTAAGGATAAAATCCGAAATCGAAAGCTGATCGAGTGGACAGGAAATTTTGGGGGTCGCAACGACTGTCGTCGCGTACGCCAAGATTGGTCCGCTGTGCAAGCAAGCGTAGACCCGAATGGCAGGAGGGGAAAGTTGTGCTTTGGAAGGGTGTGACGAACTGCCGCAGAGCGGCAGCCATAAGCGGCAAGTTGCAAGCCGCAAGAAAAAGCAGCTGCAAGATCCAAGTTGGGGGCTCTTCTCTTGCAGCTTGAAGCTTAAAACTTCCAGCTCACCTGCTGCTATTGATGGGACAGGCTATACACGTAAGCCGCCAGCAGATGCACTTTGTCATTGCCCTGCAGCACTTCCTGCGCTGGCATCTGGCCCTGGCGGCCGTGACGAATCGTCTGCTGCAACTGCGCGAGGCTGGTGCCGTAGATGTAACCGGCGGGCAGCGTCAGGTTCGGCGCGCCCATGGCTTCCATGCCGTGGCCTTGCGGACCATGGCAGGCCACGCAGGTGGTGTTGAACGTGGCTTGGCCGGCGGCCAGGTCGGCGGTGCTGTCGGCCGGCAGGGGCAGCTTGGCGATATCGTGACGCACATAGGCGGCGACGTTTTTCACGCCTTCGTCGCCCAGCATGTCACCCCAGGCCGGCATTGCCGCGTGGCGACCGTTCATGATGGTGGTCTTGATCGCTTCGGCCGAACCGCCCCAACGCCAGATGTTGTCAGCCAGGTTTGGAAAGCCGAATGCGCCCTTGGCATCCGAGCCGTGGCATACCGCGCAGTTGGAGGCGAACAGGCGACCGCCCATTTTCAGCGCTTGCGGGTCTTTCGCGACTTCTTCCACAGGCATGGCTGAGAATTTGGCGAAGATCGGCCCGAACTTGGTGTCGGCCTTGGCCATCTCCTTGTCCCACTCCTTGGCCGAGGTCCAGCCGCCTTCATAACCCGGCAACACGCCTTTCCAGTTGCCCAGGCCCGGGTAGAGGATAAGGTAGCCGACGGCAAACACCAGGGTGCCGGCGAACAACATGAACCACCACTGGGGCAGGGGGTTGTCGTATTCCTCGATACCGTCGAAGGCGTGGCCCATAGTCTGGTCGACACTGCCCTTGGTCTCGCCCTTGCGGGTGGCGAACAACAGCCAGGTCAGGCCGATCAGGCTGCCGATGGTCAGTACGCAGATCCATGTACTCCAGAAGGTAGTCATGGCCGGTTGCTCCTTGTTGCAGGCTCTTGGTGAGCGTCGGATGGCGAAGGTTCATCGGCGAAGGGCAGCAGGCGCGCTTCCTCGAATTCCGCATTGCGCCGGTTGTTGAATACCCACAGCGACAGGCCGATAAAGGCGATGGCGACGATCAGCGTGCCGAGGCCGCGGATGGTGCCTGCATCGAATTCAAATCCCATGGCTCACCTCTTGCTCTTGATGGCGGTGCCGAGCACTTGCAGGTACGAAACCAGCGCGTCCATTTCGGTCTTGCCCTTGAGGCTGGCCACCGCGGCACTGATGTCGTCGTCGGTGTACGGCACGCCGAGGGTGCGCATCACTTTCAACTTGGTCTCGGTGTGGCTGTTGTCGACTGCGGCCGTGACCAGCCACGGGTAGGCCGGCATTTTCGACTCAGGCACTACGTTGCGCGGGTTGTACAAGTGCGCGCGGTGCCAGTCGTCCGAGTAGCGAGCGCCGACGCGCGCCAGGTCTGGCCCGGTACGCTTGGAACCCCACAGGAACGGGTGGTCCCACACGCTTTCGCCGGCCACCGAGTAGTGGCCGTAGCGCTCGGTCTCGGCGCGGAACGGGCGGATCATCTGCGAGTGGCACTGTACGCAGCCTTCGCGGATGTAGATGTCGCGGCCTTCCAGTTGCAGCGCGGTGTAGGGCTTCATGCCTTCCACCGGCTTGTTGGTCACGTCCTGGAAGAACAGCGGGACGATCTGGGTCAGGCCGCCGATGCTCACGGCGAGCACCATGAGCAGCATCAGCAGGCCGACGTTTTTTTCAATCGTTTCGTGTTTCATCACTGACTCCTCAGGCCATCTGCGCGACAGGGGCGGCTTCGACAGGTTGTGCCGAGCGCACGGTGCGCCATGTGTTGTAAGCCATCAGCAACATGCCGCTGAGGAACACTGCACCGCCCACCAACCGCACGATGAAGCCTGGGTGGCTGGCCACCAGGGTTTCGACGAAGGAGTAGGTCAAGGTGCCGTCGTCGTTGATCGCACGCCACATCAGGCCCTGGGCGATGCCGTTGACCCACATCGAGGCGATGTAGAGCACGGTGCCGATGGTCGCCAGC
>JAEAMG010001800.1_pt1 | contig 14929 bp, 18 predicted proteins | sample 8958741 | NCBI WGS metagenome assembly JAEAMG01 (sample SAMN16933256, study PRJNA681125) | bioreactor sludge metagenome | isolation source: anaerobic bioreactor treating anionic surfactant - SDBS | place: India: Bengaluru | collected 2019-02-28
GCCTCGACGTTGCAGCCCTGCATCATGCCGTCCTTGGCGATGTCGGTGTAGACGATCGCCGAGACGCCATCGGCCTCGAAGCGGCGGGCCAGATCGACGGCCTGCACGCTGGAGACTTCGGCCCAGCCATCGGTGGCGACGAAGCCATCCTTCGCATCCAGGCCGACGATGACCTTGCCCGGGAAGGCGCGGCAGGCCTCGGTGACGAACTCCGGCTCTTTGACCGCCTTGGTGCCGATGATCACGTAGCTGACGCCGGCGCGCACGTAGTGCTCGATGGTTTCCAGGGTACGGATGCCGCCGCCGATCTGGATCGGCAGGTCCGGGTAACGCCTGGCGATGGCGGTGACCACCTCGCCGTTGACCGGCTGGCCTTCGAAGGCCCCGTTGAGGTCGACCAGATGCAGGCGGCGGCAGCCGGCCTGGACCCACTTGGCAGCCATGGCCACCGGGTCATCGGAGAACACCGTGGCGTCGTCCATCAGGCCCTGGCGCAGGCGCACGCAGGCACCGTCCTTCAGATCGATAGCGGGGATAATCAGCATGGCTTGAACCTGTTCAAATCAGTGTCGGTTAAGGGTCAGCTCTTCTCGAGCGCCCACAAGTCGCTTTCGATGCTCTCGAACCGTTCCTTCAGGTGGCTCTGCACGTCGAAGATCGCCTTGTTGTAATACAGCGGCGCGATTTCCCGGGCGAACAGATCGAGCACTTCCTGCGCCTCGAACGAGCCCAGCTCGAGTTCGAACCGCTCTTGCAGAAAGCGCTTGATGACCTGTTGCGCCGCCTGCTCCTGAGCGGCATCCAGCGTCAGGACCGGCGGCTTGAGCTTGGCCCGGCTCATTTACCAGCGGCCATCCCAGGCGGCGAAGTTCTGCAGCAGCTGCAGGCCGTGGGTGTGGCTCTTCTCCGGGTGGAACTGCACGGCGAAGCGCGGGCCATCGGCCAGCGCGGCGGCGAAGTCCTTGCCGTAATGGCCGCGACCGACCACCTGGCGCGGGTTGCCGGCCTCGATGTAATAGCTGTGCACGAAGTAGAAGCGGCCATTGTCCGGGATCGCATGCCAGAGCGGGTGATCCACCGCCTGCTTGACCTCGTTCCAGCCCATGTGCGGCACCTTCAGGTGCTCGCCGTCCTCGTGCAGGTCCTTGCCGAAGAAGCGCACCTGACCGGGGAACAGACCGATGCAATCGACGCCGTCGTTCTCCTCGCTGCGCTCCATCAGCGCCTGCATGCCGACGCAGATGCCGAGGAACGGGCGATCCTGGCTGACTTCGCGAACCAGTTCGTCGAAGCCCAGCCGGCGAATCTCGGCCATGCAGTCGCGAATCGCGCCGACGCCGGGAAACACCACGCGGTCGGCTTCACGGATGACCTGCGCATCGCTGGTGATCAGCACGCGGCCAGCGCCGACGTGCTCCAGCGCCTTGGCCACCGAGTGCAGGTTGCCCATGCCGTAGTCGATGACGGCGACGGTCTGCATCACAGGCACCCCTTGGTCGACGGCATCTGCCCGGCCATGCGCGGATCGAGCTCGATGGCCATGCGCAGCGCGCGGCCGAAGGCCTTGAACACGGTTTCGATCTGGTGGTGGGTGTTGGTGCCGCGCAGGTTGTCGATGTGCAGGGTCACCAGCGCGTGATTGACGAAGCCCTGGAAGAATTCCTGGAACAGGTCGACGTCGAACTTGCCGACCACCGCGCGGGTGTAGGGCACGTTCATGGTCAGCCCCGGGCGCCCGGAGAAGTCGATCACCACGCGCGACAGCGCCTCGTCCAGCGGCACGTAGGAATGCCCGTAGCGGGTCATGCCCTTCTTGTCGCCGATGGCCTTGGCGAAAGCCTGGCCGAGGGTGATGCCGACGTCCTCCACGGTATGGTGGTCGTCGATGTGCAGGTCGCCGTTGCACTCGATATCCAGGTCGATCAGCCCGTGACGGGCGATCTGGTCGAGCATGTGCTCGAGGAAGGGCACGCCGATGGCGAAGCGCGCCTTGCCGGTGCCATCCAGATTGATGGTGACCTTGACCTGGGTTTCCAGGGTGTTGCGCTCTACGCAAGCCGTACGTTCGGACATCCAACAGCTCCGCTGATCGTGGGGCGAAAAGGGCTGCATTATAGGCCCAAATGTCGCAGCGGGGATATGCCAGCGCCCGCGCGCCGTGCGGCCCGCTGCCTTCGGCGGTATGCTTGGCGCCACTCCGCCAGCAGTCGTCAGGTCAACATGCCCGTCTACGTCGAAACCGTTACCCAACCCAGCCCGCAGGATCGCAGCGACCTGGCGAAGATCTACGCCGACGCCCCCGCCTGGCTGCTCACCCCCCATGCCAGTGCCGAAGCGCTGATCGAGTCGGCGCTGGCCGACGGCAGCCTGATCGCCGGGCGCTTCAACGATCGCCTGCTCGGCGCCGCCGTGCTGCAGCGTGGCGACAGCGTCTGGCGCCTGTCGCACCTGTGCGTGCGCAAGCTCACCCGCCAGCGCGGCGTCGGCCGCCGGCTGCTGGAAGAAACCCAGCGCCTGGCAGCGCAAGCCGGCAAGCCACTGCACCTGGCGGCGCCCGCCGGCCACCTGGAGGCCAGCGCACTGGCGGCGCGTCTGCACTTGCCGCTGGACCCGCTCTGAGCGGACGCGGAACCCGCTCCCGATCAGCCACTCCAAAGCCGACCGTGCGCCGATCATGGCGCTGGCACAGGGCTATACTTCGCCTCTTTTCAGAACGCTTTAACACAAGGATTGGTCCATGAAATCGCTCGGCAAAATCCTGGGTCTGGTCATTCTCGGGCTGTTGCTGATCCTCGTGGCGGCAGGGTTCGCCCTGACCCACCTGTTCGATCCCAACGACTACAAGGACGAAATCCGCCAGCTGGCACGCGACAAGGCCGGCCTGGAACTCACCATCAACGGCGACATCGGCTGGAGCCTGTTCCCCTGGCTCGGCCTGGAGCTGCACGAAACCACGCTGGCGAGCACACAGACGCCCGACCAGCCGCTTGCCGACCTGCGCATGCTCGGCCTCTCGGTGCGCGTGCTGCCGCTGCTGCAGCGCGAAGTGCAGATGAGCGACATCACCGTCAACGGCCTCAACCTGACCCTGAGCCGCGACCAGCAGGGCCGCGGCAACTGGGAAGGTATCGGCCAGCCGCCCGCTCAGCCCGCCGAAACACAGCCGGCGCCGACCGTCGCGACGCCAGCCGAACCGACCGAGCCCGCTCCGGGCAAAAGCGGCAAACCGCTCAAGCTGGATATCGACAGCCTCACCGTCAGCGACGCCCGGGTCACCTATCAGGATGCCCGCAGCGGCCAGCAGTACAGCGCCGAAAGCATCGAACTGAGCACCGGCGCGATCCGCGAAGGCAGTGCCATCCCGCTCAAGCTCAACGCCTTCTTCGGCAGCAACAAGCCGGTGATGCGCGCCCGCACCGAACTGCAGGGCGCATTGCGCTTCGACAGCCAGCTCAAGCGTTACCAGCTCGAAGACCTGCGCCTGAGCGGCGAAGCCTCGGGCGAGCCGCTGCAGGGCAAGACCCTGAACTTCAGCGCCCAGGGCCAGCTGCTGGTCGACCGCGCCGCGCAGGTTGCCGAATGGAATGGTCTCAAGTTCACCGCCAACGAGCTGCGCGGACTCGGCGAGCTGAAGGTGCGCGACCTGGACGACCAACCCAAGCTCGGCGGCGCGCTGACGGTGGCGCAATTCAACCTGCGCCAGTTCCTCGAAGGCATCGGCCAGCCGCTGCCGGGTGGCGCAATTCAACCTGCGCCAGTTCCTCGAAGGCATCGGCCAGCCGCTGCCGGCCACCGCCGATAGCGGCGCGTTGAGCAAGATCGAACTGATGAGCCGCCTGACCGGCAGCCAGAACAGCCTGCTCCTCGAAGAAGCCACGCTGAAGCTGGACGACAGTACCTTCACCGGCACCCTCGGCATCAGCGACTTCGCGCGTCAGGCCCTGCGTGCGGAGCTCAAGGGCGATCGCCTCGATCTCGACCGCTACCTGCCGCCCGTCACCAAGGAAACCGCACAGGACGCCGCGCGCCAGGGCGAAGTGAAGGCCAGCGAGGCCGCGGCGCTTGGCAACGGCACCACGCCGCTGCCGGACAAACCGACCCAGCACGCCTGGAGCAGTGAAAAGCTGCTGCCGATCGAGCGTCTGCGCAGCCTGGACGGCAACCTCGACCTCAGCGTCGGCAGCCTCACGCTGCGCAAGCTGCCGCTGGAGAACTTCGTGCTCAAGGCGCGCGGCAAGGGCGGCCTGCTCGACTTGCAGACGCTGCGCGGCAATCTCTTTGGCGGCCGGGTGGAAAGCGCGGCGAGCCTCGATGTTCGCCCGGCGCTTGCGCAACTGAGTATGCAAATGCAGCTCAGCAGCGTACCGGTCGAACGCCTGCTGGAAAGCCAGGGCGAGAAAGTCACGCTCAAGGGCCAGCTCAACCTCGACAGCGACCTGCGCACGCAGGGCAACAGCCAGAAGGACTGGATCGACAACCTCAACGGCAAGGCCGGCTTCCTCGTCGACAACGGCGTGCTGGTCGATGCCAACCTCGAGCAGCAGCTGTGCCGCGCCATCGCCACACTCAACCGCAAGCCGTTGACCAGCGAACCGCGCAGCAAGGACACGCCGTTCCGCGAGCTGCGCGGCAACCTCAGCGTACGCGACGGCGTCGCCAGCAACCCCGACCTCAAGGCCAGCATTCCCGGCCTGACCGTCAACGGCAACGGCGATGTCGACCTGCGCGTGCTGGGCATGGACTACCGCGTCGGCATCCTCGTCGAGGGCGACAAGGGCGCCATGCCGGACCCCGCCTGCCAGGTCAACGAGCGCTACGTCGGCATCGAGTGGCCGCTGCGCTGCCGCGGCCCGCTGGAGTTGGGCGCCAAGGCCTGTCGCTTCGACAAGGACGCACTGGGCAAGGTCGCCGGCAAGCTGGCCGGCGAGAAGCTCAACGAGAAGATCGAAGAGAAGCTCGGCGACAAGGTCAGCCCGGAACTCAAGGACGCGCTCAAGGGCCTGTTCAAACGATGAGTCCCGAGCAGTTCGGCGCGGCGGTCCTCGACTGGTTCGACCGCCACGGCCGCAAGGACCTGCCCTGGCAGCAGGGCATCACGCCGTACCGGGTGTGGGTGTCGGAGATCATGCTGCAGCAGACCCAGGTCAGCACCGTGCTCGGCTACTTCGACCGCTTCATGGAAGCGCTGCCTACCGTCGAGGCGCTGGCCGCCGCCGGCGAGGACGAGGTGCTGCACCTGTGGACCGGCCTCGGCTACTACAGCCGCGCACGCAATCTGCACAAGACCGCCAAGCGCATCGTGGCCGAACATGGCGGCGTATTTCCGGCCGATGTCGACCAGCTCGCCGAACTCTCCGGCATCGGCCGCTCCACCGCCGGCGCCATCGCCAGCATCAGCATGGGCCTGCGCGCGCCGATTCTCGACGGCAACGTCAAGCGCGTGCTGGCACGCTATGTCGCCCAGGACGGCTATCCGGGCGAGCCGAAGGTCGCGCGCCAGCTGTGGGAAGTCGCCGAGCGCTTCACCCCGCAGCAACGGGTCAACCACTACACCCAGGCGATGATGGACCTCGGTGCCACGCTGTGCACCCGCAGCAAGCCGAGCTGCCTGCTCTGTCCGCTGAAGGACGGCTGTCGTGCCCACCTGCTCGGACGTGAAACCGCGTTCCCGGTGCCCAAACCGCGCAAGGCGCTGCCGCAGAAGCGCACCCTGATGCCACTGCTGGCCAGCCGCGAGGGGGCCATCCTGCTCTACCGGCGCCCGCCCAGCGGACTCTGGGGCGGCCTCTGGAGCCTGCCGGAGCTGGACGGTCTGGCCGCCCTCGACACGCTGGCCGAACGCCACGCACTGCAGCTCGGCGAGCGTCGCGAGCTGCCCGGGCTGACGCACACGTTCAGCCACTTCCAGCTCGCCATCGAGCCCTGGCTGATCGAGGTCAAGTCCGCCGCCAGCGCCGTGGCCGAGGCCGACTGGCTCTGGTATAACCTCGCCACCCCGCCACGCGTCGGCCTCGCCGCGCCGGTGAAGAAACTGCTCAAGCGCGCCAGCGCCGAATTGAACGCAGGAGAAATGCCATGACCCGCACCGTGATGTGCCGCAAGTACCAGCAAGAACTCCCCGGCCTCGAGCGCCCGCCGTATCCGGGCGCCAAGGGCGAAGAGATCTATAACAACATCTCCCGCAAAGCCTGGGACGACTGGCAGAAACACCAGACCATGCTGATCAACGAGCGCCGGCTGAACATGATGAACGCCGAAGACCGCAAGTTCCTCCAGGGCGAGATGGACAAGTTCTTCTCCGGCGAGGATTACGCCAAGGCCGAAGGCTACGTGCCCCCGAGCGAATAACCCGGCGAAACCGCCAATCAATGCATCGCGACGCTAAGCGCCCGTCCAGGTTAATTTTTTTCCTGGGCGCGCTTGACAGGCAAAAGCCAAATCCGTCTAATAGCGCCCCGTTGCCCAGGTAGCTCAGTCGGTAGAGCAGGGGATTGAAAATCCCCGTGTCGGCGGTTCGATTCCGTCCCTGGGCACCACCTTTCGTTTTCAGGTGGTGTCAGTACCACCCGAAAGCCCGCAAGAAGCCCGCCTAGTGCGGGTTTTTTGTTGTCTGCACTTCCCTACCCTTCCCTTGTAAGCCCGAATTTTTAGGGGCATTCTTTGGGACGTCGCCAGTTCGGTCACTGCGACGTCCCTACGAAGGTGCCCTATGCCACGCAAAGTCACGCCGCTGACGGATTCAGCAATCAAGGCGGTGAAGCCGAAAGAAAAGACTTTCAAGCTGACTGATGGCCAGGGGCTGTACCTGGACGTGAAGCCGACCGGCTCAAAGCTGTGGCGCTTCAAATACCGTTTCAACGGGAAAGAGATGACCCCGTTGTCCTTTGGCCCCTATCCCGCCCTAACACTGGTGAAGGCCCGCCAGAAGCGCACAGAGGCACGCGAACTGCTAGCCCAAGGGGTTGACCCCGGCGCAGAGAAGAAAGCCGCCAAACAAGCGCAACGGGCCGATGGCGTGACATTCGAGACGCTGGCGCGGGAGTGGTACGCCTACAACGCGCCACGATGGGCCGAAAGCACCGCCTACAAGGCGAAGCTGTACATGGAAAACGACCTGATACCCGGCATCGGTGGCCGTCCGGTAAAGGCGATCACCCGCCCCGAACTGGTGGAGCTGGTGCGCAAGGTCGAAGCGCGGGGCACGCTGAATGCGGCCGGCAAAATCCGCCAATGGCTACACCAGATATTCCGCTTCGGGCTGGCGAAAGGCGTAGTCGAAGCCAACCCGGCCACCGATCTGGACGTGGTAGCCGCCCCGCCGAAAGCCACCCGCCACCATCCGCACGTTGCCTTTGCCGAACTGCCCGAGCTGCTGGGCAAGATCGAATCGACCACGCTCAACACCCTGACCCGCTGCGCCATCCGCTTGCTGGTGCTGACCGCCGTTCGCCCTGGTGAGCTGCGCCAGGCGCCCTGGTCGGAGTTCGATCTGGACGGCGCCACCTGGACCATTCCGAAAGCGCGCATGAAAGCCCGCCGCCCGCATGTGGTGCCCCTGCCCCGCCAAGCCGTTGCCATCCTGCGCCAGCTCAAGGAAATCACGGGCGATTACCCACTGGTGTTTGCAGGCCAGCAGAACCCCGACCGCCCTATGAGCGAGAACACGATCAACAAGGCGCTGCGCCTGATGGGCTACGAAGGCCGCCAGACCGGCCACGGTTTCCGCCACTTGCTGAGCACCGAACTCAACGGACGCGGCTATAACCGGGACTGGATCGAACGCCAGCTAGCCCACGGCGACAACGACGAAATCCGCGACACATACAACCACGCCACCTACCTGGAGCAGCGGCGGGAAATGATGCAAGCGTGGGCCGATTCGATAGACGCGCTATGCGCTGGCGCCAACGTGGTGAGCATCAAGCGCAAGGCTTAACGCTGCTGCGCGCAACTGAAACATCCAGATACAAACAGCCAAACCCCGCATTACCGGAAGGTTATAAATGCTTCGGCACTTGCGACCGAGAGGTTTTAGACAAGGATGTCAATCGAGGGTTGGAGGACAAGCTGAACAGCTAGTAACATCGGGGCCACTGGCTAGACATACAGCAGCCGTGTGGTGGTCGCAGTAACACCACGGTACAGCACGGCAGCTGTAGGATCGCAGACAAAGAAAAGCCCAGCGCTACCAACGCTGGGCCTTCGATGGGGATAGACGCTACCAACGTCTGTAACCGGCAAGCCAGTTAACAACCCCGAGGGGCGAAGCTTTTGAGATGGGCTTCTACAACACGCAGTTGTATGCGTGTGCCGCAGACTGTATTGCCACCGGCATTGATACGTCAATGCATGACCCCGCCTAGGGGACCGGAGGCATACAGTCACCCTCGGGTTTTTGACCAACTGCACAAGGACTAATCCATGCAGACCAAAAACCCTACCTACCAGCCTGTAGCCAAGCTGTGTGAGCGCTATCAGGTTTCCCGCACGACCTTCTGGCGCTGGAGCAAGACGCCGGGCTTTCCTTCCCCGGTGCGCCTTGGGCGCTCGGTGCGCTGGAACCCCGAGTTCGTTGACGCCTTCCTGACCAAGCAGGAGGCCTAACAATGACGACTTCGAAGCCCCGCGACGGGGTTATGGGATCGGCTTGCCTGGAGAAAGCCACGCCGCCCCGCCGCTTTATCAAACTGGCCAAGGTGAAGGACTACACCAGCCTTTCCACGTCTGAAATTTACCGGCGCATTGCTGCCGGAACCTTTCCGAAGCAGGTCAAGTTGGGACCGAAGTCGGTAGCCTTCATCGAGGCGGAAATCCTGGCTTGGTGCGACGAAATGGCTGCACAGCGCGGGGAGGCTGCATAAATGGCTGACAAAACAACGCAACGCCATAGCACTAGTGTCGAAGCACAGCGCGCCCGCCTGCTGGCACGGCTACAGATTGGCGCATTGGACACCTTCACCGCCCGCCGAGAGTTGAGCGTCATGCACCCTGGAGGCAGGATCAAGGAGCTTCGCGCTGCGGGTCATAACATCCGCACCGAACGAATCACGCTGACCGATGAAGATGGCGTGACGCATAGCGGTGTCGCCCTGTACTACCTAAGCAGCGCCAGCGCGGAGGCGTCCGCATGATGACCGCTAAATCGTTCCCGACCGTTGCCAGCCAGCACCAGCAGCGCTATGGTTCGCCCGTTGCTGCAAATTCAGCGACCGGGTTTGGCGACCCGAACTATCCAAGGCGCACAAGCGCCGCACCGCAGACAGCTGGCGCTTTTTTTGTGCCCGCAGTCCGTTATGGCGGCTGTGCGTGGGAGACCGAAAGGTCTGCCGGTCCCCTTGGATGCCGGTTCGCCAACCCGCGTACAGCTGCCACCCTTAATCGTTTGGCGACGGTTCGTGGCAGCTCCACAATCCAAGGAGCTACACCCATGCAAACCACCCGCAATCCGTCCACCCATGCCGCCGCCTGGAAGGCCCGCGCCTTCGCCGCCCTGCGTGCTGATTCGTCCCTGTCCGTCCGCCTGCGCCGCTACAACGAAGCGATGGCCCGCGCCCGCTCCCTGGAAACCGTAGGGGGTGTGCAATGAGCAATCGCCTTGCCGCTATGGCCAACATCGCAGACGACGCAATCGAGCAGGTCCGCTATGGGCAGGAGCACGCCCGCTGGCTCGCCGCCCTGATGACTGCGATTCACCGAGAGCTTGAGCCAAGCCCCGCCCTGCTGGAGGCACGCGCAAGCCGTGTGCAGGATTTGGCCAGCTTGGGGCAGTACCTGGCCGACGATCTGGCTAACTACATGGATTGCCGCGCCAGTGAGCTGCAAGAGAAGGCCGACGCCGTAGGGGGTGCCCAATGAGCGCCGTCTGCTGGAGTCACCTGCTGCCCGATCCGATGGTTCTCAACGATTACTCGGATGACAAGCTCGAAGCCGTCGAGCGCACCGCCGATTGCGAGGTTCTGAACCTGACGCTAGGGATGGCCGCGATTGGCGAGCTGCTGGCCTTCACCGCCGACGCTGGCGAGTTGGAGAAGGACACCGCCCGCAACATCGGCTGGCTGATTAACTCGCTGGGCAAGCTGTCGAGCAGGCTGGTCGATACCACGAACGGCGCCGTGGAAGAACGACAGAGCCGCAAGGCCGCCGCACCGAACCCAACCGCAGAGGGCTAGACCATGACCATTCAAAACGGCGCCTGTGCGCCGAGGGGATCGGCTTGCCTGGAGAAAGCCGAATTGGCCTTCCGCGACGCGCTGCAAGCCACGTTCGGGCCGCTGGATTGGCTACCTGTAGCAGACGGGACCATTCACCGCTTCCGCGTGCCAGACGACAAACCCGGCACGCTCAACGGCTGGTACGTCCTACACCTGGACGGCATCGCATCGGGTGCGTTCGGTAGTTGGAAGGCGGGAGGTTCTAGCACCTGGAGCAGCCGCAAGCCTGCCGATCCGATGGAGGCCGAATTGATCCGCCAGCGGGTTGAGCAGGCCCGCCACCAGCGCGAAGCGGAGCAGCACCAGCGCCAGCAAGCCGCAGCCATCGAGGCGCAGCGACTGTGGAGCACCAGCGCCCCGGCTGATCCGCATCACCCTTACCTGAGCGCCAAGGGCTGCCAGCCGCACGGCCTGCGCCAACGTGGCGACGTTCTATTGGTGCCGCTCTACCTGGGCCGCGTACTGGTCAACCTGCAACGCATCGCAGCGGACGGCGGCAAGCGGTTTCTGTCCGGGGGCCGGGTGAAGGGCTGCTATTCGCCCATCGGCGCACTGGAGCCAGGCCAACCGCTGTACGTCTGCGAAGGCTGGGCAACCGGCGCGACCATCCACGAGCACAACGGCGCCGCCGTTGCCTGCGCCATGAACGCGGGCAACCTGCTGGAAGTCGGGCGCCAGCTCCAACGGCACTACCCGGACAGTTCGCTGATTATCGCGGGTGACGACGACCGCCAGACCGAAGGCAACCCCGGACGCACAGCAGCCACTCAAGCCGCCGCCGTGCTTGGCTGTGGGCTGGTGCTGCCGCCCTGGGGCGGAACCGAGCCGCTGAGCCTTTCCGACTTCAACGACCTGCGCCAGTGGCGGGAGGCGAACCAATGAGCAACTTGGCCGAACTGATCCCCGAACCCATGCCGGCACCAGATCCCATCGCGGACGCGCTCGCCAGGAGCAAACAAGACCCCGGCGCCATCTTTGAACCCGAGGTGCTGGCCCTGCTGCGCCAGGTGAGAGACGCCGACCCGGCGCGCTGGGCACGCATTCGCCACGCGGTAAAGGAAGCCAAGACGGTAAGCATGGCGGACCTGGACAAGCTGACCAGCGCCGCCAACGAAGCTACGGCGGGCACCGACGAGCTGTTCCCCGAAGTGACGCTGTGGCCTGAGCTGGTAGACGGTGCCGAGCTGCTGGAAGCGCTGACCACGATCATTCGACGCCATGTGATAGCCGACCCGGCCACGGTCCACGCCGCCGCGCTTTGGGCCGCCTTCACTTGGTTTGTGGACGTGGTGAACGTCGCACCGATTGCCAACATCACCGCCCCGGAGAAGCGTTGCGGGAAAACCGTAATGCTTGGCGTGCTGTCGCGTCTCGCCTGCCGTCCGCTGGCCGTTTCGAATATCGCACCGGCTGCGTTGTTCCGCGCCCTGGAGCTGTGGACGCCGACACTGCTGATTGACGAGGTGGACGCCTTCTTGGCCGAGCATGAGGAAGCGCGGGGCATTCTCAATGCCGGGTTTACCCGCGACTCCGCTTTCGTGATTCGCTGCGTCGGCGATGACCACATGCCCACCCGGTTCAACGTATGGGGCGCAAAGGCGTTGTGCGGTATCGGGAAAATTGCCGACACCCTATCCGACCGGAGCATTCCGCTACGCCTGCGCCGCAAGCTGCCGGGGGAGCGCACGGTAAAGATTCGCCACGCCGACCCCGCAGCCTTCGCCGAGCTGGTAAGCAAGCTGGCGCGCTTCGCCCTCGACAATCGGGAGGCCATCCGAACGGCCAGGCCCGCCGAGGTGGATGGCTTGAACGACCGCGCCAACGACTGCTGGGAGCCGCTGCTAGCGGTTGCCGAAGTGGCCGGTGGCAACTGGCCGCGCATTGCCCGTAACGCCGCCGCGACACTTCACGGCCTGGAGGAAGACACGCCGAGCATTGGCGCCGAGCTGTTGGCTTCGATCCGTGATGCCTTCGATAACCGGCGAACCGATCGGCTGCCGACCGCTGAGCTGTTGGACGCCTTGGCCGAAGACGAGGAAGCGCCGTGGGCAGCGTGGAACCGGGGCAAGCCTATGACCGCGCACCAGCTTTCCAAGCGGCTTTCCGAGTTCGGCATCAAGCCGACCACCTTCCGCATCGGCATAAAAACACCGAAGGGGTACAAGCGGGAGCAGTTCGACGAAGCGTTTAAACGGTATCTGTCCACCGACACCCCCAAAACATCCGCAACATCGCAACAAGCCAGCAAGCACGCGGCTTACAGCGATTTTGAAACCGCAACACAAGCCGCAACTGTTGCGGATCAAAACAGGCTGAAAGCCAGTAGCCACGCGGGTTGTTGCGATGTTGCGGATAAGAAGGGGGTACAGACCGAAGACAACGCGGAGTACTTCGGATAATGGCCGCCCTGGACTACCTGCGCCGGGCTGGTCTGACAGTCGAGAGCGTGGCCGACCGGCTGCGCGTCTCGCCGGTCGAGCGCATCACCGACCCCATTCGCCACTTCATACGCGAGCACCTTGCCGAGCTGCTGGCCGAACTGAACGCGGCCAACGACTCAACGCACCTTCCCACCAGCGAACCGAAGCGCACCGCCTGGAGGATCACCCGAGCAGGCCAGCCGATTGGCTACATGGTCGGCCAGCCAATGACCTATTCCGAAGCCTTAGCCGCCGCTCGCTGGCGCTGGGCTGATGCCGAACTAGACGGCGCACCAAAGGAGCCGAACCCATGAATGCCAGCCAGATTCGAGCGCTCGCCAACATAGCCGACAAGCCAGGCGCCAGCGTGAGCACGCAGCTAATCGCCATGCGCCAGGTATGTCGCCTTTTTTGTCATGAGCGCGCAACGATCCACCAAGAGCGCCGCGCACTGAGACGCAAAGCCGCGAAGCTAAAAGCCTTTCTGCCATTCACTGCCGCAGCCATTGCCGACCTGGAGCAGCAAGCCAGGGAGCACGAAGCCGAATCGCTGGAGGGTATGAACCGGGCGCTGATCGGCATAGGCCGCGCCGTCATTCTGCAAAGCGCTAGCACCACGGCGGCGCTGGGCTTCGACCGGCTGTGCGATCTGCTGAGCGTGAACCCCACGCATCGAGCACAAGCGATCCGCGACGGCGACACTGGGCTACACGAGCTGGTGTTTATTGCCTGCCTGGAGGACAGCGCAACGGGACACGGCGCAGCCTGGGGGAATGGCGGGCCGCTGTATCAAGCCTGCCTGCTGGCTATGGCTGACTTCATCCGCCACGCACCAGAGGGAGCACTACCCGATCCATTCGCACCCGGCGCCCCCTTCGGGCCGAAGCTGCCGCCCGTGCTGCGCGTGGTTTGATCGCTGGCGCCACGGACGGCGCTACCCCCACCCCCGTTAGGTTCTCCCCCACCCCGGCACCCATCACGGGTGATTCGCGCCCCGCCTTTTCGCTTCATACGGATTTTTTCAGACCGCCCCCGCTTCCGGTTCCGCCTTCCGCTGGAAGGCCCGCCAGCACGCCAGCGACGGCCACCAGCAACGCGGAAACGACCGGCACCAGTTGGCCTATTGCCCAGCACCAGCGCACGACCTGCGAAGCCTGGAGCGAGACAACGAAACAACAACCAACCCACCAGCCAGCGCCGTATATAGCGAACGGTCACGGCGCGAATCACCCGCAATGGGGGCGCCCCCTCGGGAGGACCCAACACCACGGGAGGGGGGCCGGTCGAAAGTCTGAGCAAGCCCGAGGCCCGAACGACGGGGGGAGCCAGATTTTCGCGCCGTCATAATTTGGATTTGAAATCCGAGCAATGCGGCCTCGCTGTAAATCCCCCTGATTCGGGGTATTTAAAAGTGACCCTGAACCACCTTTGCGCCTGACAGCAGGCCGCAGGTTCGCAGCCGGTTCGCGCAATTGGTTCGCACTTTGGTACGCACGGAAACTACGCACTTTCACGCGCGCTTTTCACGCACTACCCCGTTTCGGGGCATCAACCCCATGAAAGCCGTTTAGTGACCAGTACGCGCGCGAGGCCAGAAGGGTGATATCAGGGTGAGGCGGACGGCAAGATCACGGCAAGGCCCTGGGGCGAGATTAGGGCGAGGTGCTGCCGCCTGACAGCAAGCCGGAGCACGCTAAGGAAACGCTAAGGCGGCACGGTAACGTCACGGTAAGGCCGGGGGGCGGGCCAGAAGTCTGGAGCAAGCCGCAGCAGGAAACCGCGCATTCCCCCATCCGCAGATTTTCCCCCTGTTAACCGAGCCGTTAACCATGACGTTAACCGGGAGGGGGGAGGGTTGGAACCTGGAGCCTATGCAAGCGGACACCGCTCCGGTCCGTCTTTTTCCGTTTCCGCAAAATTCACCTTCTGAAAATCACCAGCAACCGACGCGAGCAGCACCGCCTGGTCCCTGCTCTTTTATCGCTAACCGCCGAAAAAGTGCCGGACGCACGACAGGAGGGGGGAGGGTTAAAAGTCGGCGCCTATCCAAAGCAACACCGCTCGGACCACACCGAATAATCGCTAACCCGGTTTTTTCGTTGTGCGCGCGCGTGAGGCTGGGAAGTCCTGAGACTCAACGGGAGCGATTCGAGGCCAAAAGAGGGGCACTTTTTGTTTTGGGGGCATTTTTGGGGGCATCGACAAACTAGCGAACCACACAAACCCAGCAACTGCGCGGCCTGTAGCGATTGGTTCGGTTCCGTCCCTGGCACCACCTTTCGTTTTCAGGTGGTGTCA
>JAEAMG010001817.1_pt1 | contig 14922 bp, 9 predicted proteins | sample 8958741 | NCBI WGS metagenome assembly JAEAMG01 (sample SAMN16933256, study PRJNA681125) | bioreactor sludge metagenome | isolation source: anaerobic bioreactor treating anionic surfactant - SDBS | place: India: Bengaluru | collected 2019-02-28
TTTGGTCGTGCAACAAGGTGGTCTGCAAACTTTATTCATTGACGGCACCTAAGCGGCAATCAACGATCATTCTCATGAGAAAAAACAACACAGGCTTGCCGAGCGGCGACTTCGGCAGACATTGAGATGACAGTCTTAGAATACAAATCACGGGACTCGAAAGCAAGACCGCTTATCAACGAGCCTCATGCGACCCATACCCTGGAAAGCCTGCACCTCCAACGGTAATTCAAACACAATGAGAAATTTTCACCAAAAATCCCATCAAAGGCCTAACGCCTCTTTCATCCCGGGTGACATTCAAAGACCCAGTTTCCGTTGATGACAACCAGAGACAACAATGGGTTTTTCAGCATGTCCATACAGGTGCCCCGGCAATACACCGGTAGGCGCTTAATTCGATTTCGTTGACAAAAAATTATGAGTTCTGACAATACTGGGATCGCTGCCATCCCTGGCGGCTAACGCGGGCAAGATAGACTATGATGTTATCCCTGCCGGCAAGGATGCCAGCGTTCCCAGTGGTGTATTAGTCTGATAGTTGCGCCAAAAGCGCCTCTTCTTACGGGCGAAGTCCCGGAGGAAGCGTAGTGATCTTTGGATCTCTATTCGGCATGTTGCTATGATGCAGGAGCCTCCCGCATGGTCAGAACCTTGGGTTTCGTTGTTTACACACGGAAAAAGTTATGAAAACAAAAGTCTTTGAAATAGCAGGCATCTTGTTCTGCGGCATGATGATGTTACCGCTTCATAGTGTCGCTGGTGACAGTACTTTGGGTATGCGGTACATCCCCGCCCCATTCGACACCACTTTGTACGAAAACGATGCGATACGTAACAATCTGGGCATCTGTACTTATCTTGGGGACACAGCCCGTGCCGGCGACCGTGAAACGCTTATGGGTGTCCGGGATTCTATGGCCGGTGAGGCCGGCGACTATGTGCCGCCGCTTCAGGTGGGGGAGTGGATAAAATACGGACCCTTCACCCTGGGTGACGGTACCATCTACCTTGTGGAATTCTGGGCCACATGGTGTCCCCATTGCGCCAATGCGGTCTCCTATCTTACCAACATCCAACATACCTACGGCTCCAGTGGCGTACAGGTGGTCGCCATCAGTATGGAAAGTGCCGCCACAGTGCGGTCCTATGTGGAACAGCGTGGCGACGCCATGGACTATGCGGTGGCAGTAGATAATTACAGCGCCACCTTTCTTGCTTATGACGCCATTTATGATATTACCGGCGTACCCCATGTATTTTTGGTGGATGGCGAGGGCAAATTTGTGTGGCGCGGTCATCCGGCAGACCCCGCCCTGATAGCGCAACTGGAGGCAATCACGCAATCGGAAGGGGAGGGAGAAGGAGAAATTGAGGGGGAAATCCCGGAAGGGGAAGACGAAAACCAGTACCACCCGGCAGACCTGGATGCGGACAGCCGTATTGTTATGGATGAGGCCGTCGCGTATCTGGCCGCTTGGCAAAATGGCATCAATCCACTCCCCTATGCCATACGCGCGGCCTATCTCTGGCAGGAAGGAGAGACCTATATCTATAGCCCGGAAGCGGAACCACCGCTATCCTGGATTCCGGCCCGGTAAAACGGCGAGACGCCTCAGGAGTGTTGGACTAAACGAATAAGCTTTTTCAATTGCCCTGCCAACTGAAAAAACTGATTCGTTTGGTCCAAGGGCAGTCCAAGTGAAAAAAAGAATGACTGCTGCCATTGGTGTTTGGCCTGTGTATTCACAATGATAGTGTATTTGGGCGCCACTTTTTTTGCCTCGGGACTTCACACCGTGCTATGATGAATCCGGATTTAGCGCATAATCCACTTCCATTGAAATGGCCTTGCGCATAAATATAACGAAATCGTCGGTATCTTTGCCGGTAGCATCGTTGTTACGCCCTGCAGTGCAGGTGGTCCCAGCAGGGTGAAATAGTACGAGTGCGATAGGGGCGTTATCCCCTACGGGCAACGTCTTGGGAAAAGCGAAAGGCTTAAATCGGTACAACGAAAATAGGGACGGATTGCGGTACGGCAATCCTTGGGCACAGGAAATAAACGCGGGAGCACGCTGCGATGAAATGCAAAACAAACAAACACCTCCGTTTTTTCTGGGTTCTGCTTGTAGGTCTGGGTATAATGGCGTCAGCTGCACACGGGGCTCTGTATACCGGCGGCAGTGGCACCGAGGCGGATCCTTATCAAATTGGAAACGCGAACGACTGGACAACCCTGTCCACTACACCCGATGACTGGGATAACTATTTTATTCTGGTGGACGATATAGATTTCGCGGGCGCTTCCTTGACGCCCGTCGGTAATGAAAGTAAATCGTTCAACGGCGCGTTTGATGGGGATGGTCATATATTGCGCAACGTCGTAATCAATCCCCCAGCAGAATGGGGTGTCGGACTTTTCGGTTATTTGGGGGATGACGAAAATAAAGGAAAAATTAGTAATCTTGGCGTAGAGTCAGTGGCGGTAATGGGCGATCAGTGTGTCGGTGGGTTGGTAGGAATAGAATTGTATGGCACCATAACTTCCTGCTACGTCACGGGCGCGGTGACTGGTAATACTTATGTTGGCGGGCTGGTGGGATGGGCTGGTGATACGATTACAGCATGTTATTTCAAGGGCACAGTGACCGGTAATGATTCTGTCGGCGGACTGGTGGGAGGCAACTGCGGCAGTATTACGGAGTGCTATTCTATGGGCACGGTGACCGGTAATGAGTCTGTCGGCGGACTGGTAGGAGAAAATTTGCATGGTACGATTGTTTCGTGTTACGCCAAGGGCACGGTGACAGGCAAAGAGTTCGTTGGTGGCTTGGTAGGGGAAGGTGACTGGGGGCAGGTTATCAGAATCAGTTTCTGGGATATGGAGACATCCGGCCTGGAAACCAGCAGCGGCGGATGGGGATTGACAACGAGTCAGATGGGAACGGTAACCTATTATCAAAATGCCGGATGGAGTGATTATTCCTGGGTCATGTCCGCAGGCGCTCCCCCTCGTCTGGCATGGGAAGAAACCGGGTGGCCTCCAGTTCCAGAGGCCGAACCGATACCGCTGTCCGGCAGCGGCACCGAGGATGATCCCTTCCAGATCGAAACAGCGTCAGACTTTGCTTTATTGAGTCAGTATGAGGCGGTATTGGACAAGCATATCCAAATGACGGCGGATGTGGATTTGAAGGATGTCGCCCTGAATCCCATAGGTTGCCTGGGACCCTTTACTGGTGTGTTTGAGGGGAACGGCCATGTATTGGAAAATGCTCAAATGAACATGCCCAACCGTAATAATGTCGCTTTATTTGGTTCCTTGGGTTTCTTTGGCGATATGGGCGAGATTCGGAACCTTGGCGTCGAAAACGTGAATATAAGAGGTGGCCTCAATGTCGGCGGGCTGGTGGGGTATAATAATCCTGGTGCGATTTTGTCATGCTTTACCACTGGTATCGTTAGCGGCAAGGAGAATATCGGCGGACTGGTGGGGTGGTATAACTATGGAAACATGGAGTCTTGTTACGCCGCAGGTGACGTTACGGGCAAGGAGAATGTCGGCGGACTGGTGGGGTATAACAATGGGAACATGGAGTCTTGTTACGCCACAGGTGACGTTACAGGCGACTCCATTGTCGGCGGGTTGGTGGGATATAATGAATACAGCCCGATTGCCTCCTGTTATGCCACAACCACCGTTAGCGGCAAGGATCATATCGGCGGACTGGTGGGATACAACTATCACGGTACCGTTTCTGCCTGTTATGCCGCCGGAGCGGTGACAAGCAACTCCTATGTCGGCGGGCTGGTGGGAGAAAACTGGTATGGCACGATTACTTCGTGTTACGCCACCAGCAGGGTGACCTGTAGTGAGGGGTGTTGGAAGAGTGGTGGCTTGGCGGGGGACAACAGCGGCAAGATCAAGGGCAGTTTTTGGGATACCGAAACAAGCGGTCAGTTAAGCAGCCCCGGAGGCGTGGGATTGACAACCAGCCAGATGGGCACGGTGTCCTATTATCAGGATGCCGGATGGCATGCGTATCCTTGGGTCATGACAGAAGGTGCCCCTCCGCGTCTGGCGTGGGAAGGTTTCGCGTGGCCCTCTATACCGGAATCCGAGACAAGCCTCTTCCCCGGTAGCGGTACTTACGAGGATCCTTATCAAATCGGAACCGCGGCAGACTGGGAGACTCTGGCCGCCTCGCCGGAAGCGTGGGGTGAATGCTTTATCCTGACGGAGGATATTGATTTCGCAGGCGCATTGGTAACGCCGGTGGGTAACGCCTCCCGGCCGTTTTCCGGCCACTTTTACGGCAACCGTCATGTACTGCGCAATGGACAAATCAACCTGCCGGGAGGTGTTGATGTGGGTTTGTTTCGTTACCTGGGCCTAGATGGGTACATTTATGGACTTGGCACGGAAACGATAACAGCAACAGGCCAATATCATGTGGGCGGCCTGGTGGGATACAATGATGGACTTATCTCTGCGTGTTATGTTACAGGTGCCGTGACAGGCGATTTTTATGTGGGCGGGTTGGTGGGGTATAACGATGGCTTGGTTGATAACTGTTATGCTACCGGTGCGGTAAGCGGCAATACTTATGTAGGAGGCGTGGCAGGGTATAGCATCAACGGGATTTGTGTATGTTACTCCACAGGTGCGGAAACCGGAGATTCTTATGTGGGCGGGGTGGTGGGGTGTAACGATGGCTTTGTTAATGTATGTTACGCTACAGGCGCGGTAACCGGAGATTCTTATGTGGGTGGATTGGCAGGACAAGGAGGTGTTGGGCAGATTAACAATAGCTTTTGGGATATAGAAACTACCGGTCAGAACATCAGTGCCGGTGGCAGGGGACTGGCAACCAGCCAAATGGGAACCGTTTTCTATTACCAAAACGCCGGATGGAATGCATATGGCTGGGTCATGGAAGAAGGTGCTCCACCCCGGCTGTCATGGGAAGGTCTCGATTGGCCTCGTGTTCCTAAACCGGGCCCCGTTCCTTTTCCCGGCAGCGGCACGGAGGACGACCCATATTTAATTGAAACAGCGGACGATTTTGCTAAATTAAGTTGGTACGATTCGATATTGGACAAACATATCCTTCTCACGATGGACTTGTATCTGGAAGGCATGACCTTATATGCCATTGGCGATACACGGGAAGGATTTCAAGGCGTGTTTGACGGGAACGGCCATGTACTACGCAACGGCCAAATCAATCTGCCAGGAAGTAACAATGTCGGCTTGTTTAGTAGCTTATCAGGAGAGATTCGAAATCTTGGTGTGGAAGCATTGGATGTTGTAGGCAACGAGAATGTCGGCGGCTTGGTGGGAAGCAATCAGGATGGCACGATTACCTCGTGTTATACCACAGGAGCAGTAACAGGCAACAATAGTGTCGGTGGCCTGGTGGGATATAGTTGGGGCACGATTACCTCTTGTTATACCACAGGTGAGACAAAAGGTAAAAATTATGTTGGTGGCCTGACGGGACGTAATTATGGTACCAACACTTCATGTTATGCTATAGGCACGGTAGCAGGCACAAACAGTGTTGGTGGACTTGTGGGGGAAAACTGGCATGCAATTATCTCATGTTATTCCACTGGCGCGGTGACGGGTAACGAAGGTGTCGGTGGCTTGGTGGGCACTAACGCTGGCGTGCTTGCCAACAGTTTTTGGGATATGGAAGCCAGTGGTCAAGCAATCAGTGCAGGCGGCACAGGACTGACGACGGCCCAGATGGGCATGGTATCGTATTATCAAAATGAGGGCTGGAACGCTTATCCCTGGGTTATGATGGAAGGCGTGCCCCCCCGCCTGACGTGGGAAGGGCTCGGCTGGCCTCCCATTCCCGAACCGGAAGCCGTTCTCCTTGTCGGCAGCGGTACCGAGGCGGACCCCTACCTCATAACGACAGGAACGGACTTTGCCTTGTTGAGTAACTACACTTCAATACTGGACAAGTATCTTCTCTTGGCGACGGACGTGGATTTGACCGGGGCGAACCTGGAGCCCATTGGCGGCGCAGCGCCCTTTACCGGTGTTTTTGATGGCGATGGCCATGTCCTGAAAAACGGTCGAATATACCTGCCGGAAACAAGCGCTGTGGGCTTCTTCGGGAGTTTGAGTTCCGGCGGCGAGATACGCAACCTGGGCTTGGTAGCGGTGGATATTGTCGGTGGTACGAATTTAGGAGCGCTGGTGGGTGTGAACAATAGCGGCAAAATTACCTCATGTTACGTTACCGGCGAGGTAAGGACCGGTGAATATAACGAGGGAATCGGCGGCCTGGTAGGGTTGAACCGTGGTGGCGTGCTTACCTCCTGTTATGCCGACGTCGTTATTACAGTCGGTGAAGATCCTTATTTGGACGCATATGGTTATGCGATTGGCGGCCTGGTGGGATCTAACTGGGATGGTACGATTACTTCGTGTTACGCCACGGGAGCGGTGACAGGCGGTGATTCTGTTGGCGGTCTGGTAGGCTCTCTCTTCGATGGCGTGATCCGTTCTTGTTACGCCATAGGCGCGGTGACAGGCGTTGGGTCCGTTGGCGGCCTGGTGGGCTCTCTCTTCGATGGCGCGATCCGTTCTTGTTACGCCATAGGCGCGGTAGCAGGTGTTAGGTCCGTTGGCGGCCTGGTGGGTTATAACTACGAGTACAAAGCAGATGTGTCTGAAGTTGAAGAAGAAGGTGCATCAAAGGGAACGGTAACAGCGAGTTATTGGGATATAAATACTTCCGGACAGATACACAGTTGGGGGGGGGCGCGGGACGCACGACAGACGACATGACCTATCCGTATGAGAAGAACACCTATATGGGTTGGGATTTTGAGGGGGTCTGGAGCGCAGATACATCGGGCGCCATTAACAATGGGTATCCTTACCTTCGCAGTATGGGTACTCCCGAGGAGGGGGAAACTGAGGGCGAGATGCCGGTTGAAGGAGAAGCTTGTGACGACGGCGACCCGTGCACCACAGATCGCTATGACGCGGAAGCCGGCGAATGTGTCCACACGCCTATGAGTTGCGATGACGGCAACCTGTGTACCCTTGATGGATGCGATCCGGAAACCGGTGAATGTGTGTATACACCGCTTGATTGTGATGATAATGAGCCATGCACGGAAGATTCCTGTAATTTTCTGAATGGCTGCAGGCACTATTGGACTTGTTATGAAACCGACCCCTACAGCATCACACGGTACATACGAGATTGGATTTATGTTCCGGGAGAAGTGGTGCGGGTCCGGTTACGCATTCGAACCAACCATGCCCTCGCCGTCTCCAGTATGCGTATAGAGGAAGGATGGTGGCCGTATTCCTGGGAATTTGTCGGGTTGTACGGCGCCCCGGAACGGGTAACGGCGGAACCCGACGCACCCACGTTTACAATTGATATGAGTAACGGGTTCCCCGATAATTTTGCTTTTGAATATGAAATGCGCGCCCCCATGGAGAGCGAAGGCCTTGTCGAAATATATTCCAGTACAGTCATGGAATACGAATCCGCTTCACAAATCAATCTATACAATTATTCCCAAACGGATATATATTCGACGCGGTTTCCCGACCTGGACCGCCTGGAACAATATATCAAGCAACTACGCATACAGGGGGAAGAAGAGTCCTGGACCTTTGATGTGGCCTTGAATGACCTTTTCTTCCAGCCGCCCGGGTCGCTCTGTGGTTCCGTGGACTACATACCGGACGAGGGAGAAAAAGAGTTTGTTCCTTCACAAGTACGCTCTAAAGGGTATACGCTTCCCGCAACATTCGATTATAGAAAGAAAAGGGCCTATATTCCTGTACGTGACCAAGGCGACTGCGGCAGTTGTTGGGCCTTTGCGTTGGCGGGTGTAGCTGAAAATCAAATTTCCATAAAGGACATTCAGGTAATTGATATTGCGGAACAATGGTTGATCAATTGCAATATAAATAACTCCAACTGTAAAAAAGGCTCGAATCCCTATAGACTTCTTACAGGATTTGATTCGTGTGAGAAAACGGGATTGGTTCTTGAGGTGCATGCCCCCTATGCCACGATAGAACAAATCTGCAATTGTGATTTACCCAGAACACCCCCCTACAACTTCACCTTTGCCGCCAGAATATCCGTTAAGGACTACCCGAATTCCGCGGAGCATATAAGCGCCATAAAAGAAGCCATCTACGAATATGGCCCTGTTTATTGTCTGGTACATGGGGACAATCCACAGTTTCAGGGCTATAAAGGGACTGGGGTTTTTAATTATATCCCGCCGGCTGATGCCAAACTAGACCACGCAATCGTCATTGAGGGTTGGGATGACAGCAAAGGTCAAAAAGGTGCCTGGATTGTGCGCAATTCCTGGGGAACACAATGGGGTGACGGCGGATATGGCCTCATCGAATATGGGAATTCCCTGATAGGTAATTCTGTTGATGTACTTTGTTACAAGGATGAGACGTCCATGTTTGACGAAGGCTTCCCGGAAGGGGAGACACCGTCTGACGATGGATACAGAGAGGGTGAAAGTGGGGCCCGAGAGAGCGAGGGTGAGGGCGAAGGCGAGGGTGAGGACGAAGGCGAGGGTGAGGACGAAGGTGAGGGCGAAGGATCGCCCCGAGAGGGTGAATACGAAGGCGAATCCCGCGAGGGCGAAACGGAAGGTGAAGCTCGCGAGGGTGAAGCGGAAGGTGAATCCCGCGAGGGTGAAATTGAAGGCGAATCCCACGAGGGCGAAGCGGAAGGTGAAATTCGCGAGGGTGAAGCGGAAGAAGAAGCTCAACCGGAGGAAGATGGTTGTCCTGGCTGTTCAGGCGGCGGCGGGAAAAAGACGTCTATTGAAGACTTCCTTGGTGAGTTATTCTTATTTGGATTGAGCATCCTGTTTCTTCTCTCCCTGAGGCTCCGGAGATAGTGATAAACGACAGACGGCGATTAAGAAAAACGGCAGCTAACGCGGAAAAGCCTATCAAAAGAAAGAACCGAAAGGACGTAAGGGACTTAAAGGACGCGCCCATCAGGAGAGCGGTTTACTGTCCTTTTGGCCGTCGTTTAAGTCCCTGGGTTTGAAAAGCGCTTCTGAATCCAACTGCCGTTTTTAGGATAAAACAGAAGATCAAATTTTGGGCGTCTCACAGAGTTCAATCTTCAGATTGCAGACGCTGCGCAACCACCCCAAACTCAAGTTTGAACTCTCAGGGCGCTCATGGCTGTTCTTTGTGTCGTTTAAGTCCCTGGGTTTGAAAAGCGCTTCTGAATCCAACTGCCGTTTTTGGGATAAAGCAGGATGTCGAATTTCGGCCTCTCACAGAGTTCAATCTTCAGATTGCAGACGCTGCGCAACCACCCCAAACTCAAGTTTGAACTCTCAGGGCGCTCATGGCTGTTCTTTGTGTCGTTTAAGTCCCTGGGTTTGAAAAGCGCTTCTGAATCCAACTGCCGTTTTTGGGATAAAGCAGGATGTCGAATTTCGGCCTCTCACAGAGTTCAATCTTCAGATTGCAGACGCTGCGCAACCGCCCCAAACTGAAGTTTGAACTCTCAGGGTGCTCATGACTATTCTCTTCAATCCAAATGAGAACGCTGCTAAACTGTTACAACGCATATTCGTTCTCGATACTCCCCGCCGCCAAATATAGAGGGAATTCCAGACAGGCTTCCGGTTGAAAAGTTACTATCATGGAAAGAGTCCTCTCTGAAGATTTACAATGGTAGCGTTTATTGCATGGGTGTCTCCGGAATGTCTGCACGTGCCCTTAATTTGAGAAATCACTACAGATGCGAATTATTGCGGGTTCCCTAAAAGGAAGAAGATTATTCACGCCGAAAGACCGGGCCATTCGCCCGACTTCGGACCGGGTGCGGGAAAGCTTGTTCAGTATTCTTGGGGAACGCATGCGGGGCGCCCAGTTTCTGGACCTGTTTTGTGGTGCGGGCGCTTGTGGTATTGAGGCGTTGAGCCGGGGCGCCAACCATGTTACCTTTGTAGACGAATCACATGAAGCGACACGGCTTGTCCGGCGTAATCTCGCGTTGTGCGGCGTGGAAATACAGGGGATGGTGGTGCAGGCGCATATTCCGGAGGGGCTTCGTCGTGACATGCCGCCCTTTCACCTGGTATTTGCCGATCCGCCTTATAATTATCCCGCTTATGAAGCGTTGCTTGTCGCATTGGTGGAAAACCGGCTCCTGCTTCCCGGGGCACTGATAATCCTTGAGACCTCCCGTTTTTGTGACCTGCCCGATCAGGTGGTCTCTTTACGCAAGACCGATTGCCGGGTTTACGGGGATACCTCCCTGTTATTTTTTTCTTGACACAGGATATGGTATCTGCTATGCTATTGTCGTTCTGGCGAACACTATATGTTGTTATCAAGAATAGTAAGAGTTCACAAACAGGCGCAGGAAACACAAGTATGCGATGTCCCTATTGCGGCTATGAAGACAGTAAAGTAGTGGATTCCCGGGTTTCGAAGGATGGCGAGGCGACGCGCCGGCGCCGGGAATGCATCAAGTGTGACCGGCGCTTTACTACCTATGAGCGTATCGAGGAAGTGGCGCAAATGGTGGTGAAGAAAGACGGTCGCCGTGAAAATTTTGACCGATGGAAGCTGAAAGCGGGTATAATGAAGGCCATCGAGAAGCGCGCGGTCAGCATAGAACAGGTGGACGCGCTTATCAACGATATCGAGCGTGACTTGTTTAACGGCGGCGAGCATGAAGTATCCACGCGCCTGCTGGGCGAGGCCGTGATGGCGCGATTGAAGAAGTTGGATGAAGTCGCCTATGTGCGTTTTGCGTCTGTGTATCGGCAGTTCCGCGATGCCAGTGAATTCATGACGGAACTGCGCGACATGTTGCCTGGATCGGGCGGCGGAAAATCGGTCAAAAAGAGTTAGTTCCCGCGCCTTGGATGATTTAAGGCGGAACGGAAACGAGGAGGTATCGTGGCCAGTACAAGGACCATATTGGTTGTGGACGATGAACCGGATGTTGTTTCCTTTCTCGAGACAACGCTGAAAGCGGAAGATTTTTCGGTGCTTGCCGCGTATGATGGAATTTCAGCCCTGGATATCTGCGGCACGGAAAAGCCCGACCTGGTGTTGCTTGACATCATGATGCCTATGATGAGCGGGTATGAAGTGTGCGAGCAAATAAAAGCCAACCCGCTGACGCAGGACATTCCGGTACTGTTTTTATCCTCGGCGCACACGCCTGAAGCCCGGGCGCAATCGTTCCGGGTCGGTGCGGTGGAATTAATCAAGAAGCCTTTTCTCCCCAAGGAACTGATTGCCCAGATCCGGCGTCATCTTCCGCGAGATGATGAGTTCTAGCATGCCAGGATTGCGGACGGGCGTGCCGCGAAAATGCTTTTGCCCCGCGCAGCGGGGGTTCCGTGACCGCTCCCGGTGGGCACGACATATCCTGGATGCCGCATGTCGGACCGTAAGAGGTCAGGATGCGGTTTTGGAGAATAAGGGGAGGGAAGCGCATCAGGATGCGCGGGGAGGCCGTTGTAAAATGGGTTTCGCCGCCTGTAAGGCAGGAGGCGCCCCCGGGCTGATTTCTTCGGGATGCGGACGCATCTTTCACTCGAAACACGGGACGAGCACGTGACCATAGCGAATTATATTACGATCACGCGCCTGGCGTCCATGCCGATCTTTCTGGCATGTGTTGTCGCGTATACGCCGGAAAGGGAATTCATGCGCCATGCCGCGTTTTTGTTGTATGCGGCTGCCGCCGTCTCCGATACGCTGGACGGCGTTATCGCCCGGCGATGGGGTCTGGAATCCCGGCTGGGCAAGCGACTCGATCCGCTGGCGGACAAGCTGCTTATCAACCTCGGCTTCATTTTTGTGGCTTCCAACGGGCACTTCAATCCGGGAGTACCGCTGTGGGCGCCGCCCCTGTTTCTTGCCCGGGATGTGTATATCGTGCTGGGCGCCTATCTGATCAATGAACGTTACGGTCCCTTCCGGGTGAAGCCGCACCTTTCGGGGAAAACGACCACGGTATTACAGATGGCGGTCATGATCTCCGTATTGCTTTCCAATCCACTGACGCCTTATCTCCTTGCGGGAGCCCTGGCGGCCACAGCCTGGTCCTCGATTGATTATTTTTACGCGGGCCGCAGACAGGCGCAAGAAAGAAGTGAATCCTGATGTTACTCGGCAAACGGACAAAGAAACGCTTGCCCCTGGTGGCCATCGTGGGCAGGCCGAATGTGGGCAAGTCCACCCTGTTCAACCGGATTATCGGCAAGCAACGCGCCATTGTCCATGATGTGGAAGGGATTACCCGGGATCGTTTTATCAATGAGGCGTCCTGGGCGGGGAAACGGTTTCGCCTGGTGGATACGGGCGGCATGGTGGAAAATCCCATGGACGAGATTACCCGGAAAATGCAGGCGCAGGTACATCAGGCCATCGAGGAATCCCGGGTCGTCATTTTTGTGCTGGACGGACAGCAGGAGATTACCCGGCCCGACCGCGTGATCTGCGAATCCCTCCAGCGATGCGGCAAACCGGTGGTTTTGGCGATAAACAAGCTGGACAATCCGAAACTCGCCCTCAATCAGTACGAGTACTATGCGCTGGGCCTGGGAGAGCCGCATGCCGTCTCCTCGGGTCACAATCTGGGTGTGGAGGCGTTGATGCGGACCGTGACGGCCCATCTTCCGGAGTCATTGGATGGGACAGAGGATTTGTCTGAAGAGACGGAGGAGGCGGATGCGGAGGCGCCGGCGGACAGCATTACCAAGGTAGCCATCATCGGCCGACCGAATGTAGGCAAGTCCTCTTTTGTCAATGCGCTGCTCAACGAAGAGCGTGCTATTGTCTCCGACATTCCCGGGACCACCCGCGATGCCATAGACATCGAGTTCCAATGGCGCGGTCGGGAATACCTGCTGATAGATACCGCAGGCCTGCGGCGCAAGGCGGGCATACGCGAACCGGTCGAACATTTCAGCGTTGCCCGTGCCCTGCGTGCCATACGGCGCGCCGATGTTTGCCTCGTCATGGTGGAGGCAACGGAGGAACTGTCGGAACAGGACAAGCGTATCATCGGGTATATCCTGGAACAGGGCACGGCCTTCATCCTGGTCTGGACCAAGTGGGACCTGGTTCACGACAAGGAGAAACGGCTGAAGGCGCTCGAAACCGACCTTGATCTGAAAATGCCCCAGGCGCTTTTTGCGCCCCGCATTACCATTTCCAATGTAACGCGGCAACGCCTTTTTCGGGTGTTCGACTGCGTGGACCGCGTCGCCGCCGAAGCGGCCAAGCGCATCAGTACGGCGGAACTGAACCGGCTGATGCAGCAGATAAAAGCCAGGCACAATCCTCCCGGTCAGAAGGGCGTTCATGCGAAAATCCTGTACGCCACCCAGACCGGTACCAAACCCACGGAAATAGTGTTGTTTGTAAACCAGAAACGCCTCTTTCATTTTAGCTACCTGCGGTTCATCGAGAACCAGCTTCGCGAAGCCTACGGCTTTGAAGGCGTGCCCCTGAAGATTGAACTGCGGGAGGAGACACGAAAAGTATGACCGGGATGCTCCTGATTCCAATAGCGCTGGGCCTGTCCTTTGTATTCGGGTCTGTTCCGACGGGCTATTGGCTCGGCCTGGCTTTCTGCGGCAAGGATATCCGCAAAGAGGGCAGCGGCAACATCGGCGCGACCAACACCATGCGCTGCCTGGGAAAAGGCTACGGGGTTTTCGCCCTTGCCTTCGATGTTTTCAAGGGCTGGGTCGCCGTGGTCCTGTTTGCCAAACTATACCCGTGGGAGTACCTGTCCATTGCCTGCGGCCTGGCCGCGGTGCTGGGTCATACCTTTTCCCTCTTCGTCCGCTTTCACGGCGGCAAGGGCGTGGCCACGAGCGCGGGCGTGTTTATCGGCCTTGCGCCCGCGCCGGCCGCCATCGCGGGCATCGTGTTCTTTGTCATGGTCGCCCTGACACGCATGGTCAGTGCGGGTTCTGTGGCGGCGGCGATTACCATGGCCGTTTCCGTATTTCTGTTCCCCCTGCCCGGTTCGATTCGCGCGTTTACGGTGGTTGTTGCCCTGCTGGTTATTGTGCGGCATCAGGCCAACCTCCGGCGGATTTGGCGCCATGAAGAATCAAAACTGTAGCCACAGCCCCGCGCGCCGGGAGGCCCTCGCTCGTGTCCAACCGGCAGACGGGGCGTTCTGAGATGTCTACGGCCATGGAACAACCACCCGTCGGCGGGATGCGTTCCCTTTCCGGCGGGGACTATTTTGCCGCGGCATGCGCCGCAGGCGCCGCCTTCTGCTTGTACTGGCTTACCCTGGGCCCCACCATCACCGGCGAGGACAGCGCCGAATTCACCGTGGCGGCAGCCACCCTGGGCATTCCCCATCCCCCGGGCTATCCGCTGTACTGCCTTCTGGGACATGTATTCACGTGGCTGCCTTTCGGCGAAACAGCATGGCGCGTCAGCCTGATGTCGGCCTGTTTCGCGGCCGGCGCCGTGTGTATGCTCGCACTAACCCTGTTACTCCTGACGCGCAGCCGGATCGCATCCTGCGCCGGGGCGCTGGTCTTTGCCGCATCCCGCGAATTCTGGGCGCAAGCGGTCATCGCGGATGTTTATGCCATGAATCTGTTTCTCATGGCCGCGTGTTTTCTGCTGCTGCTTCACTGGTCGGAAACGCATGGGAAAGCTACCCTGTACCTGTGCGCCTTTGTATTCGGCCTGGGGTTTACGCTGCACAACACATTCCTGCTGCTTGTACCACCCTGCCTCCTTTTTGTGATAGCACGGCATGACCCCTCTTTTGTGTCCCGGGAGGGGGAGCGGGTCTCATTTCTCAAGACCTGCCTGGTTTGCTGTCTGATTGCCGCGTCCACCTTTCTGGTGTACTTGTACCTGCCGATACGTTCCGC
>JAEAMG010001818.1_pt1 | contig 14909 bp, 3 predicted proteins | sample 8958741 | NCBI WGS metagenome assembly JAEAMG01 (sample SAMN16933256, study PRJNA681125) | bioreactor sludge metagenome | isolation source: anaerobic bioreactor treating anionic surfactant - SDBS | place: India: Bengaluru | collected 2019-02-28
GAGTTTTAATAATATTGAATTCGATGTCTGTAAGTTTACGGGGTGTGCTGAGGATTTCTGCCGGTATCGATATTTTTCCAAGATCATGAATAGCACCGGCCAGCTTTATACTTTCTATTTTATCATTGGACAGACCCATCTGTCGGGCTATAGCGGTGGCAAGTTCCGCGACACGCCTCTGATGGCCGGCCGTGTAGGGGTCTCGTGCCTCTACAGCTGCAACCATTGCTTGGATAGTCGCTGTTAGTGTCTTATTCAATCGTATGTAACTTTGCTCAAGTTCAAATGCGGCGTTTTTGCGCGCGGTGATATCACGCGCGTTTATTACAACGATTGACTGTCCTGATTTTTCCGTTATGGCTCTTCCGACCATTTCCAGATAGTGCCATGTGCCGTCTTTATTCCGGGAACGCATCTCGATACGCGGGCTTGCCGTTTCTTTTGGATTGAACATAATACTTTTCAGAGCATCTCGGACAAAAGGCGCATCATCAGGATCAATGAGATCATAATAGCTTTTTCCCCGAAGGTCTTCCGGCTTATGTCCCAGCAATCGCTCAGCTGAAGGACTTGCGTATTGGATCATACCGTCGGTATCCAGCACATGGATCATGTCTGAGGAGTTTTCAATGAGTGAACGGAAATATTCTTCACTCGCTTTCAGGGCTTCCTGTTCGCGTTTAACCTGGGTCCGGTTAAAGGCGTTTTCCAGAATAGGAGGAAGTTTAAAAAGATAACCGCCGGTTTTTACGATGTAATCCATTGCCCCGAGACGCAGTGCCTGGAGCGCGATTTCTTCATCACCATGTCCGGTCACAAAAACAACGGGGATATCGAGGCTGTGTACCTCACGGATTTCTTTTAAAAGCTCCAGGGCATTCATGTCCGGTAGATGATAGGAGATAAGCAATATGTCATAGGCTTTTTGATTTTTATCTGCAGGCAGCAGTTTTTTCAGTATTTCTTCAGCGGAATTGACCACATCGAGATAGATATGTGGAGCATACGCAGCAAAGTGGGAATGTGTTTCATCAACATCGGTCAGGTGATGCTCCGCGTAAAGGACCTTCAGCCTTTGCAGGGAGCGGGCGATCTCAATCTCGTGGCGATTGAGCGCCTTCTCTATGACAGCGGGCAGGCGTGTCAGGTAGTCTTCGCGCTTCACGATATAGTCGGTTGCTCCGGCTTTCAAGGCGGCGACGACCGTTTCTTCGTTTCCAAGACCGGTAAGGACAATGGTGGGAAGAGAGATGCTCCGTTCATGAAGAAAAGACAGGAGTGATATGCCGTTCCCGTCAGGGAGCCGCATGTCAGTGAGAATGATATCATAGATCTTCTGCCCGGGGTCCCACTCTTTGAGTTTTGTGTATACACCGGTAAGGTTATTGACCCAGTCTATGCCCCATTCCGGGACTGACCGGGCAAACTTACGGATCAAGAGATCGGCATCGACCGGATTGTCTTCCACATACAGGATGTTCATTAATCCACCCCCCTCTCATACAGCAATGAACAATTACCAAGCACCAAGATACAAAGCGTGAATACTTTTTTTGGTTATTGTAATTTGATAATTGATCATTATTTTCTATCCAGTACCTCCCGCACTTTTTCCAGTAGCCCTTTCGGTGACAAAGGCTTCGCGACGAAGTCAAATTGCTTGTCTTCAATACCCTTATCGAGAACGATATCGCGCGTATAGCCGCTGATGAATATTGTTTTAATATGAGGGTTTGTGGCACTTATTTCATCATATACAGCCTTTCCATTCTTCTTCGGCATGACAGAATCAAGGATAAACAGGTCTATGTCTCTCTGTTTATAAAATTTACTTATGGCGTCTTCGCCGTCTTTAGCCTCTATAACAGTGTATCCGAATTCGATAAGAATGTTTTTTATGAGCTGCCTTACTTCTTTGTTGTCTTCCGCGACGAGAACGGTCTCGGTCCCTCCTTTGATAGCTTCTGAAGAAGATGTATCGGCTTTGGGAGCCACACCTGTCAGGGGGAGGTAAACGCGGACTGTTGTGCCTACGTCGAGTTCGCTGTATACGGTTATATATCCGTTATGTTGTTTTACGATGCCATAGGTCGTTGAGAGGCCAAGTCCTGTTCCTTTCCCAACTTCCTTTGTGGTAAAAAAGGGATCGAAAATATGTTCTTTCACTCCAGCGACCATGCCCGTGCCGGTGTCTGAGATGGAGAGAAGGGCATATTCCCCCGGTTTGCCGAAACCGTGCATTGACTTAAAATGCTTGTCTATCTCAACTATTTTTGTCTCAATAGTGAGCGATCCGCCTTTCGGCATAGCGTCCCGCGAGTTGGTGATGAGGTTAAAAAGAATCTGGTCGATCTGTGTTGAGTCAGCCACGAGCATGATATCATCTGAGCTTAGATCAGTCTTGAGAATGATATCTTCGGTAAGGAGTCGTCTTAACAGCTTTTCTGTTCCTCTGACAATATCGTTAAGATTAATCGGACTGAGTGTTATCGGCTGTTTCCTGCTGAAAGCAAGAAGACTCCTGGTGAGATTGGCTCCCTTCAGGGAAGCCGATAGTATCTGATCGACATAATGCCTCAGAGGGTTCTCCTTATCGAGTTTCAGCTGCAGAAGGGTCCCGTATCCCGTGAGGGCAGTCAGAATATTATTAAAATCATGGGCGACACCTCCTGCCAGCGTACCGATTGCTTCCATCTTCTGTGCCTGCCGGAGTTGTGACTCCAGCGTTTTTTCTTTGGTGATATCGATAATAGTGCCTGTAATGGCAGGTCGGCCATTGTATATCGTGGAACTCCCCATGACTTTCACGTTAATAGCGTCGCCGCTCTTTTTCAGGGCCCTGAACTCGTATTCGATATAATCGGTCTGGCCTGTTAGGCGTCTTCGTATATTATCTTCCACTATCTTTCTGTCATCAGGATGAGCGCTGTCAATAGGGCTCATCTTACCGATAACTTCATCGTAGGTGTTTCCGAACATTTCGCAAAACCTTCTGTTGGCAAATCGGAAGAGATTGTCCTGTATGATGTAAAAACCGACGAGAGAGTTTTCTACGACGGTGCGGTATTTCGTTTCCGATTCCAGAAGCGCTTCTTCAGCCGCTTTTCGATCGGTGATGTCCTTGAGAGTCATTACCATGGCGTTGACATGGGGTTCGTCAAGCATATTGCATGCCGTGGTTTCAAACCATCGCCAGCCGCCGTCCTTGTGGCGGTTTCTCCCTTCGAACGTCACCGATTCACCGGGATGTTCAATGGCCCAGGAGCGCGCGGACTCTCCTATGCGGACCGAATCGGGGTGGATAAAGCCGGCCTCATTTTCCGCAAGAAACTCTTCAACGGAATAACCGAGTACTTTGGTTATATTCGGTGATACGTATGTGCGCTCACGCTTCGAATTTCCGAGCATGAGTATCTCCGACGATTTCTCCGCCAGGGTACGGAACAGCATCTCGCTTTTCTTGAGGGCCTCTTCCGCCTTTTTCTGCTGGGTTAGATCGGTAACGGTGAAGATAAAGGAAACGCTGTCTGTGGGCGATAGCTGTATATACGCGTAACGGATCTCGCCGTTTTTTGTCCTTAATTTTGCCTCAACCTGGCCTTCCGCGTAAAGGATTTTGCCGGCCCTCTCGCACTCTTCTTCGCTTTCATAGAAAAGCGCGACGCCTTTTCCTTTTATTTCGTCGAGGGTGTAACCGGACATACGGCACAATGCTTCATTTACCCAGTCGACAACTCTGTTTTTTATCCGGCCGATGCCTATTGGAGAAGCCGCGAGAATGGCGTGGAGGAATTGTTGCGACTCGATGATCTTCTGCTCGGCAAGGATTTGCTCCGTGATATCCCTTAAGAAAGCAAGCGTGACAGCCTGGCCCTTGAGGGACATTGCAGTTGCTGAAACGTTAATATAACAATGAGTGCCGTCTTTTTTAATCCCCTTAAAGGTGTATTGCGAAGGAGCCAATTCACCCCGCTGTCTTTTACGATTGTATTCCATAATTACAGGCCGGTCGTCAGGATGGGCGATAATATATGTTGACGTACCTACTATCTCTTCCGGTTTATCGTAGCCGAATATGTCGAGAAATTTTTGATTCACATAGATATGCTCATCCCCTCTGACAATAGCTACGCCGTCGTTGGAGTTTTCAATTGCCGCCCTGTAACGTTCCTCCGATTCAAACAGCTTTTGTTCAGCTTCTTTGCGTTGCGTAACGTCTCGTATGCTGATTATAGCGATATTTTGACCGGAAGGATTAACCGTTCCCTTGCCGACTAATTCCATGAAGCGCCATGATCCGTCGTTATGACGGATGCGTAGCTCCACAAGAGGGCCTGTGATGCCGGGATTGGCCAAAATTGAGGACAGATGATGTGAAGCGGTCAGGCGATCATCAGGGTGAACAAAATCGATACCTGATTTATTAATCATTTCTTCATGTGTGTATCCCAGTGATCGCTCACACGCCGGACTGATATAACGTATTGTGGTATCCTCTCCTATCACCAGGATAATATCCGTAGTGTTCTCTATGAGTGAACGGAAATATTCTTCACTCGCCTTGAGCGCTTTCTGTTCACGTGCCAGCTGTGCCCGGTGAAAAGTATTTTCCAGGACTCCAACGAGTTGATGAAGGTAAGCAGGATGTTTCACCACATAATCCATGGCGCCGAGACGGAATGCCTGCATGACGCTCTCTTTATCTCCGTGTTCGGCGAGTACGACAACGGGAAGATCAAGATGTCGGACTTCGAGAAGTTCTTTCAGAAGCTTAATACCCTTCATGTGCGGGAGATGATAGTCGACGAGAAGGACATCACAAACATTCCGGACATCCGGAGAGCTCTTTCCCGAAGACGGCATTTTCTCTAGAACATCCTCGGCGGAACGGACTATATCCAGCCGGATGTAAGGAGCATAATGTGAAAAATGGGATGTCGTAAGGTTGATGTCCGTGGCATCGTGCTCGACATAGAGAACACGGAATGTTTCCAGATGACGGTCCGCCTCAACTCTGTATCTGCGCAGTGCCGTTCCAAGAATATCGGGCAGACGGGAGAGATAGTCACCCTGCTTGGCAACATAATCACTGATACCGACTTTGAGGGCAGCCACAGCCGCTTCTTCGCTTCCCATACCGGTAATGATGACGACGGCTATAGGCAGATTATTTTCATTAAGATACGGTATTAGGGAAACCCCTTCACCGTCAGGTAATTCCATATCGGTAAGGAGCAGGTCATAGACCGGATGGTCAGGTGTGCATGTCCCAAGCTTGAAGAGGGCTTCTTTAATCGTAGTAACCCATTCCAGAGTGATGTGAGGTGCTGTCTTCGACAAGGCCCTCTTTAAAAGGTCGGCGTCAGATTGATTGTCTTCCACATAGAGAACATTCATGCGTTAATCACCGATAACTTTATACACCCTGTTTACATAATATGTAAAATAAAAAATGCCCGATTATCAAAGGCTCTCCAATTTGAGTGGAATCTCCATAAAAAAAGTAGAGCCCTTACCGGGCTTGCTTTCAGCCCACAGACGTCCGCCCATGCGTTCCGCGGCCTTTCGTGCCATGGCAAGACCGATACCGGTGCCGGAATACCCTTCGGAAGGTAGCAAGCGGTGAAATATCTCAAATATCTTGTCATGATAGGTCATATCAAAACCGATCCCGTTGTCTTTCACCCATATGATAAATCTATCTTCGTTTACGTTACATGAGATTGAAATTGCCGGTTCAGGCACATCACGGGTAAATTTGAAGGCATTGTCGATGAGGTTCCGCAGTACCACACCGAGCCCGTCCGCGTCAGTGTGTAGTACCACTTCGAGGAGGGCCACTGTGAGCTTAACATCACGGGACTCTATTTCATCGGCATACTTAATGAGTAATTTTTCAACAAAGGGAGATATGAGAATATTATCGGGAACAAGGGTACGGCGTTCGAGCCGGGAATATCCCAGAAGATCATCGATGAGTTGGATCATCTGTGCTGTCCCGCCGCGTATGGTATGAATGAAAGTACGCCCGTCGGCGTCAAGTTTGTCGGCATAGTCTTCCAGTAGTAATTTGCTGTAGCCGTCTATGCCTCGGAGCGGCGCCTTCAGGTCGTGGGACACGGAATAGGTGAAAGATTCAAGCTCTTTATTAATGGACTGAAGCTTCTGCGCGCGGGCCTCCAGTTCTTCATTCAGTTTCCGGATTTCTTTTTCCGCCTCTTTATGTTCAGAGTTATCCAGGATTGTAGTCCGTGAATAGAGAAATTTACCGGAGACATCTTTCACCGCGACAGCGTTCAGTAATACAGGAAGAATAGCTCCGTCTTTTTTAATGATATCAACTTCAAGGTTTTTGATCGAACCCTGTTTCATGAAGAAAGATGCGTTCTCTTTAAATATTTTATTACTCTCTTCTGCGCATATATCTCCAAATCGTTTTCCGATAAGCTCTTTCCGCTCGTAGCCGAACATATTAAGTTCTGTGTCGTTGATAAGTATGATATTTCCTTTCTCATCAACCGAATGGTATCCGCAGGGCGCGTTATTATAAAGGTCCATCAATTCCGCTGTTCTTTCAACAACCCTGTTTTCAAGTTCGGCGTTGAGTTTCCTGAGGTCTTCTTCGGCCTGTTTGCGCTGGGAAATATCGAGGGATACATTTGCCAGGTATTTTTTTTGTCCGGTATGGGGATCGTTGATGACAAATGTCATGGCGTGCACGTCAGTAATGGCTTTTGTTTTCAGATTTATATATTGAAGCTCCCTTTCCCATCTTCCTCCGCTCAAAAGGGCCGGAAGCAATTCGGCTTTAGCGAAATTTTTCAAATGGCCGGGGATTACGTCCATAATATGCGTTTTATCAACGTCTTCAGGATCGATACCGAGCATCTTTGAACCGGCTTCATTGAGAAAAATCATATTCCCTTCAAGATCAGCGAGATTCACGAGTTCACTGCTGTTACGAACAATCATGGCAAGCCTGTTAATTGCTTCTTCCGCTCTTTTATGCTCTGTAATGTCTCTCGTAAAGATAAATAAGACCTGTTCCTCTCTGTAAGTTGTTTCAGTGACGGAGGCATCAATATATATTTCGGTGCCGTCTCTTTTGAGCCCTTTAAATTCAAAACGGTTCGGCGCCGCTTCCCTCTGTTCCCTTCTTTTGCGAAACTCTTTTTGCTCTTCACGAAAATCAGGGTGCACAACTATGCTGGTCGGCTTTCCTATAATATCTTCAGGGATTTCGTAACCGAATATTTCCAGGTATTTCCTGTTGACGGAGATAAAGACGCCCCCCTTTACAAGGCTTACTCCATCGTTAGAAGACTCAATGGCTGTCCTGTAACGTTCTTCCGACTCGCGCAGTTTTTGTTCCGCTTCTTTCTGTTCTGTGATGTCCCTTAAAAAGGCGACGTACGACGGTTTTTCCAAAAAGGTTATTGTGGCCACAGAGATCTCAATCTGGATTATCGCTTGATCATTTTGTCTGATGACCCTGAAAGCAAATCTTTCAGGAACAGCTTTGCCCTGTTGTTTTTCTCGTCTAAATGCGGTCAATGAATTAAGATCTTCCGGATGAATGTTGGAAAGATATGGTTTCCCTATGACATCCTCCGGTTTATCATAACCAAATATATCAAGGAATTTCTGATTTACAAAAATATAAACGTCTTCCTGAACAAGAGCTATTCCATCGTTAGAGTGTTCAATAACTGTTCTGTAACGTTCTTCCGACTCGCGCAGTTTTTGCTCCGCCTCAACGCGTTCGGTGATGTCGTGGATGTTCGCGACTAGGGAACGGACGCCCGGCTCATTCAAAAGGTTGCGCATCGTGCTTTCAACCCAGCGCCAGCTTCCGTTTTTATGGTGAACCCTGTTGACAAAAACCACGGTTTCTCCCGGATTTGCCAGTATAGAGGACCGGGCGCTGTCTTTATTGTTGATATCATCGGGATGCACAAAAGCCTCCCGGTCTCCGGACAGGAACTCCTCGACGGTGTACCCGAAGATTTTGGTTATCGACGGAGAAACATATGTGCGTCTGCGGTTTTCGTCAGAGAGAAAGATCACCTCTGATGAGTTTTCCACAAGAGCGCGGAAACGCTCCTCACTTCGCATAAGCGCTTCTTCCATTCTTTTGCGTTCGGTAATGTCGTGATAATTTACTACCACGGACTGGACACTTGGTTCCTCAAGCAGGTTGCGTATGGAACCTTCAATCCAGATCCACACACCATCTTTATGACGTAGCCTACGTGAAAACTGCACGGTCTCGCCGGGGTGCTCATCAATATAAGACCGGGTTATGCTTGCAAGCACCATATCATCGGGATGAGTAATGTCGGCCCGGTCCTGAACGAGGTATTCTTCTACGGAATATCCGAGCATTTCAATGATGCCGGGTGACACATACGTTTTTTTGCCTTCTTTGCTGAACAGAATAATAACCTCCGGTAATTTCTCAATCAGGACCCTGTAATGTTCTTCGCTCCGTTTGAGGGCCTCCTCTGCCTTCTTACGCTCGGTGATGTCTTCCATGTGAACGATAATGAAATCAGGAGGGACAAAGGCATAGGTCAATGCCGTCAGTCTGCCTGGCATAAAATGCCGAGACTGAACCTCTCTTTTGATAATTTGTTTTTCTCTGTAGCATTGATGAAGGTTATCCAGTATGTCCTGTCTGTCCGAGTACATCTCGCTTGCCGTTTTCCCGATATAATGAATGGCTTTATCTCCGGTTGCTGACTTTGCCGCGCTATTGTAATTCATCAGCATAAAGTCATTTCCTTTCTTCTGCCATGTGAAACTGGGGATAGGGTTTCCTTCATATTCTCTCTTAAAACGTTCCTCGCTTATCCGAAGAGCCTCATCCGCCTTTTTTCGTTCGGTAATGTCGGTGATCATACCGTCATAGGCAGCAAGGCGTCTTTTCTTATCATACCGCGGCGCGGGAGTGTTCTTTACCCAGCGGACAGTGCCGTTTTTATGGATAATTCTATGTTCGAGAGGCAAAATATCTTTGCCCGTTATCACCGCTTCCGCCTGATCTATGACGGCCCGCCTGTCATCCTCATAGACCATTCTGTACCAGAGGTCCGGGTCCGCGCTGTATTCTTCCGGTGAATAGCCGGTTACTGCCACGCAGCCGGGACCGTGCAGCGTGGCAACGGGATAGCCGTCCTCAACCTTCACCGTATAAATGTAGTCCGTTACCGATTTTACCAGGTGCCTGAACCGTTCCTCGCTGCCCCTAAGGGCATCTTCTGTCTGTTTTCGGTCGGTGATATCGAAGAAGCTGGCTGCGTACTGGTTATCTCCGATAGCTGAAACTGAAAGATGAAGATGCTTGTTCATGGGGGCAAAAAAGGTTTCAAAAGCGGAGGGTTTCCCTGTTTCCGCCACCGTCAGATATTCTTTCAGATATGACGGCTCGGATATACCGGGTATTTCGGTGGCAAGCTTATGGACAACATCTTCTCTTCTCAGGTTCAATATTCTTTCAAACCGGGGATTGACGTCAATAATTTCGTAATCCTTGACGTCACCCTTTTCATCGTAAACAAACCTGAACAGGCCGATCCCTTCAGGTGAATTTTTAAAGAGGCTGTAAAAACGAAATTCACTGTCATAAAGCGCTTCGTCAACCTTTCTTTTTTCGGCAAACTCCTCACGGGCTCTTCCCATGGCATGTTGTATAGTGTGGTTGACGACATGTTGGACACCGACAACAATGGCCAGGAGTGCCAGATTTGTCACCCACAGTGAAATCGGCGTGTGGGGAAGCACCCCGGAGGTCAGGATGCCTGTCCTTTCACTTATAATGAGACCGAGGAATGTGACGCTGCAGAGACCGGCGATAATAATGGCCGCTTTTGTTCCCAGGATCAACCCCGCGATGAAAATGACGACAGGGTAAATAGTAATGGCAGGTGAATGTATGCCTCCGGCAGTGAAGGCGAGTAATGTGAATAGTGCCCATGGTTCCAGTATTGCCAGCCAGCTTGTGAATCTTATGTAGCCCCGCCGGTTAAGGTAAAGGAGGACCGGGATTGTGGTATAGACTGCAGCGTTGAATAGTACCCATCTCAAGAGCGTCCCTGGCAGCGCGATACCGATCAGTAACATAAACGGCGCCGCCAGCATATATGTCCACAGGATCATATAGAGCAGCCGGGCGGTATACGTCTTCTCTTCGTCGGCAAATACCGGCGATATAGCTATCGCGTCAATAATCGTTTTCAGCTTAATGATAGTGTTTCCTCCACATACCACTGTCGCTACTGCGCTCTGGTCGCCCCCGTTTTCTTAAAAAGAACTCTCCTCCTGTTTATATTTTTTCGTATGTGTTGCCGTATGTTTCCTCGTATAATTCAGGGTATAATTTTTTCATGCAATCCGGACAGCATCCGTGAGTGAATTCCGCTTCCGAATGTTCGCTGATGTAATTTTCCAACTGGGTCCAGTATCCCTTATCGTCACGTATCTTTTTACAGGAAGAACAAATGGGAAGGAGTCCGCTTAATTTTTTGATTTCCACAAGGGCTTTCCGGAGTTCCTCGTTGCGTTCAATAAGGGTATCGCGCTGCAGTTTCAATTCCATCTGGGTTTTCACCCTCAGTTTCACGATGTCGGTGTTGAAGGGTTTCGGTATGTAATCGACGGCCCCCAGCTTCAGGCCTTTTGTTTCCTGGTCTTCTTTATCAAGCGCCGTAATGAAGATAACGGGAATTTCCTTGAGCGATGGGTTTTGTTTCAGGGTTTGCAGGACCCCGTATCCGCTCATCACAGGCATGACGATGTCGAGAATGATGAGATCAGGTATCTGATGCGTCGCGATCTCAAGGGCCTCTTTCCCGCTTGTGGCAGCCATTATCTCGTAGTCGTCCCCGAGCGTTTCGCTGAGGATTTCAATGTTTCCCGGTTCGTCATCGACGATGAGAATGGTTTGTTTTTTTTCTTCCATCGAATCTCCTTTTTTACCGTAACTCTATCCCGAGCAGTGCCGCTAAAGTCGCGATATGCCTTCGGGCACTCCTGAAATCCATTCTGTTTAAGGCATCTTCTAACCTTTCCACGATGGCAGTTGCCTGTTCTCCTCCATTGAATTGTTCTTTCAGGACCATAAGTTTTTTCCGGGCAGTGAGGCTGTTTTTATTGAGGAGTTGATTCACTTCTATCAGGATTGGCGTTATTACTTTCAGTTCCGGCATGGTCTTTTTCTCAGAAACACGCGGTGTTTCAGGCGCGCGGTCTGCGGCGGATAATATTCTTACGGCCTCTGTGAGTTTCTTGAGCGCTTTTTCCAGTTTTATCACGCAGGCCTTGCTTTCTTTTCCACTGCCGCTTGTTTTGATTGCTGTCTCCAAATTTTGCGAGGCGGTGAAAACATCATTGGCGGAGAGATTTCCCGACATGCCTTTAAGATTATGCGTCAGGCGCCGAGCTAGCTCAATATTTTCATCACTCAGCGCTTTCCCGATCTCTGTTGCTGCGTTCGCATATTTGCCGGTAAAGTCTAAAAGCAGTTTAAAGAACAATTGCCTGTTTCCTAACACCCTCTTCAGGGCCGTCTCGATATCAACTCCCGGAAGCCTATCAGGAAACCGCACTGTCGTTGTCGAACGAGGTTCCTCAGTTTTTTCAACCGTAAGAGGCCGCTTCCTCGGGTGGGGTTTAATCCAGCGGATTAAAGTGGCAACAATCTGGTCCGGATCTATCGGTTTCGGTATGTAATCGTTCATACCTGCCTGAAAACAATTCTGTCTGTCCGATTCCATGACATGGGCCGTCATGGCGATGATAGGGATGGTCAGGTTATTGAGCTTTTTCCGGATGTTTTGCGATGCTTCATAACCGTCCATCTTTGGCATCTGGATGTCCATGAGCAGGGCATCAAGAGGCGATGCCGTGTCGGCGACGCGTTCTATGGCTTCCAGGCCGTTATTTGCGATCTCCACGATGAATCCGGCGTTTTCCAGGATTTCCCTGGCTACCTGCTGGTTAATTTCATTATCCTCAACGAGGAGTATGCGTGCTCCCCGTACATTTATTCTCCGGTCACGAACCGCTTTGCTCTTTTCACGCGGTTTTAAGTCGGGCCCGGTCTTGTGACCGACGGTGCTCATAATCGTGTCAAGCAGAACCGACTTGTCAATGGGTTTTATAAGAAATCCTTCAAGCCCCAATTTTTCCGCCTGTTTCATTGCCCGTTCCCGTCCATAGGCCGTAATGAGGATAATCTTCGGAATTTTGGACAAGCCGGGATAGTTGATGATGCGTTCCGCGACCTCAATACCATCCATATCGGGCATATTCCAATCTATGAGAGCAAGGTCGAAACGATTTCCCTTCGTTTCCAATTCCGACAACGCCGCTGTGCCTGAAACAACACACGTTGCCTTACAGGACAGATCAGCGAGCATCGAACTCAGAATTGCACGGTCTTCCTCGCTGTCATCGATAACGAGGACCTTCAGTGCCTTCAGGTTAACCGGCGTTACTCCTTTTTGCCCGCGTTTTTCAATCGCCTCTTCCAATAAGACCGTGAATGTAAAGGTACTGCCCACGCCAATCTCACTGACGACTTTGATCGTGCCGCCCATCTGTTCTATCAGTTGTTTACTGATAGCGAGTCCCAATCCTGTGCCCCCGTATCTGCGGGTCATTGACTCATCTCCCTGCGTGAAGGGGCTGAAGATTATTGATGCCTGTTCAGGGGTCATGCCGATACCGGTGTCAGTGACAGAAAACTCAAGAAAAACCTGGGAGGGTGACAATCTCTCTCTTTTTATTTTTCTTATTTCAATGGTGATTTCACCTTCATCGGTGAATTTCACGGCATTACCGACGAGATTAACGAGGATCTGGCCCAATCTTAACGCGTCACCCGTCATGATGAGCGGCACATCAGGATTTCTGTAAAAAGAAAGGGTGAGGCCCTTTTCCTGGGTCTTTACAGCGGTGACGGTGAAGACGTTCTGTATGAGTTTATCGAGACTGAACACAGTATTGTTAATTTCGAGCCTTCCGGCCTCTATTTTGGAGAGATCGAGGATGTCATTGATGATCCCCAGCAGGTTCCGCGCGGAAACCTGGATCTTGTTGAGATAATCCTGCAATTTCTCGGAAGGTTTTTTCTTCAGCGCCAGACTGCTTAATCCTATGATGGCGTTCATGGGTGTACGGATCTCGTGGCTCATGTTAGCCAGGAAATTGCTCTTTGCCCGTGTGGCCTCTTCAGCGGCTTCTTTGGCCCTGAGCAGGTCTTCTTCCGTTTGTTTCCGTTCAGTGATATCGCGAGCGGCCGAATATATGAGGTTTCCGTGAGGGGACGACATCCATTCAATCCATCGATAAGAGCCGTCTCTACAGCGATAGCGGTTCACGAAATTCAATACCAGCTTCTGTTTACCCAGTTTGGAAATCGCCTCCCGTGTGGCGTTCAGATCATCGGGATGTACAAAATCGAGGAAACGTCTCCCTTCAAGGTGTGACAGCTCATAACCCAGCGTTGTTTCCCAGGCCTTGTTGAGCCTGCGGAAATAACCATCCGTATCGGCAATACACAACAGGTCAACGTTGATACTGAAGAAACGGTCAAGCTCCTCGGTTTTTTGCCTCAGCCCGTCTTCAGCGTTCTTTCGGTCCGTGATGTCATGGAAATTGATGACATGGGCGCCCACGTTGGGGTCGTTGGTAAGGTTTCGTGTTGTATTTTCCGTCCATCGCCAGCTTCCGTCTTTATGTTTTCTCCGGTATATGAGGGTGACCGGTTTCCGAGGATTATCATTTGCCTGGGAATGACCCATATCTACGAGCGCTCTATCGTCAGGGTGGGTTGCTTCCGCGGATGATTGGGCCATGAACTCTTCGGGTGTATATCCGAGAATGCCGGTTACTGTGGGCGATACGTAGATCCTCGTCGCGTTAGGCCCGATAAGCTGTGTCACATCCGATGATTTTTCCACCAGTGTGCGGAATTGTTCCTCGCTTGCCTTCAATGCCTCTTCGGCGTTTTTCCGGTCCGTAATATCGTGAAAGTTTACTACTATGGCCCTCACGTTAGGGTCGTCGAGGAGATTGCGGGCGGTGCTTCCCACCCAGCGCCAGCTCCCGTTTTTGTGACGGAGCCTTGATGAGAAATATGTTGTTTCGCCCGGATGCTCCAGCATCCATGCGCGATTTTCCTCCAGCGCCTGTATATCATCGGGATGACAAACGTCGAGCCAGTTGAGCGCTTCATATTCTTCCACGGTGTATCCGAGCACGTTATGTATCGAAGGTGATACATAGATACGTTTGTGGTTTATATCGGTAAGAGAAATAATTTCTCCTGATTTCTCGACCAGGGCACGGAACCGTTCTTCGTTTGTCCTCAATGCCTCTTCAGCTTTCTTCCTGTCCGTAATATCCGCTATGAGACCATCATAACCGATAAGACTTCCTGTATTTTCGTAACGGGGCACAAGGGTGTTTCTCACCCATCGGACTGAACCGTCTTTGTGAATAATCCGGTGCTCAAGAGGGAACACCTCACGCCCCAGGAGTAATTGGGTCGTATGGTTTATCACGCTCACCCGGTCTTCTTCGTAGACCATCCGGTACCAGAGATTGGAATCGGAAGCATAGTCCTCAGGTGTATAACCTGTAACCGTGATACTGCCCGGACCATGTATGGTGGCGGCAGGATAGCCGTTCTCGATCTTCACCGTGTAAATGTAGTCTGTTACCGATTCCACGAGATGTCTGAAGCGTTCCTCGCTTGCTTTAAGCGCTTCTTCAGCGGCTTTTCGATCTGTGATATCGATAATGGTCCCTATGGTGGCGGTTTTTCCCCGGTACATGGTGTGGGTGCCGCGGATTTCCACATAGCGGATTGTCCCCGATTTTGTGATGATTCTGAATTGATCTGC
>JAEAMG010001819.1_pt1 | contig 14906 bp, 9 predicted proteins | sample 8958741 | NCBI WGS metagenome assembly JAEAMG01 (sample SAMN16933256, study PRJNA681125) | bioreactor sludge metagenome | isolation source: anaerobic bioreactor treating anionic surfactant - SDBS | place: India: Bengaluru | collected 2019-02-28
ATACGCTCATTTCTTTGGTCGTGCAACAAGGTGATCTGCAAACTTTATTCATTGATGGCACCTTATTTAAATACAAGGTAAAAAAATACTGATAACCCATCCTTTTCATACTGGGATGGCATCCTTCCTAAAAAACATGTACAATAACATCTATTGTTCCTAATGGAGAGAGTACAATTTATGAAGGCATTGGTTTTTGATTCAGGACTTGAAGTGAGGGATGTCGCGCTGCCTGTTGTTCAATCCGGCGAAGCGCTGATTCGTGTCCTGTCCGCCGGTATTTGCCGCACGGACATTGAAATTAAACGTGGATATATGGATTATCGGGGAATCCTGGGTCATGAATTCGTAGGCGTTGTGGAAAAGGCGACGAATAGCTTTCTGCTGGGAAAGCGTGTTGTTGGAGAAATTAATTGTGTGTGCGGTCAATGCCTTTATTGCAGAATGGAAATGCCGCGTCACTGCGCCAATCGGACTGTTTTAGGGATCCAGGGCCGGCCCGGGGTTTTTGCCGAATATGTTGCTTTGCCTGAGGCGAACTTACATTTGGTTCCTAATGCAATCAGAGACGATGTAGCGGTCTTTACCGAGCCGCTGGCTGCAGCGTTTCGGATTGTCGAGCAGATTTCCCTTCTAGCGGATGACAAGATAATTGTATTGGGGGACGGCAAACTGGGCCAGTTGGTTGCCCAGACCCTTTGGCTCTATTCCAAAAATATTCTTTGTGTGGGCCGGCATCGCTGGAAACTGGATTTGTTGTCCAGATTGGGAATTGCGACGGCCTTTCACTCTGAGGAAATTAAAGAGCGGGCGGATATTGTTGTCGAGGCCACCGGGACCTCCGCAGGGATCAACAAGGCCCTTGCCCTTGTGAGACCTGAAGGTACGGTGATACTCAAGACCACCAGCGCCGAGGGCTTTCGGATGGACGCCGTGGGTGCTGTGGTTAATGAGGTGCGGATACTGGGTTCCCGTTGCGGTCCATTCCGCCCCGCTCTGGAAGCGTTGGCGATGGGAACAATTGAAACCCGTCCCATGATTTCAGAAAGCTATTCGCTTTCGGACGCGAAACAGGCCATGGCTCGCGCGGAAGACCCGGATGTTATGAAAATCATTCTGCACGTCTGACGATGTCGAGCTTGCCCACAAGCTGGTTCCCGATGAAAGGACCAGGGGCAGTGAAGGCATGCGCGCCCTGACACCGAAGGGATGCCCCGCTGCCGGCCCGGTTTTGCCGCAAGGGCCTGGATGGGCGTATGAAGGATGATCACCCCTTGTTTTAATGTACATGATCAAGGAAGCAAAGTGTGACGCATAATGCCGGATAAAAGTGTCGAACGGTTTATGAGGCTGCTCAAAGACGGTGTGCCTTTTACGGAACAACAACGTCTTTATGATATGCTTTTCCTCGAAGGTACCCTTTGGAAACAGGGTTTTTCCCGAATCGCAGGCGTGGATGAGGCGGGACGCGGTCCGCTCGCGGGACCTCTTGTCGCAGCCGCGGTGATATTAAGCGAACCACTGGCGCGGTTGAATGATTCCAAATGTCTGACAGATACCGATCGGCGCGCCTTGTACATGCGACTTGTCTCCGGGAACCATTTTGTGGGCATCGCCTCGGTTTCATCCTCCGAAATAGATAAATTGGGAATACAGCAGGCGAATTATATGGCGATGCGCAATGCCATAACGGCACTGCCCTCGCCGCCTGATTTTGTACTGGTAGATGGTTATGCGCTTTCCGGGATTATGCAGCCGGCAATACGCGTTATCAAGGGAGATGCGCGTTCTCTGAATATCGCCGCTGCCAGCATAATTGCCAAGGTCACACGCGATAATATGCTTTTGGAAATGGATCGTATCTATCCTCAATACGGATTTGCGCGGCACAAAGGCTATGGCACGCGCGAACACCTCGAGGCTATCCGACGGTACGGGTTATGTCCGGAACACCGGAGGAGCTTTGCGCCCTGCAGACAAGAGGAAGAAACGACGGAACTATTTTAGTCAGATATCGGAACAACCATGGTGTACAAGATTTTGAATCCTGTTTTTCTTATTGGTGTGATATGGATGGGCGGATGCGCCCTTCTGCGGCATTGGCCTGACACAATTCCCATGTACGAGGAGACCAGGCAGGGAGACGCCTATGCCCATCATCTCGCCGGGATTATCCATGAACACAATGCGGAATTGGATCAGGCCGCGGCTGCCTACACGGAAGTTATCGGATATGACGAAAAGGCCGTGACGCCGCGTTTGCGCTTGATAAGGACCTATCTGCGCCTTGGGAAAAATCAAGAAGCGGTTACCGCCTGCGAGATGGCCCTTAAACAGATTCCGGACAGCCCCGAACTCTGGATAGCAATGGGAGAGTTGTACCATGACCAGGGCAATATGGACAAGGCAGTCGAGGCACTCAAGAGAGCAATCGCGCTTCGGCCGGACAACCTGGCGGGCTATGGGGCGCTGGTGGAACTACAGGAGGAAAACAATGATCTTGTGGCGGTCATTGAAATCTATGAACGGCTGATCGAACGAAGCCCGGACAGCGCGGCGTTGTATTATCAACTGGGCACGAACCTGTCACGCATTGGAGATCATGCCGGCGCCCGGAACGCTTTTGAGCGGGTATTGACGCTTGAACCAAATGTTACCCGCGTCCGGTTTTTGCTCGCCCTGGTCCTGTTCGAGCAGCAGGAGTACCAGAAGTGTGAGGAACAATTGCGCGTATACCTGAAGGAACGTCCAGAGGATGTCCTTGCCATGCAATATCAGGCAGGTGTCCTGTATCGGTTGGGACGGGTGGAGGAGGCACGGGAGATTCTGGAAGTGTTGATTACCCAAGGGTCTGCCTCCCCAAAAGACTATTTGCAGCTTTCCTGGTTAATGCTTCAGGCGGGAGAGACGGAGCGCGCCCAACAGTTCGCTCTTGAGGGAGGGGCTTGTTTTTTGGCGGATGTCATCTTTGCCTTGTCTCTTTTTGAAAAACCGGAGGAGGATGCCTGGCCGACCAACCCTTGGGATGATCGCTACACTCTGGATGAAATTGAAGCCGAGACGGATTTGATACTGGCCTCGTTGTCCGGTTTGATGGGCAGTCTTCCGATGGGCGACGTGCTTATCGGAAAGTTGGAAGTGCTTCGCGAAAATATGGGTTTCTCACCTATTCTTGAGTTTTTTTGTGCGCGCGTATTCCTATATAGCGAGAAGTATGGGGAGGCGCTTGTCCTATTGGACACCCTTCGCGCCCGGGGTACCAATTCCAAGCATATTCACTATCACAGCGCAACGGTCGCGGAAAAAAAGAAATCGTTTTCCGACGCGGAATATCATCTTCGCGCGTTTCTGGAGATAGAGCCGGACAATGCGGATGTGCTGAATTTTCTCGGTTACCTGTATGCGGACTACAATCAGAAATTGGACGAAGCGGAAGACTTGTTGCGCCGTGCCCTGGCAATAGACCCGGAAAATCCCTATTATCTGGATAGTCTTGGCTGGGTATATTACAGACAGGGCAAGGGGGAGGAGGCTGCACAACTGGTACGGCAGGCCATTTACGGCATGGAAGGGGATGATGCCCTGTTGCGTGACCACCTTGGGGATATCTATTTCCTCTTAGGTAATACGGAGCGTGCTCTGGCGGAATGGCGCCATGCTATCCGATTGGACCCCTCCCTGGAAAAGGTTCGCGATAAAATCGAAACCCACACGTCGGAGACAAATCCGTAGTTCTCCGTAATTATTTAGCAGGGTCTACCGTTAGCTGCATTTACGCGGGGACGCGATAACAGGAACAAAAACCAGTGCGGTTAAACCTTGCTATTCAGCGTATTTTTTGGAGGATATAGGCCTTATTTCTTAGTGGAAATAATCTTGTCGCGCAGCGCAGCCAATTGGTCTGCGAGGCTGGTGTTCAAGAGATTGGCGCCTTCCTTCTTTTTTTCGCCCTGGCCAATCCTGGGGATAGCCAATGTCCCTTTGCCATGTCTGCGCTGGGGCCTATTCTGATCTTGGGAAACGTTGCGGAACCTGTCACGCCGGTCGTCTTCCTGTCGTGTAGGGCGACCTCTGCCCCACTGGTCGCGTCCGGCACGTTCCGGGATATCCGCCCTGTCTTCCGGACGCCGGAATTGGCGGGAAGGCCGCGTCAGCGGGAGTTTGGATGCCGCCCGTATGGAAAGGGCAATCTTTTTGGACTCCTTGTCCACTTGCATTACAAGTACTCTTACGACGTCTCCTACTTGCAGGGCTCGCTTGGGATCATTCAAAATATTGCGCCCCACTTCCGAGCGGTGCACCAGGCCTTCCTGGGGGAGGCCGAGGGAAACAAAGATACCGAAATCGGTGATATTGGTCACGATTCCTTCGAGTACCATGTTCGCTTCAAGGTCTTCCAAAGTGTTCAGAGAAACCAGGTTTTGCGGAGGCCGGAACCGGCGTCTTGGTTCGCGTCCTATTCTCCCCAGCTCGTAACAGATATCCTCGAGTGCAAGCGGTCCTGTGGTATCGTCGGCAAGCGCGGGCAGGTCTAAGGTTCTCAACGTTTCAGGCTTTTCCCGCAGTTCGGCAAGTGTGGAGCCCAAAGTGCTGATGATCTTATCCACAAGCGGATAGGACTCGGGATGGATTGCCGAGCCATCCAAGGGGTTTTCTCCGTCGTTGATCCTTAAAAATGCGGCGCATTGTTGATAGGTTTTCTCACCTATACCGGACACATCGAGCAGGTTGGTGCGATTGGTAAATTTTCCCGTTTGAGTCCGTTTTTCCACAAGTGCCTGGGCAACGCCCGTCTGTAACCCGCTGACATACCGCAGCAATTCCACTGACGCGGTATTGACATCCACGCCGATTCTGTTTACAACGGATTCGATGGTGCGTATGGCGCCGGATTGAAGTCGGCGGCGATTGACGCCCGGGGTGAGCCGCAGGGGAATCAAACTGCATGGCTCTGCCTTTACCAGTTCGTGTAACGGGTCTTGAAGGCGCCGGGCAATGGAGACCGCCGCGCGTATTTTATCATTCGTGTCAGGGAGTTCCTCACTGGAATGAGATGAATGAACCCAGGCGGCCAAACCGGCATCCTGCACCAGTGCGGCAAATGTGCGCAGGTTTTTCCCTCGCAGAAAAGCCTGCACGATGCGTAAGGTTTCGCGGCCTCCCGGCCCGCTGCTGATGCCAATGCCCTCAGAGGGATGGGATTCCAGAAATGAGCCCAGGAACTCCTCCGTCTTTTGCAGGATCTCTTCCTCGGAATCTGCTTCAACAGTGGAGGCCGACAGGAGAACACCTTGATCATCTACGGCGGCAAACGCGCGCACTTGGGGTGACCAGCAGCAGATGCCAATGACCGGAATCGGTCCCGCTGGAGCTGTCAGCAACAGATTGCGCAGGTGGTCCCGGCAGTTGGCAATAATGACGTCTTCCGCGTTTCGCCTTACCTTGGTGAAGACCTCTTCCTCAATAACGGGACGTAATAGGCGTTTGTAAGCATCCGTCACGGCCGCAAGTATCTCCCCGGCGTAGGCGCTTTCCGGATTTTGGACGAACCGTGATGCGAGCGACTGGATAAGCCGATCATCATCAACTACCAGGTCCACGCGAAAAGCGCTTTCCTGTTCTCCCTTCAGAATGGTCAAGAGTGTGGTTTCCGACACTTCCTCCAGCAGATGGCTGAAATTTTTAAAGTGGTTAAACTTGGAGGGCTTGTCTGATTCAATCCGGGTAGGGTGTACGGTCAGAAAGCCTTCCTTGAAGAGGGTTTGGCGGATTTCCCGTCTGATATCCGCATTCATGGCGATACATTCGGCCAGGATGTGTCGGGCGCCTTCCAGAGCCTCCTCCACGGAAAGTACCTGTTTGTCCGCGCCGACAAACGACTCGGCATACAGGATTGGGGGAGGAGAAGTGGGGCTTTGAGCCCATATATAGTCCGCCAGGGGCAGCAGACCCTTGTTTGCGGCGATGGCGGCCCGATTGTTGCGCTGTTTTTTGAAAGGCAGGCTGAGGTCTTCCAGGGCTACATGATCATGACAGGTTTCAAAGGCGGCACGAAGTTCGTCTGTAAGGCGTCCCTGTTTCTCGATGTTGTCCAGGATTGCGTTCTTGCGGGAAGAGAGGGCGATGAAATAGTCGTTTCTTTCTTCGATGCGCTCCAACTTGCTCTCGCTTAATCCGCCCGTGATGTCTTTTCGATATCGTGCCACAAACGGGATGGTTGCCCCTTTGTTGAAAAGGGTTATGGCGGCGACGATTACCTCGGGTTTCACTTTCAGTTCATCCGCAATCAACTCGACGAAGTGCTGTGCAATCATGAATAACTCCACTAAGGACAGTCAAAATCAGCCCTTGCAAAGGAACACTACTGGCTGCAACCATATTTTCATCGGCTGCGTCCAATACATGCAGAACGAAAAAGTATTATCAGAGAGAAGAGTTTATCAAAACACGCGCATCCAAGCAATATTACCGCAAAGGCTGCGACCTTCCCGCATCTTATAAACGCTCACACGCTTCACATCCGTTCCGGAGTTTCAATACCCAGAATGCCAAGCGCGTTGGAAAGGGTGTGCAGTGCGGTCTGACACAATTGCAGCCGGGTGTGAAGAATACCGGTATTCTCCGCGGACAACACGGGACAGTCATGGTAAAAGGCAGTGAATGCATGGGCCACATCCAGCACATAATTGGCTATGGGGGCGCAATTATACTGCGACATGGCATCGGCGACAACCTTGGGAAAAAGCGCCATTACAGTCAACAGCACCCATTCCGGGTCCGTGGTTACCGAAAATTCTTCCTGGGACAACATGGGAATGGAACCTCCCCACTTGCGCAAAATGGAACGTATGCGAGCGCAACAGTATTGCGCATAAGGGCCCGTGTCACCCTGGAACGACAGGGCTGTCTCCATGTCAAAAATAACGTTTTTCGCCGGCTTGACGCGGAGTACGGCAAATCGTATGGCGGAAACCGCAACCTGCTCCGCGATGACGCGGCGGTCTTCTTCCGGAAGCATGGGGAACTGTTCCGTCACACGGTCCAGAGAGATAGCCGCCGCCTGATCCAGAAAATCGGCGAGCAGGACGACTTTACCTGCGCGGGTGGACATCTTACCGTCTGAAAGGAGAATATAGGAATAATAAACCACTTCCGGAGCGGGAATACCAGCCGCATTCAGAATAAGGGCCAGTTGCTGGGCATATAATTTATGATCTTCTCCCAGCACCATGATATTGACATCCGCGTGTCGTTCGTGTTTGTCCAGCGAGTACAGCAGATCACGACACCCGTACATAGAGGAGCCATTGGCTCTTCTCAAAACAAAATACCGGCCTTCGTCGGCGGCATAGCTCAGTTGACGCAAGTCAACTACGAGTCTCCCTTCTTCATCCTTGAAAATCGCCTTTCGTTCTTCCAGGGCATTTTCAATAGCGCCCAATCGGGCGTCATTGACATAGGCGGATTCGTGGTCGAAACAGTTATAGGATACACCGAGCCGGCGGAGTACGTTTAATTGTCCCTTGAGACACAAGTCGGTTACCCGGTGAAATTTCTCCCGCGTTTCCCGGTCTCCTTCTTCTATTTTCGCGAGCAGGTCATATCCAAGTGCGGCAAAATCGGGGTCATTCTCGGCGCGTTGATTCGCGGCGACATAGGCCTCCAGAATCTGATCGAACGTAATGTCTTCACGTTCTGAGGCGACCAGAACAAGCAACCCAATCTGTCTCCCCATGTCATTCACATAATAGTGCACCTCCACCTCATAGCCTTCGAAGCGCATCAGGCGCGCCAGGCTGTCGCCAATCATGGCGCAGCGTCCCCGACCGACATGAGGACTCGCATTTGGATTGATGCTCGTGTGTTCTATCAGTACACGTTTCCCGACGCCACTCTGGTGGCCGCCCCAACGTTCGCCCGCAGATAGAATTCGCTGAACGATATCGAATCCAATGATTTTGCGGTTGAGCTTCAGGTTCAGATAGGGGCCGGCAGCCGATGCGGAAGCAATGGTATCGCCAAATCTTAGCTTGGAAGCCATTTCTTCGGCCAGAAGAACCGGGGACGTCTTGCGTTTTCGTGCAATGGGAAACATGGGGATCGCGATATCCCCCATCTCCAGGGCGGGCGGTGTTCCGAACTGGATGTCTTCCGAAGACAGATCGGGATAATGCGATAACAAGGTATTAACAATAGACTTATAAGCCGGCACGTATACACTCCTGAAGGAGGTTAATCCACTTCATTTTTACGGGTTAAGAAACACTCAGGTTTCATGGTCGCCCGGGGGATTTGCCTTCTGTTTCTCCTCCTCCAAAGATTCCAATGCCTTACGTTCGATTTCCGACTCATAACGTTCGGCTTCCGCAATGTGGCGATCATCCACACGAACGATGTGAAATCCAAACTGTGTCTGGAGGATGTCGCTTATCTCTCCTATTTCCGCTTTCCAGCAATACTCGTCAAAGGCGGCGGCGTATGTTCCCCGGGCGGCCCAACCCAGGTCACCGCCGCGTCTTTTACTGACCGAGTCATCGGAGTGGGCCTTGGCTATCTTATCAAAGTTTTCGCCGGCCAGGATGCGATCGCGCAATTCCTGAATGCGCTCATAGGCCCTTCCTTGATCCACGGGATCGTTAGCATCAAAGGAGACCAGGATGTGGCTTGCCCGAACCATGCTGGTGACGGGACGGGGTTTGCGGCCAATATAAATGGCGGCCATCATCAAGCACAACAGGAGGAGGATGCCCAGCCAGATAAACTTGGTCCAGTCCCGGGGCTCCTTTTCCGGTTCGACTGCCTCTGCTCCGGGGAACGGGGTTTCTGTGTTCATGGGAAGTCTCCTGTAGAATATAATATTCTGACGAAATGTTTCAGGTTGTCACCTAGAAGGCGTTTAGTGCGGAACCATACAAATTGGAGTAGAAAGAAATCACCACATATCCTACTATGGCCCCGACAATTAAAGTAATCAAAACACGCAGCACTTTTACCGCGGAGCTTATGGCGGTTTGGGCCTCTCCAAAACTGTACTCGGCCGCTTTCAGAAAAGCACTGTCCAGATTGCCGGTCTGCTCTCCAACGCCAATCATTTCCCGGCCTATACGTTCGAGGCAACGGCTTTTTGAAAAACCTTCAACCAGCGTGCCCCCTGCGGCCACCACGGGTATTGCCTGGAGAAGGTCGCGTTCCATTGTGGGATTCAGGGTCATGGCCGCGGCGCGCCTGATGCACTGTTTAATATCTACACCGGCCTGAATCAGCAAGGCCATAGCACGGTAAAAACGCGCCAATGCAAGTTTTCGGGATATGTGGCTTAACGGCCAAATATGGTTCTTCAGCAAGGCCAGCGGGCTTTCCAGCAGGCCGACACGTGTGAGCACGACCATGGCAGTGACAAAGAAAAACAGAGTAATCATCGCCACCAGTTGAAAAGACAGATAGGACGTCAGGTAGGTGCGCATGGAGAAACGCTCTCCGGAACCGCTATACAGGTTACCTAGAGACCTGACAATCCCCAGGGCGAAGGTTCCCAGAAACCATGCGGAAGCAAGTTGAAGTCCGGGATATATCAACGATACTATCAGCGTATTTTTCATGCGGTGGATACTGTCATAATGGTCTGCCAGATCGCGCAGGAGCACGTCCAGCCGTCCGCCCGTCTCGCCCGCCGAGACGACCTCCACAAAGAGGTCTGGCACTACGCGGCTTTCCGCGCGGGCGGCTTCCGCCAGCGTGGCGCCCTGTTTAATCGAGGCGGCCATAGCATCCAGGAAGCGCTTTCCTTGTGTTGAGGCGCCCTGTTCCGCTACAAGCGTCAGCGCACGCAGGATGGGGATGCCGGCATTATAGGCTGTGCCCATCTGCCGGCAAATCGTTGCCATTTCTCTGGCTGTAAGTTTGGTAGATAATAAACCCATGATTGAAACATTAATTGGTCAGAACAGCAGGCGGATTTGCACCGCCCAGAAAGATTATCGGGTTTCCCTGGCCTCCAACCATCGTGTGGCGTCAAGGGCGGCCATGCAGCCGCTTCCTGCCGCGGTAATTGCCTGCCGGTATATTCTATCCTGAACATCGCCGCATGCAAAAACACCCTCAATGTTGGTGTAGGTGCTGTTTGGCCGGGTTACCAGGTAACCCGTTTCATCCATATCCAGAATGCCCTGAAACAATGCCGTATTCGGCTGATGGCCAATGGCGGCAAAATATCCGGTGCATGCCAACTCACGCCTTGTACCCTTCTGCGTGTCACGCAAACGGACGCCTGTTACCCCGTCTCCGTCATTACCCAAAATCTCGTCCACCACGGAATTCCATTCGACCATGATCTTGGGGTGGTTGATGACCCGGTTCCCCATAATACTGCTTGCCCTGAACTTATCGCGCCGATGGATGACATGCACCTCGGACGCAAAATTGGCGAGGAACAAGGACTCTTCCATGGCGGTGTCGCCCCCGCCTACGACGACCACGCTCTTGCCCCTAAAGCGTGGCAGCGCACCGTCGCAGGTGGCACAGGCGGAAACACCGTTGTTCATGAATCGTTGCTCCGATTCAATTCCCTGGTATTTGGCAGTGGCCCCTGTCGCAATGATTACCGCCGCCGCTTCACAGACCTCTTCATTCACGAATACGAGAAATGGATATGTGGAGAAATCCACTGAGGTCGCCGTTTTGTATTCAAAACGGGCGCCGAATCGTTTCGCTTGTGCCTTGAAGTCGGCCATCAGTTCCGGTCCGGTGGTGCCGTTGGGATACCCTGGAAAGTTCTCGACCTCCGTAGTGGTCATGAGCTGACCACCGGGCAGAATGGCCGGACTGAATTCGCCTTCAAAAACTAAAGGCCGAAGATTTGCGCGGCCAGTATAGAGTGCCGCGGTACACCCCGCAGGACCACCACCCAGGATGAGAACGCTTTCCATCGCATGCCTTTCTGTATCAAGCGGTCATTGCCGCGCCTTCGTTCCTTTTTGTGCTTCATGGATAAAGGAGTTACTTGATACTATTTCACCCTCATCACATTTATTTGCAGCTTGCAACTGTTTATGACAGGTGAGACACAGGTGTCATTTTCTTTGAGAAAGAATTTCATGCGGCCGTACCGTGCCTGCCGGACCTTGCTGGAATCGTCTTTTTTCAAAGCGGCTGCCAACACCCGTATGGTCATATACTTTACGGGTGAACGGGCCATAAACTCCCCGTTCTTATTCCTTAATCGCTGGAGCCTGCCAGAATTCAAAATTTACTGGACCGGGGTTTCCGCAGCCGCCTCCTCTTCAATAATCCCTGCCGGTTTTGTGGATGCCGCATCAGTTTCCGAATCCAACGTTTCCGCGGCCTCATCACTCTCGGGCGCCGACTCTTCGCCTACCGGTGGTTTTGCGACTTCCTCCTCCGACATACCTTCCTTTTCCAGGGATACGGCGGCCTCGCCTTCGATTGATGTGGAAGACTCGGCTTCCGTTGCCGCCGCAATCTCACCTTCGGCTGGTGTGGACAACTCGCCTTCCGTTGCCGTCGCAATCTCACCTTCGGCTGGTGTGGGCAACTCGCCTTCAGTCTCACCTTCTGTGGACGTTTCGGGAAGGTTGCGCCCCAGAATACGGTCCATAACTTCGGTATTCTGTTCATACGCCACGCTTGCCAGCATGCGCTCACGCAAGTCCTTGGTATAGTCGGCCAACATCTCATAGCTGTTGGTTTGTTTAATGCGTTTTTCGATTTCCTCTCGCTCACCCTCTACGTCGGCCAAGTCTTCTTCTTTAGGATCGATACGCTCGATTAGTTCCACAAAGAATGTTTCTCCAAGAAATCCGTTCAAGGGGCCACCCACCGAACCGGCAGCTTTGTCACGCAATGCGTCATAGATGTCCTTCGGCTGTAAATATAGTCCGGATTGAAAGAGGGAGTCTTTGAGCGTAAAGGGCTCTTTGGTCTCGCTAATGGTAGCGTTCAGTTCGGGGAAAATGGTGTTAACATCTTCGAGTTTAGTCAATTCCTTTTGGAGACGGTCGGTATACCCGGCTACTATCGTTTTGTACTCTTCCGTTCGTTTTCGTTCCTCGATCACACTGTTCTTTACCTTTTCCTGAACATCCTCAAAGGGCTCCAGATCGCCTTCCCGGGTTTCCATGACGCGGGCAAGGTAAATGTTGTTTTTAGCTTTGAGGGGTTTCCACGGCGTATCTTCCTGAGCAGGTACTTGTGAGCGGAACTGCATGACATCGCCGTCATCCACATTCTCTATATGCTCGCTTGACCTGTCGAAAAAACCTGTCTGTTTCACTTCAAGTCCCAGTTCTGTGCCAATAGTCTCCACATTCTCGCCGGCCTGCAGACGGGCGGCGATATCATCCGCCTTTTTTTCGATTTCTGCGCGCACCGTCGCATCTAGTTCAGCAGCCAATACAATCTGGCGGCCCGAGACTTCACGTTCTTGGGTATCTTCTTTAATGCGTTCTTCTTCGTTTTTATAAATCACATAGCCGTTGGAACTCGCGACAGGTTCGGAGACCTCCCCCGGCTTCAGCGCGAAGAGTGCTTGCATTTGGGATGCCAAAGGGCCTGTTTCCGTACGCCACCCAAGCTCACCGCCTTCAGGCGATGTTAAGGTGGAATATTCCTTGGCGAGAGCGGCAAAATCTTCTCCTTTGCGTGCGCGTTCCACCAATTCCATGGCGATTTCCGGCATGGGCGGTATCAGCGAAAAGGCGATAAATTCCGCATTCACCTTTTTGGGCAGCCGGTATCTATCCGGGTTCTTGTCATATTCTGCCCGCAATTCCTCTTCGGTGGGAGTGATCGCCGGTTCGATCTTGACATATTTCACCCGCATCTTGGTATGATTGTCTCTAATTTCCTCATCCACCTTTTTGGCCAGCACGCGATTGCCTGGCGCCATCACGGTATCCAGATATATTTTTCGTGCGAGGGAGCTGTTCACATCGGCATAAATCTCATCCCACGTGGAAACACTACCGACCCATTCGTTCCATGCGGCGTGGTTAAAGTTACCCTGTTCATCCGTAAACATTTCCCATTTCTTCATTTGTTCGCTTAACACGGATTCATCCACTGTAAAATTGCGCTGCTGTTCCTGTAATTTGACAAGGGCGGCGTCTACCATGTTTTCCATAACGCGCTGGACGGAGCCGTCCTTGTCTAATTCTTGATAAGAGGGCGTTTCCCCATTTTGGCCCCTGCGCGTGCCGGCCATGGAGTCCAAGGCGTGGCGAAATTCCGACTCCATGATGGGAACACCGCCTACAGTCGCCACCACCCCTTCTTCCAGTGAGGGGCGATTGCTGCTATTGTTGGAGGGCATACCGAACATAAATACGAAGGGAATGCAGATGAAAATCAGAATAAAGGCCATGATTAATCGTCTGTGTTTACGCATCCAATCCTGCATGAAAAAAATCTCCAAATTTAGGTAATTGTTGTTAACGTCAATACGGCATCTTCACAAGAAGAAGGATGCCCAAAGAGTAACGCCACAATATTGAAGAGGGAATACATACTTTACCATACTTCTGCTGGTTTTCTCAAATATCAGCCGGATTTTTGGGGCAGGATTGCCCTATTGTAACGCTGATTGATGGGGGATGTTGAGGAAGAAGGGCAGGGTCTCTGCACGTTTGTAAGCGGGTTACTTATGGTATGACTTTACGGAAGTGTTTCCGTGTTTACTGCCAGGGGCAGCAACCGGTTCCCTATTTGTGCTGGTTTTTCAGGCAACGGACGCAAACACGGATTTGAGAATAGGGCACCTCTCCGTTCAAAGCGTCAAATATAGGCTTTAGCAAGGGTGTGTTCTGTTCACTGACGAACAGGCGGATGCGTTCCATAATCTCCTTGGAAGCGTAGGGTGTTGGGTCAGTAAGATGATTCTCCTCAAAGTAACGAGCGAGATACCCTTCGACAGTCGTGACGGACCGATTCAAGGTTTCTGCGACTTCCTCTACGGGGATTCCCTGCCGGAACAGCTGGAAAGCCTGTTGTTGTACCGGGTTCGGTTTGCGGAGTGGTTTCAGAAGAACGTCAGCTTTCCCTGTGGTAGTCGCTTCGTGATGGTCCTCCAGATAAGCGCGAATCACCTCAAGAAAGATGTCTCCAAAGGCCTGGCATTTCTTTATACCCACGCCTTCCACGGCAAGCAATGCCGTTTTGTCACGGGGCAGACGGCGTACCATATCCCATAAAGAAGCATCACTGAATACCACAAACGGGGGTACACCGATTTCCCGGGCGGTCTCAAGGCGCGCCTGTCGGAGGCGCTCGAACAACGCGGGGTCCCCAGAACGCGCGGGACTCTTTTCTTTGGAAACGGTCTTCTTGGCCTCTTTTTTAGATGGCCGCATCAATAGGGGAATATCATTACCCTGGAGTACCTGTCTTCCCTTGGCGGTTACTTTCAGGATATTGTACTCGCCGCATTTTTCAAGATACCCCTGGCGCACCAACTGCTCGATCCAATCACGAACGGCGCCGGCATCGTATTCGGCCAAGGAGCCGTGGACAGGATGCTTGTCATGGCCCCGTGCAAGGATACGGTTATCTTTGGAACCGCTCAGTACCAAAGTGGTGTATTGCGGTCCGGCAATCGCATCCAGAGCGCTCACGGCCTCAAGAATATGACGCGCGGTTTCAGCGGCATTTTTCAGACGCTCGAACCCGCCCAGGCATACGTCGCAGGCGGCACACTGATTTTTCGGATAGGCTTGGCCGAAATATTCGGAAAGGACTTTGTGCCGGCAGGCAAGACGCTGGCAGTAGCCGAGCATGTCCTTCAATTTTTGCCGGGCAATTTCCTGTGCCTTGTGATCTTCCATCTTGATGATAATACTTTCCCAGATACGAAAGTCCTGAAACGAATAGAGCAGGCAGCAGTCAGCCGGTAAGCC
>JAEAMG010001821.1_pt1 | contig 14876 bp, 14 predicted proteins | sample 8958741 | NCBI WGS metagenome assembly JAEAMG01 (sample SAMN16933256, study PRJNA681125) | bioreactor sludge metagenome | isolation source: anaerobic bioreactor treating anionic surfactant - SDBS | place: India: Bengaluru | collected 2019-02-28
ATAGCTGCGCCGAAGGCGCCTCTTCTTCCGGGCGAAGTCCCGGATGAAGCGTAGGTACTTTCAGAAAGGTTTTTTGGGGACATTTATATTTTCGGCACAGGCCCGAAATGCGGGAGGGCATGATGATTGTAGAATCCTGTGTGCCTGCTATCCAAGGTTTCCGCTGTGACGAGATTGTTTTGCGCAACAGGAATAGGTATCACATGACGATGCTAACAAGTTAAGGCGCATGGCGTCAAGAAGATAGACCTGCTGGCAAAGTTGCATTTTGGATTTGGATATGGCATAGTATGCGTGTTTGTCCACTTCCTTCCCCCCAAAGTATCAACGTGTTCAATTTCACCACCATAAGGATTAGAGTATCATGGCGATAATAGAAGGTAAAGCCCTGGTTGCCCAAGGCGGCGGGCCTACGGCCGTTATCAATCAAAGCATGGCGGGCGTTGTCCTCGAAGCGCGCAAATTTTCCCAGGTGACCCATGTCTATGGCGCGCTTCACGGCGTCAACGGGATCATCAATGAAAACCTTGTAGATCTCACTGATGTGCCGGCCGCCAATCTGGAGGCTGTCGCAGTGACACCGTCCGCCGGACTCCTCTCCACGCGTGATAAACCGGATGAGGCCTACTGCGCCAAAATATTCGAAGTGTGCCGCCAACATAACATTCGTTTCTTTTTTTATTGTGGCGGCAACGACAGCGCCGATACGTGCCACATTGTGAACCGGCAGGCCGCACATGCGGGGTATGATCTCCGGGTAATTCATGTGCCCAAGACCATAGACAACGATCTCAAAGTGACGGACCATTGCCCCGGTTTCGGTTCCGCCGCCAAATTCGTGGCGCAGGCGTTCGCAGGCGTCAACCTTGACAACCGCGCAATTCCCGGCGTGTATATCGGGGTGGTCATGGGGCGTCATGCAGGGTTCCTGACCGCCGCCTCCGCCCTCGGACGCAAGTATGAAGATGATGGCCCACACCTCATTTACCTGCCGGAGCGTCCCCTTACCCTGGAGAAATTCGGCACCGAGGTGCAGGTCGTTTACAAAAAATACGGACGCTGCGTGGTAGCCGTATCCGAGGGCGTTGCCGATGAAAAAGGAGAGGCCATTGCCGCCCAGTTCACCGGTGGGGAAAAGGACTCTCACGGCAATGTGCAACTGTCCGGAACCGGAGCGCTCGGCGATATGCTCGCCCAATACATCAAGTCCGTGGCCAAGATTAAGCGCGTTCGTGCTGACACGCTCGGCTACCTGCAGCGCAGTTTTTTAGGATGTGTCAGCGAAGTGGACCAGGTGGAAGCGCGTACTGTGGGCGAAAAGGCCGCCTACTACGCCATCCGCCACGGGTTGGATGGTTCTGTAGCCATGAAACGCACGGGCAACTATGCCATTTCCTATTTCCTGACCCCGTTGGAGACCGTGGCCCGTTTTACCAACAATTTGCCTGATGCCTATATTAATGAAGCCGGTAACGACGTTACCGAGGAATTCATCCGGTATGCCCGTCCATTGGTGGGTACGCTTCCCGATTTTCAGCGATTGGACGCTCCTCCTGTGGAGAGGATCCTTCAAAAATAAAATGGGTGCTTGAATCTTTCTTTCCGTGAACTTCCTGAGACAGAGGATGATGCCTGAGGCAGTTGGATTAAATAAATCCCTGACGCTGCAACCGTGTATCGGTGGGAATCTGCCCTCCCGTGTGCGGAGGAACATTCTTGACAAAAGGTGTTGTGGATTTCCTTACGGAAAGAAAACACTTGACAAAAAGTTGCGTTTATGGTATTAATACTGCATAATATAGCTCGTGTGTAGGAAATAAGGACCGCCAGAAACTGATGTGAAACCGTAACGCAGGCAGGCGGGTAACGTGGTATACCGTTTCAGGAGTATCAGGCATGAAGCATCATAAACCGGTTACACGTAAACCGGAACTCTCCCAGATTTCCAATTTCGCCATTCTTAAAGAATTTCTGCTGGCCTCATTGGATCAGTTGATAGAGTTCATATTTATACTGACCCGCTAACAAGGGAGTACTCGAAGCCATGCGCATTTTCAAACATGTAGTAACGATCACACAAGGGCCGGAACAGGCTCAGATCAGTAATTTTCAAATCAAACTAGAATTTACTACGGCTGTTATTGATCGGCTCTTGCTTGCGGATCGTCAGTCAGCCTGGAAGATTGTTCCGGGGGCCGGCACGGACACCACGGGAACGGACACTACGGGTACCGATACGTATACCTACAACGTATTAATTTAGTAGCTGTTGTGGGTCGCCGTGGTTTGTGCAGGCGAGAATACGAGATTAACAGGCATGCACTTCGTGATGCGATGAACTGCATGCCTGTATTTCTTTTATGGATGCGGTCCTCCCGTCTGTCGAGGCAGGATTATCACCGGCATGGGCGCGTTTACTGCATCGTGTGGACCGCCCACCAGGATTCCATTTGGGGGTTGATCAAGGAGATTTACCTCGTGATAGTTAAGGACATACATGCATTTCTGCTGGATATGGATGGTACGGTTTACCTGGGTCCCAATCCCATTGACGGCGCGGCGGCATTTATTCGGTATTTGCAGGAAACCGGGACCCCTTTTCTCTTCCTTACAAATAATCCCTCGGCGGATGCCATGTATTACCGGGAAAAACTTTACAGGATGGGCATAGAGGTGGATTCGTCCAACATTTTGACTGCGGGCGCGGCGACGGCGGCTTATCTGCGGGATGAAACGGCCTATCGCAAACTCTGTGTTTTGGGTACGCCCAGCTTCGAGCAGGAATTGCTGCGTGCGGGTATGGAATTAGACAGCGAAACACCCGACGCGGTGGTTATCGCCTTTGACAAGACGCTCACCTACGCGAAACTGGAACGGGTTTGTCTGTTGCTTGGTGAAGGCCTGCCCTATATTGCCACCAATCCGGACCGGGTATGTCCCACCGAATACGGCTATATTCCCGATTGCGGCTCCATCGCCGCACTGATCGAATCGGCCACAGGGCGAACGCCCCGGTTTATCGGCAAGCCGGAACCCGCCTTCGCCCAGATGGCCTTGCGCCTCCTGGGCACGCAAGCGGCCCATACCGCCATGGTAGGCGATCGCCTGTATACAGACATGGCGATGGCGAAACGGGCGGATATGGCAAGCATCCTGGTGCTGTCGGGAGAAAGCAGCGCGGAAGATGTGACCCAAGCTTCCGAGCAGCCTGATTTCGTGTTTCCTTCCGTACGCGAACTGCACGAGGCGCTGCGTAATGCCCGTCAATGATGGGAGAAACAGCGCTCCAGGGTGAATACCATGGCGGTCTGTTTCTCGTTGCAGGCGACGATGGCGTCATAATCGTTGACGCTGCCGCCCGGTTGGGCCAGGGCGGTAATACCCGCTCCCGTGGCCGCATCCACGGCATCGCGGAAGGGGAAGAACCCGTCGGAAGCCATAACCGCGCCTTCCAGCGTTTCCGTGCCCTTATACTTGGTGGCGGCTTTGTGTACGGCCTGCTGTACCGCGCCGACCCGGTCCTGCTCGCCCGTACCGACGGCCAGTGTTTGCCCGTTCCGGGCGATAACCACGCCGTTCGACCGTACATGCAGATTGACACGCCATGCAAACAAGAGGTCGTCCAGTTCCCGGGCAGTTGCCTGTCGTGCGATATCCATGCGCCCCTTCTTGGGGTGTTCATTGTAGGCGGACACGAAATCCGTCACGGAACGGAGCCGGGACAGATAGGGCTGTGCCAATACGATGGAACCATCATCGAATACCTTCATTTCCCAGGCGTTCGGCGCATCTTCGAGGTATTTGGGCAGTCCGGCAAAGGAAGGCGTCAGAACGATACGAATATCCTTGTTCCGCTTGAACCGCTCGGAATTGTTGAAATTTTCAAGAGCGGCTCCGGAAAAACCGGGCGCCACTACGCCCTCCACGATGGTCTGCATAATCTCTTCCGCGGTATCGGCGTCCACTTCGGTGTTGAACGCCACCACGCTCCCGAACGCGGCCTGGGCATCCGCATCCCGGGCGCGCTGGTAGATTTCCACCAGGGGCATGCCCTCGCGCAGGGTGGCTACTCCGGATGGGTTGCAGTGTTTCATGACAGCGCAGGTCGGCTGTTCCATATACTTCAAAATGCCGATGGCGTGATGCATATCCTCCAGATTGGTCTGGGACAGGCCGCTCTTGCCCGTCTTGAGCATCTTATACGCGCCGAGGACCAGTCCCTCGCCACCGGCGGGCCGGTAGAATGCCGCGGGTTGGTGCGGATTGGTGCCGTAGCGCAGGTCCTCCACCTTCTCATAGGTCCTGCCTATCACCGTGAAGGTGTCTGGAAACCGGCCTTCCGTGCGGGTGCGATACATGGCTTTTAAATCTTTTTCCGACATGGTTTGATTCCTTTGAGTAATTGTCCGACAAGGTCCGACCACTCCGGACAAAATACAGCCGCCTCCCTTTTTCGAGAATAAAGGTCTGGGCACAACGCTTACGGGAAACGTTATTCTAACCCAGGACGGGACGATAACATCAACTGTGCTCCAGTGCTTGGAATAGCCCTGATGTTCTACAATGTTATTATGCACAAAGGGAATACGGTTTTATGGGTGACAAGAAGCGTGAACAAATCAAGATCAAGGTATGTGCCGGTTCCCACTGCAAGGAACATAAGAGCAAGAAAATTGCGCGGCGTCTGGAGGAATGGGTTACGGATTGCGGGCTGGCGAACAAGGTCTGCATCACAAAGTGTGACTGTCAGAAGCGGTGCAAAGAGGCCGCCATCGTGGTAGTTCCGGCAAGGGACCTGGTCTTTGAAAAGGTTAAACCGGCGGATGCGAAAAAAATAGTTACCGCCGCCTTAGAATAAGAAACCTGCCTCAGGGGGAAATCCGCCTGCGCCGTGGATTCTCTGCATTGATTTATGGCGTTGCGGCGGGGTACCATAAAAGGGGTGAGGGTGTCGCTTGAGCAACCAAAGGTTTTGGAGCGTCCCGTATGACTATTGATGCCTCAACTGCTGTTAATGAAGCCGGCCGCCTTTCCCGCGAACAGCAGCTATGGCGGATTAAGATTCTTGTGTCCACCTACTTCGGTTACGCCGGGTTCTACCTGGTCCGCAAGGTGTTCACCATCTGCAAGAGCACCCTGGCAGCTCCGGTGGAGGAAGGGGGATACGGCATGGGTTTCGAGGCGGTCGCCAATATTTGGACGGCCTACCTGGTTGCCTATATGCTGGGCATGTTCGTCAGCAGTTTCATCGGCCGTAAATGGGGGCCGCGTGTGTTGCTGCTGGGCGGGCTCGGCCTGTCCATGGCGTGCAACATCGTGTTCGGCTTCGCCAATTCTTACGCCACCTTTCTCGTCTTCATGTTCTTCAACGGCCTGGTCCAAGCGGCGGGGTGGCCGGGCACGGTGGGCGCCGTCGCCGAGTGGCTGCGTAAGAAGGAACGGGGCACCATCATGGGTTTCTGGTCCACCAATTACGTAGTCGGCAATATTGTCGTAAAAAATCTGGGCGGGTTGCTGCTGGCGACCTATAGTGCTCGGTATAACAGCCACATGGGCGTGCGTTATTCTTTTCTTGGCTGCACCCTGCTTGCCTTTGCCATCTGGTGGCTGCTGTTCTTCTGGCAGCGCAACAGGCCGCAGGATGCGGGCCTGGCGCCGATTGTCGACCTGGAACGCACTATGGACCGCAGCGTCACGGCGTCCGTTGCCGAACGGGTAACCTTCCGGCAGTACCTGGACCTGCTGCTGAATCCTGTGGTGCCCCTTATGGGCTGCTGTTATTTTTGCGTCAAGTTTCTGAGGTACGCGTTGGATTCCTGGCTGCCTACCTTTCTGGACCTGCAGGGCATGGACGTAGGCCGGGCAGCTTATTATTCCGCCATTTTCGACTATGCGGGCCTGGCGGGCGCCATCGTGGCGGGTATCGCTTTGGACCGGCTTTTCAAAGGCCGCTGGGAACGGGTATGCCTGCTTATGGGCCTCGGCACCGTGGCGGGATACCTGGCCGTGGCGCGCTTCGGCGCCAACCCCTACGCTCTGGCTTTTACCTATGGGCTGGTCGGCTTTATGCTGTACGGGCCCGACACCTTGCTTTGCGGCGCGGGGTCGGTCATTGTTGCTGGCGAGCGTAATGCCGTGGCGGTGGCGGGCATCGTGAATGGCATGGGCAGTATCGGGCCGATTGTTCAGGAGCAGATTATCGGCAGGTTGATGGGCGGGCGCGACCCTTTGGAAGCCGTTCGGCTATCCAACCTGCTGGGTCTTTCCATCAGCGTCTTTTTTGTTATCTTTATGGTGTTTATTGCGTGGCAGGTTGCGAGGCTTCGAAAGCGACAGGGATGAGGCACTGATGGCCACCGGGACCACACCTCTGCCGGCGTAACAACACAATAGGGAGTAGTTATCATGTCAAAACGCCTTCTCTTGACGGGGTACGGCGGCTTTGTCGCGGGCAGCATTGTCTGGCAGGCGCGGGGGGACTGGGAGGTACATGCCCTCTCCCTGACAGAAGCGCCAAGCCGCAGCGACGGATTCACGTCCTATCAGTTCGACCTCAGGGACGCTGAACAACTACGCAGGGTTTTTGATACCGCTCGGCCTGACGCCGTGATTCACACAGCAGCCCTGGCAGACATTGATTATTGTGAATCGCACCCGGAAGACGCTTTTGAAATCAACGCCGGCGTGACGGCTTCCCTGGCCAGCCTTTGCCGCGAGGCGGATACGCGTATGATTCTTTGCTCCACGGACAGCGTGTTCGATGGCGTCAAAGGCCGTTATACCGAAGCGGATGTGCCCAACCCGGTAAACATATATGCGGAAACCAAGGTCAGGGCGGAACGTGCCCTGCTGGAAACCGTGGACAAAGGGCTGGTCTCTCGCCTTTCTTTGGTTATGGGCCTCCCCGTGCTGGGCGCGGGTAATTCCTTCCTCGCGAAGATGCAAAACGCCCTTGAAGTGGGCCGGGAAGTGCTCTTTCCTCAAAACGAAATTCGAACGCCGGTAGACGTACTTACCCTCGGCCGCGCGCTACTTGAACTGGCCGCGGCAGAGTTCACGGGCATCGTGCACCTCGCCGGTAACACGCGCCTGGACCGCTATGAGATGGCCTGCCGCATCGCGAAACGGCTCGGTTTCTCCACGGACCTGGTGGTTCCCACCGACTCCAATGCGATGGCCGGCCGCGCAAAGCGCCCCAATGACGCTTCTTTGGATAACAGCAAGGCCCGGTCTATACTAAAGACCCCCATGCGGGGCCTGGATGAAGCATTAGACCTGATAGTGGAAGTAGAGAAGGGTATAGGGTATAGGGTATAGGGTTTTGGGAGCACGGAGGCGCAGATTTTGTACTGCAACTTTGAAATTCAAATTACAAATTAGGAATAGCTGAAACAAAAAAGAACTGGCAAAATCTTTAGCCCATAGACCCTAGACCCTATACCCCGGCAAGGACAAAACACCATGAAGACCTATCGTGAGTTGGAAGTATGGAAAAAGGCCATGGATATAACGGTTGCGGTATATAACTTGGCGAATGATTTCCCTGTGCACGAGAGATATGGTTTGACTAGTCAAATGCAGCGTGCGGCAGTGTCCATTCCGGCCAATATTGCCGAAGGGTATGGCCGCCTCCACCGTGGTGATTATCTTCATCACCTCAGTATCGCTCGCGGCTCTCTAACCGAATTGGAAACACATATAACCCTTGCCGTAAGACTCGGATTTGTCACGCGTGAAAAGGTAATCAGTATCTGGGATATGGCCCAAGAGGTTGGCAAAATGCTCTCGAAAATGATTCTCACATTACAAAAAAATAAATCATGAATCTTACACCCTACACCCTAAACCCTACACCCTAAACCCTACACCCTAAACCCTATCACTGGAAACAGTACTACCATGACAACTCCCGAAATCAAACATGACCTCTTTATACAATTCGGCAACGAATACGGCCCGGAAGAGGAACAGGCCGTTATCGAAGTGCTCCGTAAGAATGCGCCTACCAGCGGCGCGGCTTGTGTGAATTTTGAAAAGGAATTCGCGGCCTATTGCGGCACGAATTATGCCCGGTGCGTCAGCAACGGCACCGCCGCATTGTTTCTCTCCATGATTGGCATTGACATCAAGCCGGGTGACCGGGTCATCACCACGCCGCTTACGTGGATAGCGACGGCGGCCGCGGCGGCGACACTGGGCGCGGAAATTGACTTTGTGGATGTGGATCCCGAGACGTTCAATCTCGATCCCGCCCGGATTGAAGAAAAAATCACCCCGAAAACCAAGGCCATCCTACCGGTCCACTTGTACGGGCAGTGCTGCGACATGGATGCCATTCTGGCGATTGCGGGCCGGCACAACCTTGCAGTGGTCGAAGACGCCTGCCATGCGGTCGGCGGCAGTTACAAAGGCCGCAAGGCGGGCGCCTTCGGCCTGACCGGCTGTTTCAGTTTTCATGAACAGAAAAACATGGCCACTTTGGGCGAAGGCGGCATGATCACTACCAGCGACCCGGAGGTTTTCGAGCGTATCGCCCTGTACCGTTCCCATTGTACCCGCGTTTACGGCGCCAGCACCAAGTATTGCTCCCTGGATGAAACCAGGTTTCCCCAGGGCAAACGGTTCTGGTGGCAGGATTTTGACGACACGGGCTATAATTTTCGCATGGCCGACATCCAGGCCGCCGTGGGCAGTATTCAGCTCAGAAAACTGGATGAACTCAACCAGCGCCGCATCCGCAACGCCGCGCGCATCACCGAAGGGTTGCGCGACCTGCCCGGCCTGCAACTGCCGATGGTGCGCCCGGAATGCCAACATGTGTTCCACCTGTACCCTGTGGTGATTAATCCGGACCGGTTCGGCATGGACAAGGAAACATTTGTTTACCGTATGCTCCATGAACGGGGCGTCAAGGTGGGTACCCATTATATCCCCCTGCACTGGACCACGGCATTCCGCAAGCGCGGGTATCAGCCGGGGCAATTTCCTGTTGCCGACAAGGCGGGTGAGCGCCTGGTGACGCTCCCCATTAATCCGCGCCAGACGGAAGAAGCCCTTGCGTACCTTATCGAAAGCGTGCGTGCCCTCCGTGGATGATGCTTGCCAACACAAGAAAGGAGGTTTCATGCTCAGAAAACTGGTGGAAGCGCTTAAGAACCTTGTACCGCCTCCCGAGGTATTCGATCCGTCCCAATTCAACGATCCGCTCGCAACGCAAGTTGAATGGACGCCCACGCACCCGAGAGGCTCCAGTTTCCACACCCATAAACTGGTCCAGCTGCATAGCGACCGTGTTGAATTTCAGCCAGCCCGGGGCCTGAAACTCTTCCTGGGGATTTTTATATTTGCGGGTGCATTTGGGCCAATCGGGTTTGTTTTCGCTCTGGCGATAAGCGGGGAGATGCATTTCCCCATGATATTCACTCTACTGATACCGATTCTTATGGGTACCTCTATTGTAACTGTGGGTTGTATACTCTATTACAGGAACTCCGCTCCCATTGTTTTTGACCGGTATAGTGGATATTTTTGGAAGGGAAGGAAGGCGCCGAATGAGGTTTTAGACATCAAGGCGATCAAGGATGCCTGTAAACTGGACGACATCCATGCCCTGCAATTGATTTCTGAGTACTGCCGGAGCGGCAAATCCTCCTATTACAGTTACGAACTGAATCTCGTCCTGAATACCGGTAACCGCATTAATGTTGTGGACCATGGCAACCAGGAAAAACTCCGCCAAGACGCGCAAGTACTCTCCGTGTTTCTGCAAGTCCCCGTGTGGGACGCAAGCGAGTCCGAGTAAAGCTCCCGCAACCAGAAAACGGCACGCGCAGTCTAATGCACGGTTTTAAAGGGCTTAAACGACAAACAGGACATAAAGAGCACAAAAAAAAATCTGAAATCGCGCATCTCCTTGGTTCGTCAGATTTTCCCTTTGGGTCCTTTACGTCCTTCCAGGCATTCGCTATCCACCCGGACATACCCAAAGGAGAATGGTTCATGGCATGGTGTAACACGCGCAGGTGCTGGTGGGTTGCCGCAGCACTGGCGGTCCTCATCCTCTTGGCCGCAACCGGTCTTTGGCTGCGCATGGGCGCCATCGAAGTGCGCGTGGATGAAACCGCCCTGCAGGCACTCGCTGCGACGGCGGACACCGATGAATTCACCATCGTGACCTATAATGTCCAGGCACGACCCTGGTTTGACGAGACGGAAGAAAAGTTCGGGCGCATGTCGCCCCTGATGAACCGCTTCGATATCTGCGCGTTCCAGGAATGCTTCAAGGACCATCACCGGCTCTGGGAAGGGGCGGCACATCCCGTGAAAATTTATCATGCCGCGCTTAAGCATCCCTTCGAGATAACCAATTCGGGATTGTCCATTCTGGGAAAGTTCCCGCTGGTGGAAGCAGACGGGATACATTTCCGGGATGAAGGCGACTTCCAGAACCGACCCGCCTGCAAAGGGGTACTGCTGGCGCGCTTTGATGTGCACGGGATGCCTTTGGATGTGTATACGACCCATATTGCGGCAGGAAAGAATGCTGCCTCCCGGCGCGCCAAGTTTGCCCAGGGCGATGACATCATACGGTATGTTCGTGAACAATCCCCGCCGGATCATTCCGTTATTTTGCTCGGAGATTTCAACATGCGTCCGAGCCGCGGCCCGGAAGACAAGGAACAAAACAAAGACAACCCCAAGGTGGTTGGCTTTGATCGTATCGTTTCTTCTTTGGGACTTCAGGACGCCTCAGATGAATTCAACGGTCCCACAGGCACTGAAATCGACCGCATACTGTTCCGGCCGGGAACGGGATACACCCTGCGCCCGCTCAGCTGGCAACATGATGATCCGGCGTTTTACGACCCCGGCGGCAATCCTCTTAGTGATCATGAACCTGTCTTTGTGCGGTTTTACTTGTCAAAGTTTTCCGCCACGTGAAACCAGCCTTCCATCACCTTTCTCTTCGTCCTGTATCACCCCCCGGTTAGGTTCCGAATATCTTAAAGTGTCGCGAGGTCGCAGTAAACCATTGGTTGGGAGTACCCGGGAGAAATGGATGTTCATCTCCTTGAATGACTTTGCAGCGGATTCAGGCGAGCCGTAAACCGGCCGGGTAGTATCTCGCCCGAATGCGAGAAGAGTTTGGTTTATGGTGCGGCGACTGGTTCGGGCGGTGTCCACCATGCCATGGCATCAGAACCGTTGCCGGTCCTTATATTACCTGTCACCGAGAGCGATTCCAGGTCTATTACATGCACACCATCCGTATACTCGCATCCGACAAAGGCACGCTTCCCGTCCGGGGAGAGTTCCAGCCCGATAGCCTGCCTGCCCACAGGAAGGCGTTTGATTTCTTTGTGTGAGCAGGTCTCCAGAATAACCAGTTCCCCGGGGTCGGTCCAGCTGGCCACAAGCGCGTGCATCCCGTCAAGAGTAAACCGTATACGCACGGGCATGCCCGGACAAGGGAAAGTTTCGATGGGGGTATTGGTTTCCGTATCAATTATGGTAATGGAGCCCGCTTCCTGATTGCCGACCCAGAGACGTTTCCCGTCCGGGGTAATACACATGCCTTCAGCGCCCTTGCCGCAAGGGACTTGGGTGATCAATTTTCCGGAAGCGCGATTTATTACCGATACGTTTTCCGTTACAATATTTGTGGTGTACAATCGTTTTCCGTCCGGCGATACCAGCACCATGTGTGAAATTTTGCCGTGGGTCGGGATGGCACGCGTGATAACCTGGGTGTCGGTGTCCACCTCCACCACGTAACCGCTCTGGCCGGCGGTGAAATAGGCATGTCGTCCGTCCGGCGTTATGGCAGCCCCGTGGATGCGCCCGTATTCGCCGGTGGAGATCTGCGTCAGGTGCTTTCGGTTTACCAGGTCCATGACCGAGATGGTGTTTCCCGGCGGCGCATAATTTGAAAGATAGGCGAACCGGTGGTCGGCGGAGAGGATGATTTCATGAGGGTTGGGGCCAGTGGTGATTTTATCCACGGGAAGAAGCGTGTCGGGGTTCACGAAAGACAGCGTATTTTCATGCTTGTTGCAGACAAGCAACAGGGCGGATGTTTCTCCTGCCTGCAATACCTGGGGAAACAGAATCAGCATGACAATGAAAAGATTTCTTATGCCCCCTTGGTATTTCCAGCGGGGAAGGTCGCGGGCCGGGGGCATCCATAAGGGTTGTGAAGCGTTCATGGTGAATTCCTTGACACAATAGAGTTATAACACGACGGAGCTAAATTATAACAAGACCACAACCAGACTGGATATATCGGGCATACCGATATCTCCTTGCAATGAGATGGGTTCCTGTTGGGAAAATAACCGGCAGATGGACATCACCTGTCAGGGGCGGGTACACTAATGTTCGGTGTGAAGTCTCCAGGAGCTTGAATGTTTTTGGCACACGGGAATAAAATCCGGATTGGCATTTACCGGCCCGTGTGGTTGGAATAGATGTCAAAGACAACCACGCGGCATCCAAGTCAGCGTGGACACAAAAAAAGAAGCGGGATTTGCCGCGAAAGCAAATGTCGGTGGGCATACCCGCTGCAACTAAGGAAGGAGAGCAAGGAACATGGCTAAGATTGGGTATGGCATCATCGGGTGCGGCAATATCGGGCCGATACATGCGGCGGCGATTGCATCTGTTCCATCGGCGAAATTGGCGGCGGTTTCCGATGTGGTCGAACAGACGGCAAAGGCCCTGTCGGACAAGTACGGCGCGGCTATGTACACCGATTACAGGAAGATGCTTGAACGGAAGGACATACAGGCCGTGTGCCTGTGTGTGCCAAGCGGTATGCGTATGGAAATCGCCGTGGCCTGCGCCGCGGCGGGCAAGCATGTTCTTTCCGAGAAACCGCTGGATGTGTCCACCAAGCGCATTGATCGCATCATAGCGGCGACAGACAAGGCGGGTGTGCGGCTGGGTTGTATATTCCAGAGTCGCTTTGCCGATGGGTCTGCCCTGATAAAACAGGCGTTGGACCAGGGCCGTTTTGGGACCCTTGTCCTGGGTGACGCCTACATCAAGTGGTATCGTTCCGCCGCGTATTATGCGAGCGGCGCCTGGCGCGGTACCCGGAGATGGGACGGAGGCGGCGCGCTCATGAACCAGGGCATTCATCAGATTGACCTGCTCCAATGGTTCATGGGCCCGGTCAAGACAGTGCGCGCCCAGACGACACGCCGGCTCCATCATGGGCTGGAAGTGGAGGATACCGCCACGGCCATGCTGGAGTTTGAAAGCGGCGCGTTCGGCGTTATTGAAGGCAGCACGGCCATCTGGCCCGGCCATTCGACGCGGGTGGAGATACACGGCACCGCAGGCAGTACCTATACCGAGGATGGCGTTATCAAATTCTGGAAATTTGCCAGGCGTAAAGCCATAGACGCCAAAATCGAGGCGCAGTTGAACCGGGAATCCGATCTCGGATGCACCGCGGCAGACCCGATTAGCAGCCTGAAGACGGAAGGGCACCGGCGCCAGATAAATGACTTTACCAAGGCTATCCTGCAGGACCGTCCCCCGCGCATTGACGGACGCGAAGGCCGTAATGCCGTGGCGCTGATCGAGGCCATCTATAAGTCGGCGGCGACCGGGAAGGCCGTCAAACCCTGATTCCTTGTCAGGCGGAACCCTCTCAGACAACCGAAAGCGAAGCGCATGAATAGTGATCCGCAAAAAGAGGCGTGCATCGCTGACCTTGCCGCGGACCGGTTCAGTCATGTAGTGCTCGACTTCGACCAGACCTTGTTTCTGGATAATTCCACGGAACGTTTTCTCGATTCCCTGCGTCCAAGGGTACTGGCATTTCTTATCGTTGCTTGCACGGACTGGATGATGCAGTTGCTTGCCTGGTTCAACGTGGTCAAATACGACCACCAGCGTGATTTCGCGCGGGTCTTCGCCTGTACCGTACTGATGCCTTGGAACCATTTCCTGTGGCCGCGTGCGGCGCGCCGCCTGGCCGCATCCTCCATGAACCATGTACTGCTGGATGCACTGCCACCCGGCCGGCCCGTTATCGTGCTCAGTTACGGGTTCCACCACATCATCGCGCCCATGCTCAAGGCTGCCGGGCTTGCCGACGCAACCTTGGTTTGCTCCAACGCCTTGCCTCCCTTTGCAAATCTGCGCACCTCCGGCAAGTTGAAGGCGTTGGCAGCGCGGTTGTCCGTCCCGGAGTGGGACCAGGCCCTTTTCGTAACTGATTCCGAGGATGATGCCGATGTGGTTGCCGCCGTTCCCTGTTCAAAAATGATGAAATGGTGTCCGCGCCCGGCGCCCGCCTTTACCGGCCTGTATCTGCCCCTGCGCTATACCGTGGAAGGCAAGTACCCGGACTGCCGCTATTTCACCACCCAGATAGTCCTCGAGGACCTGGTACTGCTCTGGCTGGCTTACGCGTTTTCCTGGAACTATGCGGCTGCGCTGGGATTCTTGTTTCTGTCGCTTTACAGTATCTATGAAATCGGTTATTATGACAACGACCACATTGCCCCTAAATACGAGGCCAACCCCGTGGTGTCGGAGGCGGCCCTGCGGTTTATCGGGTTTTCAAAAGCAAAGGCCTGGCTGTGGGCGTTTTTATTCTCGGCGTTGGGAATCCTCTGCGCATGGCCCGACTATATCCGCCACCCGATCCGCCAGGGCGTGCCCTTCCTGTTTGACCTGGCCTGCTGGCTCGCGGTGCTGGGCGCGCTCTACCTCGTGTTCTTCTGGTTCAATCACCTGACTCCGGGTAAACGCCTCGCCCTGTTTCCCCTGCTTCACCTTTTCAAAACGTTCTCCTTCGCCTTTTTCGTGCCGCTTACGATTGCGGGGGCGTTGCTGCTTGTAGCGCAGGTCTTTTCCATTTC
>JAEAMG010001824.1_pt1 | contig 14861 bp, 16 predicted proteins | sample 8958741 | NCBI WGS metagenome assembly JAEAMG01 (sample SAMN16933256, study PRJNA681125) | bioreactor sludge metagenome | isolation source: anaerobic bioreactor treating anionic surfactant - SDBS | place: India: Bengaluru | collected 2019-02-28
GGCAAGCCCGAGCGCATCGTCACGCCGCTGGACATCATGATCGAAGGCCCGCTGGGCGGCGCCGCGTTCAACAACGAATTCGGCCGCCCGGCGCTGACCGGCTATTTCCGCACCTTCGAGCAGGCGATCGACACGCCGCGCGGCGAGGAAGTGCGCGGCTACCACAAGCCGATCATGCTTGCCGGCGGCATGGGCAACATCCGTGAAGACCACGTGCAGAAGGGCGAGATCTCGGTCGGCGGCAAGCTGATCGTGCTCGGCGGCCCGGCCATGCTGATCGGTCTGGGTGGCGGCGCGGCCTCGTCGATGGCCACTGGCACCAGCTCGGCGGACCTCGACTTTGCCTCGGTGCAGCGCGACAACCCGGAAATGGAGCGTCGCTGCCAGGAAGTCATCGACCGCTGCTGGCAACTGGGCGAGCGCAACCCGATCAAGTTCATCCACGATGTCGGCGCCGGCGGCCTGTCCAACGCCTTCCCCGAGCTGGTCAACGATGGCGGTCGCGGTGGTCGCTTCGAGCTGCGCAACATTCCCAACGACGAACCCGGCATGGCGCCGCACGAGATCTGGTGCAACGAGTCCCAGGAGCGCTACGTGCTCTCGGTCGATGCCGCCGATCTGGAGCGCTTCGCCGCCATCTGCGAGCGCGAGCGTTGCCCCTTTGCGGTCGTCGGTGAGGCCACCGAGGAAGCGCACCTGACCGTCGCCGACAGCCACTTCGGCAACAAGCCGGTGGACATGCCGCTCAACGTGCTGCTCGGCAAGGCGCCGCGCATGCACCGCAGCGCGCAGCGCGAAGCCGAGCTGGGCGACGATTTCAATGCCGCGTCGGTCTACCTCGACGAGGCCGTGGGCCGCGTGCTTCGCCACCCGGCGGTGGCGAGCAAGAGCTTCCTGATCACCATCGGCGACCGTAGCATCACCGGCCTCGTGGCGCGCGATCAGATGGTCGGCCCCTGGCAGGTGCCGGTGGCCGATTGCGCGGTGACCGCCGCCAGCTATGACGTCTACACCGGCGAGGCGATGGCGATGGGTGAGCGCACGCCGCTGGCCCTGCTCGACGCGCCGGCCTCCGGGCGCATGGCGATCGGCGAAACGCTGACCAACCTGGCCGCGGCACGCATCGAGAAGCTCTCCGATATCAAGCTGTCGGCCAACTGGATGGCCGCTGCCGGCCACCCGGGCGAGGATGCGCGGCTGTACGACACCGTGCGTGCCGTCGGCATGGAGCTGTGCCCGCAACTGGGCCTGACCATCCCGGTGGGCAAGGACTCGATGTCGATGAAGACGCGCTGGTCGGACGAGGGCGCGGAGAAGAGCGTGACTTCGCCGCTGTCGCTGATCGTGTCCGGCTTCGCGCCGGTGGTCGACGTCCGCCAGACCCTGACCCCGCAGCTGCGGCTGGACAAGGGCGCCACCGACCTGATCCTGATCGACCTCGGTCGTGGACAGAATCGCCTGGGTGGCTCGATCCTCGCCCAGGTCTACGGCAAGCTCGGCCGCGAAGTGCCGGATGTCGATGATGCCGAGGACCTGCGCGCGTTCTTCGCGGTGATCCAGGGGCTCAACACCGATGGCCTGTTGCAGGCCTATCACGACCGCTCCGATGGCGGCCTGTTGACCACCGTGCTGGAAATGGCCTTCGCCGGCCACTGCGGCCTCGATCTGAATCTCGATGGCCTGCTGGACGACGCCGACGATGTGCCGGCCGTGCTGTTCAGCGAGGAACTGGGTGCGGTCATCCAGGTGCGTCAGGACGATACCGAAATCGTGCTGGCGCAGTTCAGCGCCGCCGGCCTCGGCGATTGCGTCGCGGTGATCGGTCAGCCGACCAACAACGGTTATGTGTCGATCCGTCTCGCCGGCAGCGAAGTGTTCAGTGGCGACCGTCGCCTGCTGCAGCGCCAGTGGGCCGAGACCAGCTACCAGATTCAGCGCCTGCGCGATAACGCCGACTGTGCCGATCAGGAGTTCGATGCGCTGCTGGAGGAAGACAATCCCGGCCTCAGCGTCAAGCTCGGCTTCGACGTCAACCAGGACATCGCCGCCCCGTACATCAAGCGTGGCGTGCGTCCGCAGGTGGCGGTGCTGCGTGAGCAGGGCGTCAACGGCCAGGTGGAAATGGCGGCGGCATTCGACCGGGCCGGCTTCGCTGCGGTGGACGTGCACATGAGCGATATTCTCGCCGGGCGCGTCAGCCTCGAGGCGTTCAAGGGGCTGGTCGCCTGCGGCGGCTTCTCCTACGGCGACGTGCTCGGCGCTGGCGAAGGCTGGGCCAAGTCGATCCTGTTCCATGCCGGCGCGCGCGACGCGTTCCAGGCCTTCTTCGAGCGCAAGGACAGCTTCGCTCTCGGCGTGTGCAACGGCTGCCAGATGATGAGCAACCTGCACGAGCTGATTCCGGGCACCGAGAACTGGCCGCACTTCGTGCGTAACCGCTCGGAGCAGTTCGAGGCGCGCGTAGCGATGGTCCAGGTGCAGGATTCGCCGTCGATCCTGCTGCAGGGCATGGCGGGGTCGCGTATGCCGATCGCCATCGCTCATGGCGAGGGGCATGCCGAGTTCGCCAGCGAGGAGGCTCTGCTGCAGGCCGATCTGTCCGGCACCGTGGCGCTGCGTTACATCGACAATCACGGCAAGGTCACCGAGCGCTACCCGGCCAACCCCAACGGCTCGCCGCGCGGCATCACCGGCCTCACCAGTCGTGACGGCCGGGTGACCATCATGATGCCGCACCCCGAGCGGGTGGTGCGTGCCGTGACCAACTCCTGGCGTCCGGACGAGTGGCGCGAAGATGGCGGCTGGATGCGCCTGTTCCGCAACGCCCGCGTCTGGGTGGATTGATCACGCGGATCGATCCATAACGCACAAGCCCGATGGTCCCTGTGGTCATCGGGCTTTTTTGCGTCTAGGTGCTGACTCCGAGGTGAACCCGGATCGTCTTACCGCGTCTTAGCTTTGATCGACCGCACCGTTTCGCTGTGCATCGTCATGCCAAAATGCCATCCATTGTCGGTGGGCACTGTTCCACCTCCCGTCTGGAGAACCCGATGTACAAGCTGTGTTTCTACGTTCCGGAGAGCCATCTGGATGCAGTCAAGAAAGCAGTGTTCGCAGCCGGTGCCGGCCGTATCGGCGCTTACGATAACTGCTGCTGGCAGACGCTCGGGCATGGCCAGTACCGTCCGCTGGAGAACAGCCAGCCTTTTCTCGGGCAACTGGGGCAGGTGCAACAGGTCGCTGAATGGAAGGTCGAGCTGGTGGTTGCCGACGAGCTCATTCACGACAGCGTCAAGGCGTTGAAGAAGGCACACCCCTACGAAACGCCAGCGTTCGATGTCTGGCGTCTGTCCGACATGCAGTTCTGACGGGACGAAGCCGGGCGTCAAAGGCGCCCGCGGTGATTCAAGGCCGGATTTCGATCAGCGTGCCGTTGCGTACCAACTGCCAGATTTCCTGCATGTCGGCGTTCTTCAGCGCAATGCAGCCCTCGGTCCAGTCGAGGGTGTGGAAGAACCACTCGGGATACTCCTCGTCCAGCGGCGTGCCGTGCAGCATGATCATGTCGCCGGGCGGCACGCCCCGCTCCTCGGCGCGAGCGAGGTCGCGGGCGTTGGGATAGGAGATGTGCATGGACAGATTGAATTTGTCGCTGGGCTTGCGCCAATCGATCCAGTAGAGCCCTTCGGGAGTGCGCTGGTCACCCTGGCGCAGTTTGGCCCCGGCCGGCTGTTTGCCGAGCGAGACGCGATAACTCTTGAGGGTCTTGCCACGGCTGAGCAGATGCAGCTGGCGTTCGGACTTGATGACCAGCACCTTGTCGATCGACGCCCCGTCCAGATGCGGCGTTGCAGTGGCATGGGAGAGAGTGGCGAAGGTGAAACAGAAAACGGCGAACAGCCAGCGCATCTGAACTCTTCCTGCAATACGACGACATCAGACCTGGGGTCGGGCGAGGGCATGGCGCCTGCTCGTGTACCGGGAGGGTCTGCTGCACCCGGTCAGTGAGGCGACATTCTAGGTTACCGGCGGATGCGCGCAAAGGCGGGCCGACCGGAAGTGCGTCGTGCGAGCCTCTGGCGCCGGCTCTGCGGATTGGGATGTCGCCAGCGCATTGGCGAGTGGCGCGACAGGCTGCAACATTCCAGGCGCTTTGCGGGTCATTGCTACGGGACCCACGAGCCGGGCCATCGGCTCCGCGCAACGGCCTTCGCGCTGGTCAGGCACGCCGTTCAGGCTGGCGTACAGGGCGCTGCGGCGGGCCTTGGGCGGTTGCGCCTTTCATGCCATGATGCCGGTCAAAGATGAATTGAGATGATTATGCTGGATACCATTCTTCGCCGGGTGCGCGACTACTCCCCGCATCTTCTGGAGCCGGAGGGGCGACTGCCCGAGGCGGCCGTCCTGATGCCCATCACCCGAAGCGAGGATCCGGAGCTGGTGCTGACACTGCGCGCCAGCGGGCTGTCGACGCATGGCGGCGAGGTGGCGTTTCCCGGGGGGCGCCGCGATCCGGAGGATCGCGACCTCATGCATACAGCGTTGCGCGAGGCGGAGGAGGAGGTCGGTCTGGCGCCGGGCATGGTTGAAGTCATCGGGCCGCTGAGCAGCCTGATTTCGGTGCACGGCATTCATGTCACGCCCTACGTCGGCATCGTCCCCGATTACGTGGAGTACCGCGCCAACGACGCGGAGATCGCCTCGGTGTTCTCCGTCCCGTTGAGCTTCTTCTGCCAGGACCCGCGCGAAGTCACGCATCGTATCGATTACCAGGGGCAGAGCTGGTACATCCCTTCTTACCGATATGGCGAATACCAGATCTGGGGGCTGACGGCGATCATGATCGTCGAACTGGTCAATCTGGTGTACGACGCTGGCATCGAGCTGCGCAAGGCCTCGGCGTCCTTCATCGATCTCACCGGGCGCACCGCGCGCTGAGAGCCAGCGCCGCGCGCCTTTTTCATCGGAATTCAGAGAGGATCTGCATGTGAAATACCGTCTGGGAGAATCGCGCGTCCAAGCCCACCCGCAGAGCTGGGTTGCTCCGACGGCGACGCTGATCGGCAAGGTTCGTCTCGATGAGGGGGCGAGCGTGTGGTTCGGCGCCGTGTTGCGTGGCGACAACGAGCTGATCCATGTCGGCCCGAACAGCAACGTTCAGGATGGCAGCGTGATGCACACCGACATGGGGCATCCGCTGACGCTGGGCACCGGTGTCACCGTCGGCCATAACGCCATGCTGCATGGCTGCAGCGTCGGCGATTACAGCCTGATCGGCATCAATGCGGTGATCCTCAACGGCGCCAAGATTGGCAAGCACTGCATCATCGGCGCCAATACGCTGATTGCCGAGGGCAAGGAAATACCTGACGGCTCGCTGGTGGTGGGCTCGCCAGGCAAGGTGGTGCGCGAACTGAGCGAGGAGCAGAAGAAGATGCTCGAAGCCAGCGCTGCTCACTACGTACACAACGCCCAGCGCTACGCGCGCGAGCTGGAGGCGGACGAGTGAGCGACAGCGACAAGCCTGTTGGCTCGCCCTGCGTCAGCCTCTGTGCGCTCGATGAGGACGACGTTTGCGTGGGCTGCCAGCGCAGCGCCGACGAGATTCGGCGCTGGGGGCTCATGGATAACGACGAGCGCCGCCAGGTGTTGCGCCAGTGCGCCGAGCGGGCCAGGGCCAGCGGACAATTGATTTAGGCGCGCATGTCGCGCGCCGCTGACTCACGAATGACGAGGACTTCCATGCCCCGAATTGGCACCCCGCTGACTGCCAGCGCCACACGCGTCCTGCTGTGCGGCTCCGGCGAACTCGGCAAGGAACTGGTGATCGAGCTGCAGCGTCTGGGCGTGGAGGTGATCGCGGTGGATCGCTACGCCAATGCCCCGGCCATGCAGGTGGCGCATCGCTCCCATGTGATCGACATGCTCGATGGCGCGGCGTTGCGCGGCGTGATCGAGCAGGAGCAGCCGCACTATATCGTCCCGGAAATCGAGGCCATTGCCACTGCCACGCTGGTCGAGCTGGAGGCCGAAGGCTTTACCGTGATCCCGACTGCGCGAGCCGCTCAGCTGACCATGAATCGCGAGGGCATTCGACGCCTGGCGGCGGAGGAGCTGGGCCTGCCGACGTCTCCCTACCATTTCGCCGACTCGCTGGCGGAATGCCGGGCGGCGGCGGTGGCGCTGGGCTTTCCCTGCCTGATCAAGCCGGTGATGAGTTCGTCCGGCAAGGGGCAGACGCTGCTGCGCAGCGAGGCGGACATCGACGCCGCATGGGAATACGCGCAGGCCGGCGGACGTGCCGGGCGCGGGCGGGTCATCGTCGAGGGGTTCATCGATTTCGATTACGAGATCACGCTGCTCACTGTGCGGCATGCTGGTGGCACCACGTTCTGCCAGCCAGTCGGGCACCGGCAGGAAAAGGGCGATTACCAGGAGTCCTGGCAGCCGCAACCGGTTGGCGCTGTGGCGCTTGCCCAGGCCGAGCGTATTGCGCTGGCGGTAACCGACGCGCTGGGTGGCCGTGGTGTGTTCGGTGTGGAACTGTTCATCAAGGGCGAGCAGGTCTGGTTCTGCGAGATTTCGCCGCGTCCGCACGATACCGGCCTGGTGACGCTGGTCTCGCAGGACCTTTCGGAGTTCGCCTTGCATGCGCGGGCGATTCTCGGCTTGCCGATTCCGGCGATTCGCCAGCTTGGCCCCTCTGCATCGGCCGTCATTCTGGCCGAGGGCGAGTCGACCGAGGTCTGCTTCGGCAATCTGGAAGGCGCGCTGTGTGAGTCGGACACGTCGCTGCGGCTTTTCGGCAAGCCGGGTGTCAGCGGTCAACGGCGCATGGGAGTGGCGCTGGCCCGCGACGAGTCGCTCGAGACGGCGCGCGCAAAGGCAAAACGCGCCGCTGCAGCGGTCAAGATTCAACTCTAGATAGGCTTTTGGGTCGAGAGCCGCTTACTCGTCTCGAGGCGGCTCGATGGCCCAGGCGCGAACGCTTTTCACCCGGTTGTCCGCGGCCTGCAGGATTTCCAGCCGATAGCGGCCAATCTGCAGGCATATTCCGCTGTCAGGAATGTGTTCGAGGGCTTCGGTAATCAGTCCGTTGAGGGTTCTTGGCCCGTCGCAGGGAAGCTGCCAGCCGAGTGCCCGGTTGATCTCGCGCAGGTACGCGGCGCCATCGATCACTTGCGTGCCGTCGTCCTGCGGATGGATGTCCGGGCTGCGCAGGGTGTCCTGATTACTGAACTCGCCGACGATTTCTTCGAGGATGTCCTCCAGGGTCACGATTCCCATCACATCGCCGTACTCGTCGACGACGATGCCGATGCGGCGCTTCTGTTTCTGGAAATTGAGCAGCTGGGTGGAGAGCGGCGTGTTCTCTGGCACGAAGTACGGCGGGCTGCAGGCCTCGAGCAGGCTGTCGCGGGTCAACTGATCATGGCTGAGCAGGCGGGCGATGTGCCGCATGTGGATGATGCCTTCGATCTGGTTGATGTCCTTGCGGAACACCGGCAGACGGGTGTGCGAGGTGGTGCGCAGCTGGCCGATGATGGTTTCCAGATCGTCTTCGAGATCGATGCCCGCGACTTCGTTGCGGGGAATCATGATGTCGTCCACCGTCACCCGCTCGAGATCCAGAATGCCGAGCAGCATGCTCTGGCGATTCAGCGGCAGATCGCTGCCGGACTCACGCACTACGCTGCGCAACTCCTCGCTGGACAGGCTGTCGCTGCGCTTGGCGGTCGGGTCGACCCCAAGCAATCTGAGCATGCCGTTGCTGATCCAGCCGAGCAGCGCGACTATCGGGAATAGCAGCTTCTGCAGTGCGGCTAGTACCAGGCTGACAGGGTAGGCCACTGCCTCGGGGCGCTGCGCAGCAAAAGTTTTGGGTGCGATCTCACCGAAGATCAGCAGCAGGATCGTCACGCCGAGGGTGGCGATGGCGATGCCGACTTCGCCCCACAGCTGCACGGCAGTCGCTGTTGCGATCGAGGAGACAAGGATGTTGACGAAATTGTTGCCGACCAGAATGGTGCCCAGCAGCCGATCCGGCCGCGCCAGCAGGTCGATGATGCGACGGGCCGCACGATGACCTTCTCTGGCGCGATGCCGCAGACGGTAGCGGTTGAGGCTGAGCATTCCGGTTTCGGAACCGGAAAAGAATGCGGAGCACAGGATCAGGAAGACCAGCAGTCCGACCACCAGGCCGGGATGTAGATGTTCCACGTGTCTGTCCTGAGTACCTAGATGTGCAGGATGAATTCGCGAACGAGCTTGCTGCCGAAGTACGCCAGCATCAGCAGGCAGAAGCCGACCAGGGTCCAACGAATGGCCTTGTAGCCGCGCCAGCCGAGTTGGTGGCGGCCCCACAGCAGCAGGCCGAAGACCACCCAGGCGATCACCGACAGCAGGGTTTTGTGCACCAGGTGCTGGGCGAACAGGTCGTCGAGGAACACCCAGCCGGACAGCAGCGAAGCCGAAAGCAGCAGCCAGCCGGCCCAGAGGAAGCCGAACAGCAGGCTTTCCATGGTTTGCAGCGGCGGGAAGTTGCGGATCAGACCGGATGGGTGCTTGTTCTTCAGATGGTGATCCTGCAGCAGCAGCAGCAGCGCCTGGAACACCGCGATGGTGAGCATGCCGTAGGCCAGGATCGACAACAGGATGTGCGCCAGGATGCCGGCTTCTTCGGCAATCGCCGGCGCGGTGCCGGTCGGTGCGAACTGGGCGAACAGAACCGTCAGACAGCCAAGCGGAAACAGCAGCACCAGCAGGTTCTCCACCGGCATCCGTTGCAGGGCCAGGAGGATCAGCAGAATCACCGCGGCGGCGATCAGGCTTGAGGCGTTGAAAAAGTCCAGGTGCAGGCCGCTCGGCGAAAGCAGCTGCAGGAACAGGCTGGCGCCGTGCGCCAGCAGCGCCAACGCGCCGAGCACGAGCAGCAGACGTTTGTCCGGGACGGAACGTTGTGCCAGACGCAAACTTTGATAGCCCGTGACGCCAGCATAGAGAAGAGCGGCAGTGAGGCTGGGCAGCAGAGGGTGCATAGGTTCTGGTAGCGACTCGAAAGGCCGTGAGTGTGGCACAAACCCCCAAGGTGCAAAAGCGGCGGGAGGTCGCTTACATGAAAAGCATCATTGTCGGGGTACCGGCCGGATGCCCCGAGTCTCTATAATCGCCGCCTTCACCACATCCAACGTGGAACGCCTCATGTTCGAAAACCTAACCGATCGCCTGTCACAAACCCTTCGCCATGTCACGGGCAAGGCGAAGCTGACCGAGGACAACATCAAGGACACCCTGCGCGAGGTGCGGATGGCCCTGCTCGAGGCCGACGTCGCGCTGCCGGTGGTCAAGGAGTTCGTCAACAAGGTCAAGGAGCGTGCGGTCGGCACTGAGGTGTCGAAGAGCCTGACGCCGGGCCAGGCATTCGTGAAGATCGTGCGTGCCGAGCTCGAAGAGCTGATGGGCGCCGCCAACGAGGATCTGGCGCTGAATGTTGCGCCGCCGGCAGTGGTGCTGATGGCGGGCCTGCAGGGTGCGGGCAAGACCACAACCGTGGGCAAGCTTGCGCGGCTGCTCAAGGATCGCAAGAAGAAGTCGGTGATGGTCGTGTCGGCCGACGTCTACCGCCCGGCGGCGATCAAGCAGCTGGAAACGCTGGCTGGCGAAGTGGGTGTGACCTTCTTCCCCTCTGATATCAGCCAGAAGCCGGTGGAGATCGCCCAGGCGGCGATCCGTGAGGCGCGGCTGAAGTTCATCGACGTGGTGCTGGTGGATACCGCCGGCCGTCTGGCCATTGATGCCGAGATGATGGCCGAGATTCAGGCGCTGCATGCGGCGATCAATCCTGCCGAGACGCTGTTCGTGGTGGACGCCATGACCGGTCAGGATGCCGCCAATACCGCCCGTGCCTTCGGCGAGGCGCTGCCGCTCACCGGCGTGGTGCTGACCAAGGTCGATGGCGATGCCCGTGGCGGTGCCGCGCTGTCGGTACGCCACATTACCGGCAAACCGATCAAGTTCCTCGGCATGGGCGAGAAGAGCGATGCGCTCGAGCCGTTCCATCCTGACCGCATTGCGTCGCGCATCCTCGGCATGGGCGACGTGCTCAGCCTGATCGAGCAGGCAGAGCAGACCCTCGATCGCGAGAAGGCCGAGAAGCTCACCAAGAAGCTGAAGAAGGGCAAGGGCTTCGATCTCGAGGACTTCCGCGACCAGTTGCAGCAGATGAAGAACATGGGCGGTCTCGGCGGACTGATGGACAAGCTACCGTCCATCGGTGGCGTCAACCTTGCGCAAATGGGCAATGCCCAAGGTGCGGCGGAAAAGCAGTTCAAGCAGATGGAGGCGATCATCAACTCGATGACACCCGCCGAGCGCCGCAATCCCGATCTCATCAGCGGTTCGCGCAAGCGTCGCATCGCCCTGGGCTCCGGTACCCAGGTGCAGGACATTGGCCGACTGATCAAGCAGCACAAGCAGATGCAAAAGATGATGAAGAAAGTCACCGGCAAGGGCGGAATGGCCAAGATGATGCGCGGTATGGGCGGCATGTTCCCCGGTGGCGGAATGCCGAAGTTCTGAGCTGCAGCGGTATTTTGCGCGACGGGTCGTCTGGAAACGGCCCCGCTTGCCGGGATTACTTGTGGCTGGCAGCTTGAAGGTTGTCGCTTTTACTCGTAAAATGCGCGGCCTTTCGGGCCTAGGCCCATTTTAAGTGTGTGCCTTAAGTTAGCACCGACTACAGGAACGATGTTCACATGGTAACTATTCGTCTCGCCCGTGGCGGCTCCAAGAAGCGCCCTTTCTACCACCTGACCGTGACCAACAGCCGCAATGCGCGCGATGGTCGCTTCGTCGAGCGCATCGGTTTCTTCAATCCGATCGCCAGCGGTGCGGAAGTGAAGCTTTCGGTGAACCAGGAGCGCGCAGCGTACTGGCTGAGCCAGGGCGCCCAGCCGTCTGAGCGTGTTGCTCAGCTGCTGAAGGAAGCTGCCAAGGCTGCTGCCTGAATCGCATGAACGCATCGTCTGCTCCGGCCGAGGACCTGATCGTCATCGGCAAGATCGTTTCGGTGCATGGCGTGCGAGGTGACGTAAAGGTCTACTCCTTTACCGATCCGATCGACAATCTGCTCGACTACCGTCACTGGACGCTGCGGCGAGGTGACGAGGTCAAGCAGGTCGAGCTGGTCACAGGCCGCCTTCAGGGCAAGATCCTGGTGGCGTCGCTGAAAGGGCTGAATGATCGCGAGGTCGCGCGTTCCTACGCGGATTTCGAAATCTGCATTCCGCGTGCGGAACTGCCAGCGCTGGCCAACGATGAGTACTACTGGTACCAGCTTCAGGGGTTGAAGGTCATCAACCAGCTCGAGCAGCTGCTCGGCGTGGTCGATCATCTGCTCGAGACCGGTGCCAATGACGTCCTGGTGGTCAAGCCCTGTGCCGGCAGCCTGGACGATCGGGAGCGACTGCTGCCCTACACCGATCAGTGCGTGCAGCGCATCGATCTGGAGCTGGGCGAGATGCGGGTCGACTGGGATGCGGACTTCTGAGCCTCATGTCTGGTTTGCGCGTTGAAGTCATCAGTCTGTTTCCGGAGATGTTCGCTGCGATCCGCGATTACGGAATAACCAGTCGCGCGGTCAAGCAGGGGCTCTTGCAGTTGCGCTGCTGGAATCCGCGGAGCTACACCGAGGATCGTCATCAGACCGTGGATGACCGACCATTCGGTGGTGGCCCCGGAATGGTGATGAAGATCCAGCCGCTGGAGCGCGCCTTGATGGATGCGCGTCATGCAGCTGGTGAAGTGGCGAAGGTGATCTATCTTTCGCCGCAGGGACGTCAGCTGAAACAGGCGGATGTCCGGCAGTTGGCGAAGGAGGAGGCATTGATCCTCATCGCTGGCCGCTATGAAGGTATCGACGAACGTTTCATCGAAGCGCACGTTGATGAGGAATGGTCGATCGGTGATTACGTGCTGTCCGGTGGCGAGCTGCCGGCGATGGTGCTGATCGATGCAGTGACCCGTCTGCTCCCCGGAGCGTTGGGCCATGCTGATTCCGCCGAGGAGGATTCGTTTACTGACGGCCTGCTCGACTGTCCGCATTACACGCGACCTGAGGTGTATGCGGACAAGCGTGTTCCTGAAGTGCTGCTCAGCGGCAACCATGAACACATCCGGCGCTGGCGTTTGCAGCAGTCCCTTGGGAGAACCTGGGAACGCCGTGCCGATCTTCTGGATAGCCGCTCGCTTTCTGGAGAAGAACAGAAGCTGCTGGAGGAGTACATCCGCCAGCGGGACGATAGTTAACGCAACGTATCGATGGCGGGCCATAAGGGCTTGTCTTAGGAGCACAGCATGACCAACAAGATCATCCAGCAGCTCGAAGCTGAGCAGATGAACAAAGAAATCCCGGCGTTCGCCCCTGGCGACACCGTGATCGTCCAGGTGAAGGTGAAGGAAGGCGATCGTCAGCGCCTTCAGGCCTTTGAAGGTGTGGTGATCGGCAAGCGTAACCGTGGCCTGAACAGCGCCTTCACCGTCCGCAAGATTTCCAACGGTGTGGGCGTCGAGCGTACCTTCCAGACCTACAGCCCGGTCGTCGACAGCCTGAGCGTCAAGCGCCGCGGCGACGTACGCAAGGCCAAGCTGTACTATCTGCGCGATCTGTCCGGCAAGGCCGCACGCATCAAGGAAAAGCTGTCCTGAGGACGCATTTCTCGATGTAAAAAAAGCAGCCTAAGGGCTGCTTTTTTTTATGCCCCAACACCAGCGTTAATGGCAGGTGAGGCACGCGCTGTGCCGAGTGGCGGATTCGCGAGTAATTGACGAGAGTCTCGATATGCCGGCACTACACGATCCGATCATCGATCGTTTTCTGGATGCGCTGTGGCTGGAGAAAGGTCTGGCGGACAATACGCGCGACGCCTATTGCAGCGACCTTGCCCTGTTCAATGGTTGGCTCGCGGAGCGTGGGGCTTCCCTGGTCGGCGCGGGCCGCGACGCCATTCTCGATCACCTGGCCTGGCGTCTGGCCAATGGCTACAAGGCGCGTTCGACCGCGCGGTTTCTCTCCGGCTTGCGTGGCTTCTATCGCTATCTGCTGCGTGAAGGCGTGGTGGAGATCGATCCGACGCTGAGGGTCGATCTGCCGCGGCTGGGCCGATCGCTACCCAAGGCCCTGTCCGAGGCCGACGTCGAAGCGCTGCTGGCTGCGCCGGATATTGGCGACGCGCTCGGCCTGCGCGACCGGGCGATGCTCGAGGTGCTCTATGCCTGCGGCCTACGCGTCAGTGAGCTGGTCGGTCTGCGTCAGGAGCAAATCAGTCTGCGCCAGGGTGTATTACGCACCTTTGGTAAGGGCAACAAGGAGCGCCTGGTGCCGCTGGGCGATGAAGCCATGTACTGGCTGGAGCGCTATCGTCGCGACGCGCGAGGCCTGTTGCTCGGCGATAAGCTGGGCGACGTCGAATTTCCGAGTCGGCGCGGCGATCCGATGACGCGCCAGACGTTCTGGCATCGGATCAAGCTGCATGCCAGGCAGGCCGGGATCGCTGCCGGCATCTCGCCGCATACCCTGCGGCATGCGTTTGCAACGCATCTGCTCAATCATGGCGCCGATCTGCGCACCGTGCAGATGCTGCTTGGTCACAGCGATCTGTCGACCACGCAGATCTATACGCACATCGCGCGTGCGCGCCTGCAGGCGCTGCATGCTGAGCACCATCCGCGGGGCTAGCTGAGCATGGTGTCGAGGAGAGTTGCACCAATCTGCGACGCGCTTCGGTGTTTGTACCTGTCGGTTGGCTCGCGACAGTTTGCAGGCGGCTGCTGTGGTAGGCTGTACGCCTTTTTCTCGACCGTCGTTGCAGGAGCTTTCATGGGCGCGATTCGTTTGTTCACTGTCGTGGCCGCCAGCTTGGCCAGTACCTTCGTCTTCGCTGCCGACCCTGATCAGGCGATTCGCAAGACGTTGCAAACGGCTCAGCCGGACCTGCCGATCGAGGCGATTGCCGAAAGCCCGATGTCGGGGCTCTATCAGGTGCAGCTGAAGGGCGGTCGCCAGCTTTACGCCAGCGCCGACGGCCAGTTCGTCTTGCAGGGCTTCCTCTATCGTTTTCAGGACGGCCGTGCAGTCAATCTGACCGAGCAGGCGCAGAGTCAGTCGGTCGCGCGCGAGATCGACGCGATTCCGGCGAGCGAGATGGTGGTGTTCGCGCCGAAGAATCCGAAAACCCATATCACCGTCTTTACCGACACCGATTGCGGCTACTGCCAGAAGCTGCACAGCGAGGTTCCCGAGCTGAACCGTCTGGGTGTCGAGGTGCGCTACGTCGCCTTTCCGCGCCAAGGCATGGGTAGCCACGGTGCCAACACGCTGACCAGCGTCTGGTGTGCCAAGGATCGCCAGGCGGCGATGAATCTGGCCAAGGCGCGCAAGGATGTGCCGCAGGCCAGCTGTGACAGCCCGATTGCCAAGCAGTACGCTCTCGGCCAGCTGATCGGCGTACAGGGCACACCTGCCATTATCCTCGCCGACGGCCAGATGATTCCCGGTTATCAGCCGGCACCGCAGTTGGCGGAACTGGCGCTGCAGGCCAACTGACAGCTGGTCCAAGCCGATTCATCCGGATGTCTCGGCGGATCTCGATGTGCGATTCGCTTAGGCACGCGCCTGATGCTGGGCTCGTGCCCGCCAGCGACGACAAATGCCTCAGTGCATACTCGGGTGAGTCGCTGGCGCAGTGGCATCGGCGGCTTGGCCTGTACGGTGTCGATGCTGCGGCGATGGCCGATTGACTAACGGCGGCGCCCTTCGTAATGTGCGACTCTTTTGTTCGGCCGGTGCCCCCGGCCGATCGCCG
>JAEAMG010001825.1_pt1 | contig 14854 bp, 9 predicted proteins | sample 8958741 | NCBI WGS metagenome assembly JAEAMG01 (sample SAMN16933256, study PRJNA681125) | bioreactor sludge metagenome | isolation source: anaerobic bioreactor treating anionic surfactant - SDBS | place: India: Bengaluru | collected 2019-02-28
CACTGCTCAAAGAATATGATGCATCATGAGCGATGAGAACTTGCGACTGTAGAGATGTTAATGATGAGGACGTGGCTGAATTTAAGGAGATGAAGATGAATCGTGCCTTTAGAATCGCTATGCCGAAAAAATGTTGTTGTTTGTTTTTCCTTTTGATCGTGGGGGTATTTTCTTTTTCTGCGGGGACAGAGGTTTCGTCGGTTGATGCCGTGATGGATGAGTTGGTGTCCACGCTTTGTGAAGGACGCAGCTCGGAGACACTATCAAAACTGAATGATACCGTCATTCTTGAGGCCCTTAGCTCGGAGCAACGCCGGGTATTGGGAACGGAATACTGGCAATTCGATGTGAATGTGCCGGTTGTGATATCCATTGTCCGGGATATTGATCAGGCCGTGGCGCCCTTTTGGATTACGGAGCAGGGCTTTGTAAAAAGCGGTCTGGTGGTGCGTAATGAAACTTATAGCTATGAAGTCTGGCAAAAGCTTTTTCCCGCCGGGCGGATTGGCTTGGGTATCAATGGATTTGACCGTCATCGTCCCCATTATTTTGTGGGTGTGGGCCCCCAGACAGCGGGAGAGACCGTCGCCCTTTCCAATACGGTTCCTTCACCGCAGGCCGTGTATCCCTTCAAGAAAGGGGCCACCATTTATCATGACTGGCCCGATCTTGTGTTAACAGAAGTGCCGGAGGTTTTCGAAGGGCATCTGCTGTTACCCACCATTCGCGGGCGCGCCCGTGAAGCCCATCTCATCGGCGCCTTTCGGGAAAGCTTGTATCCTTCATCTGAAGCGGCTGATATGGTAGTGCTGACTTGGAGTGATGACCCGAAAACGACTCAGACCATACAATGGCGAACCTCACTGTCCTCCGTGCCCCAGGCCCAACTCTATTATCGGCTGAAAGGCGGTGCGCCGACGGCGCCCTGGATGTCGATCGCGCCGGAGTCTCTTGTATTGGATGACCGTACCATCATCAATAATCGTCAGGTATTGTGGCATACGGTAACCCTGAAGGACCTGCTGCCGGGTACCGCCTATGAATATGTCGTCGGCAATCCGGAACAAGCGGACGAACCCCGTGCCTGGTTTACTACCGCACCGGCGGAAAATCGGTCATTTACGTTTCTCTGGATGAGTGACACCCATAACCGTCCGGATAATGCCGCAGTGCTGGCGGCGGCGTGGCAAAAACATCCGGATACGGCTTTTCTTACGATTTCCGGGGATCTGGTAGGCACGGGGCAGGAGCGGGACGATTGGGACCAGCTGTTTAACAATTACAGGGCTTTTCTCCTGAACTATCCCCTGATGCCTTCTATCGGCAACCATGACGCTATTGACGGCCTGGGTTCCGATTTGTATCGCGCATTGCTCCGTTTGCCCGACAATGGGCCGGCGGGATTGAAACGGGGACAAAGCTACCAGCTGCGTTATTCAAACCTGCTGCTCGTTTCCCTGGACGTTACGGAAGACATTGCGGTACAACGCCCCTGGCTGGAAGAGACTTTGAAAAATACGGACGCTGTATGGAAAGTGGCGCTTTTTCATTTCCCTCCTTATGCCCTGGACCAGGAATATCCGGACATTGAGCGCGAATGGGGCCCTGTCTTTGACCACTATCATCTGGACCTCGCGCTCAGCGGCCATGTCCATTATCATCTGCGCACCTGGCCGCTCAAAGCGGGAAAGCGCGTGGAAAGCTCCTCGGACGGCACGGTCTATATGATTTCCGTGGCAATAGATGGCCCCCCGAATGAAGGCATCACACCGGACTATGCCGAAGTGGTCAATCTTGACGGGAAAGCAGTGTGTGTCGCGTTTACGGTTGACGGCAACCGTCTGGAAATGCGCGCCTATACAGCGGATGGCGCTCTTTATGATACTTTTATCCTCAAAAAGCCCTGACCGTTTCACTTACCTGTGAAGTGTTTTCGGCGGAGGCTCGATGTATCCATTTATGGACGGACTGCGCCGTATGTCTGCTCGTTTTTTTGCATACCTGATATCCGGAACCGGTTCGGAATTCTGTAAAAGATGGCCGTTCAGACCTTGTATACCCACAAACCTTTATCGGGGTTAAGCAAGGGGCCGCACCATTATGGTTCCTATAATCTGATAGTCTTTGGTATGATATACGGACAGGTGGACGCTTAAAGGTTCAGCGGGAATGCAACGGTGTCACCGTCACTCTCAGAGTGAGCGTAAAATGCCTCAGAGAAAGGCCGTGCTTTAATTAACACTGTTTTTGTAAAGCCATGAAATTTGATGCGAGATTTTCTCGTGTCAAGTTTAATGAAAACTAACCGCCTCAAAAGTCTGTTCCAGTAAAATCGGCTTTTGAACTACGAAGGCTATTTGCAGGCGTCCGTATTGGTGCAGAACTCCGCAAGGTGGGTTTCTGCCATAAAGTGCACATGTGTTCGCAAAGTATACTATGCCTTGGCGCATAAACTTTTGAGGAGACTGAGTCATGGCCGTTAGATTGTTTCAAAGGTGTTCTTTCTTGCTACCGCTGATGGCGGTATGTTTTTTTATGCTGGACTCCCGGGCTGCGATTCATTATGTGAAGCCCAATGGTACAGGGACCGGTGCTTCCTGGGAAGAGGCAGGCCCCCTTCAGGCAACGGTCAATGCCGCCACTGCCGGTGATGAGGTCTGGGTGGCCGCCGGGACCTACAGGTCAACGCAAAATCCCGTGTTGATTATGAAGGGAGGCGTTGCCTTGTACGGTGGTTTTGCGGGTATGGAGGAATCGGTTGAGCAACGGGACTGGATTGCCAATCCGGCAGTTATTGACGGTGAGAGTGTGCGCGGATGCGTACGGGGCGCCGATAATGCAAGGCTTGACGGGTTTACTGTCACAAATGGCAAATGGACCGCCATTGGCGGCGGCATGTCAAATGATGCCGTTTCTCCGGCAGTGGCCAATTGTACCTTTTTCGGCAATTGGGGCGGTTTCGGCGGCGCCATATACAACAACAATGCTTCGCCGGTGATAACCGATTGTGTCTTCAGTAACAACTACTCCGATTGGGATGGGGGGGGCATGTATAACAAGATGTCTTCGCCAGAGGTGTCCGGCTGCCTTTTCAGCGGGAATACCTCTCTGAGGCGCGGCGGGGGCATGTACAACAGCGCAGCCTTGCCAGAGGTGAGTGACTGTATTTTTGTGGAAAATTCTTCAGTGGTCAGCGGCGGCGGCATGTATAACGAGGAATCCGCGCCAATGGTTTCCCATTGCCATTTCGAGGGAAATAGCTCTGAACGCGGCGGCGGCATGTATATCTGCGAGGAATCCGTGCCGACGGTGTCCTACTGCACCTTCAACCTGAACGTTGCGGCCAATTCCGGTGGTGGTATCTGCAACATTTTCTCCTCGCCAACACTGGTCGGTTGCGAGATTCTGGATAATACGGTGAACATGGAAAACGGAAACGGAGGCGGCATTACCAACTCCGGCGCCTCCCTAACCATGTCTAATTGTCTGCTGGCTGGAAATTCCGCCCAGGAATACGGTGGAGGAATATACAATGAGATTTCCACAGCCTTGATCATAACCAACTGTACCATTACAGAAAACATGACCACTATGGAACGCGGCGGCGGCATTTATAATCTGCAGTCCGAACCCGAGATAACCAATTGCATCCTCTGGAACAATTCCTCTTCAGGCGGCCAGATGTCCAACATCGAAGGTAATCCGTTATCCCGGGTGATTTTCAGCTGTATTGGCGGCGGTTATGAAGGGACGGGAAATATTGATTCTGATCCGCTGTTTGCGGATGTTTCCGTTGGAGATTTTCGTCTGCAAGCCGCTTCATTATGCATTGATACCGGGACGGATGTGAATGCGCCGGACGATGATATCCGAGGGATACCTCGACCTCAGGGCAGCGGTTATGACATGGGCGCTTACGAATACAGGGAGGAGATTCCCCATCCGGCGGATGTTGATGTTAATTATCGCATGGTGATGAGTGAAGTGATATCCTATCTTACGGGCTGGCAACAAGGCACCAACCCAATGACCAATGCCATACGCGCGGTGTATCTCTGGCAAGTGGGTGAATTCTATGCATACAATCCTGAGAATACACCCCCGTTATGCTGGGTGCCGGCACAACCGTAACCAGTCCGTGTAGATGCAGGTAGCGATATACCTTGCTGGATAGGGATAGAACTTTTTGCATAGCAGGTATGCACCCTGGCGTAACCGGGGTATCTGTCGCCAGAAACTTTACGATGACGAGCACAATAACGATTACGCTGGTTCGTGCTCCTATCTCTTAATCGAGATGATTCGTGAAAAACCAAATACGTTCAACTTATTTTATATTAAAAGATTGTTATTTAGGTTTCTCATCAGGTACTTTATTTAACCCAGTGGTTATTAGTAACTGTCGGTTTAACAAGCAGATGAGTATCCTGTCATAGGTTTTCCATATTTTTATAAAGGTTATTCTATGCCTTAACTATTTGGAAATGTGTTTACTTTTTACGGGTAACTTTCGTTGCACTTATATTATTGACGCTCTCCAAATATTAGGAATGAGTTCATGGCACATAAACGACGTTCTGCTTCCTCGGTGTCCATCTTGCAAGTTATTGCGATGGTGGTGCTTGTATTGGTGGCTTTGATTGGCCTGGCCTTTATGTTTGCCCCGCGCAAGCATAAGGCGCCGCCTCGGGACCGCATTACTTATGAACCCCGGCCGGAAAAGCCGCAGGCTGCCGAGCCAACTTCCACCGTCCCGGAGAACGCTTCCAAACCGGAAGCGCTGCCTTCGCCGCCACAGAAGGCGCCGGAAGAACCCGCCGCCGTACCTGAAGAACCGGAGCTTTCGCTTAAGATTGTCGGCACCGTTCTGGACGCTTCGACGCAGCAACCCATCAAACAAGCGGCAATTACGGCGGTGCGTAAACGGGGGCCAGGGGACCAGGTGATGATGGCCAGCCTGAGAAGAGGGGGGCCGGGAAGAGGCCGCGGCGGCATGGGCAGGGAACATCAAGGCAAATCAGATGACGGGGGGGCATTTTCCATTGAGGTGACGCGGGCGGGCATCTATGAGATTGTCATCAGCAAACCGGGGTATGTGGCATTTACAGGGGATACGGGGCTCATGGGGGAGAATCTGACGGAATATCGTCTTGAGGCGCGTCTTTCCACGGGTGCGAGCATTTCCGGTAAAGTGACGGAAAGCGGCAGCAACAAGGGCGCCGCCGGGGTTACCGTCTATGTAGAATCGCCGGCAAGTCCCTCGGCTGTGACTGATAATGAAGGCCGGTATCTTCTGGAAGGGCTTGCGCCCGGGGAATATGGCGTGGCGGTGGATTTGATGGGTACCGCGTATATGGCGGGCGCCACCTTGCCCTATCAGAAGGTCACCATCACCTCCGCCTCCCAGAAGTTGGACAATGTAAATTTTACCGTGGATGCAGCCGGTGTCGTTTGGGGATATGTGCTTTCTCCGGACAAAACGCCCATAGCAAACGCGAATATCCTGTTAAGTTCCTCGGAAAGCATGTTGAGCCAGGCGCTTAACAGCATTGCCAGGAAATCCGCGCCGATTTCCGACTCGTCCGGGGAAGATGGCTATTATGAATTGACCGGGGTGCCCTTCAATGAAGAGTGGCGTATCCATGCTCTATCGGGCGCTTATGCCCCGCAGCTTAGCGAACCATTCCTGTTGACGGCGGCTCAGCGCAACGTGCATATTGACATCTTCCTGTTTGCCGGCACCAACGTCTATGGAAAGGTGGTCAACGAACAGGGAGATCCGGTACCGGGAGCTGCGGTGACCTGTATTCCAGCATACAATCGTTTTTTCAGCGGTATGACGGCGCCCCAAGCCTTCCGGAACAGCAGTTCAGATGCGGACGGTTTGTTTACCATAGAGGAATTGCCTGCCGGAGATTACCAGCTCTTTGCCCAGAAAAAAGGCTATAAAATATCACCGATAGGCACTCCCATTTATCCCGACGGGTATAGTGATTTGAAAGATGTGCGTCTTGTCATCAATAGTGTTGAAGAAGGCACGCACACGGTTTATGGACAGGCGGTGGATGATCGTAATCAAGGAATTGACGGGGTGAATATCCAACTTGCGGGTATCACCATGGGCGGGCTGGAGGGCGCTGAACGTACCACAAGCACCGCAAATAACGGCCAATTCCGTTTTGAGGGTGTAAGCACGGGCCAATATACGCTTATCGCGGAAAAAGACGGCTATTCCCCGACGACGGTGCGCCGGGTACGGCTCAATGAAGAGACGCGGGTATTGATGCGTCAGACGGCTATTGTACGCGGGCGAGTGCTTGCCAAAGGCGGTAAAGCACCTCTGGAGATGTATGAAGTGGCCGCCTATCCCTTGTCTGAGAGTACCGGTTCTGTGAATGTGGTGGGCATGATGGGGGATAACGCCCGTTCGGAACAATTCTATGCGCCTGACGGCAGTTATGAATTGCGCATCAACGCGGGGGCGTATCGCATAGAGGGCAAGGCGACCGGATATACACCGGCGCGTGCGGAAATCAAGGTGGAGGCCGGGCAACTGCTTGAAGGGATTGACCTGGAGTTAAATGAAGAGGGGGGTGTGATTTCCGGTACCGTGTTTGCTGCCAGCGGCGGCAGCGTTCAGGGGGCCACAGTGACGCTCCTCGAGGCTTCTTCGCCGGCGGAGGCCATGATGATGATGGCGTCTAATGCGGTTCCAGAAGACCATATCCAGCGGGTGGGCGACGACGGCGCGTTTGCCTTTGACAGTCTGCCCGCCGGCGAGTATGTGATAATCGCCCAGCATCCCAATCATCCCACCTCGCAGAGTGAATTGATTATTCTCGGGGAGGGAGACCAACAGAATAACGTTCGGGTCCGTTTTGGGTCGGGAGGCGCCCTTGAGGGCTATGTATACAGTGAAGGGAAAGCCGTGCCGGGGGCGATGATCCTGGTGGTGGGCAATGGCATCACACAGAACGCCGCGGCGGATGAAAATGGTTATTATTACCTGGACGGGCTTTCCTCGGGTACGTACCAGGCCATGGTGACAGATATCAGTTCGGGTGATCTATCTTCGATTTATGATGCGCGGGGTGTGCAACTCACGGTAGAAGAGGGTGTGGCCACCCGCTATGATTTCGGCACGCAGGAAGGGGCGCGCATCGAGGGACAATGCGTGCCCGGCCCGGTGAACATGCTGGGCGGCCGTGCGGTGCTCCAGCGACCGGGATTCATGCCGGCCCCACTGGGAGAGACCGTGGATGTGACCCAGTTGATGGGCCAGAGCGTGGGCATTGACCCGGGCGGCGTCTTCATCATGGAAGATATCATGCCCGGTGAATATCAATTGGACATATTCTATTTCGAGCTGGGCGTGGCGAATCCTCTCGAAGTCCGTTACGTGCACAGTGAATTTATCCAGGTGGAGCAGGGTGAAGTGCTGCCGCTCGTATTGAATATCAGTTATTGAGACCATGACAAAATCAATGTAACAGACCGGCCCTGGTTTCACTGGGCAGGCGAATGGATGTTTTATTGACAAGTGTAATTGAACTCACCGATGTAGGTGTCTCCTATCAGCAAACCCGGGCCCTTAACGGCGTAACCCTTTCATTTGGCAAGGGTGCGACCGGGCTGCTCGGCCCGAATGGTGCGGGGAAAAGCACTCTCATAAAAGCCTTGCTGGGTTTCGTGCGTGTTGAAAGAGGCGCTATCAGGGTATTTGGCCTGGCAATGCCCCGCCATGCCATTGAGGTGCGGCAAAAGCTGGGATACATGCCTGAACGCGAGATATCCAGCCCGAAAGTCAGCGCCGTGGCGTTCCTGACCTATTGCGGACGTATTTTCGGCATGAGCCGGGTGGACGCCCTTGAACGCGCTCATGAAGTACTGAATTACGTCAAACTGGGGGACAGCCGCTATCGGAATATGGAAACGTATTCGACGGGTATGCTGCAACGGGTGAAATTAGCCCAGGCCATTTTGCATGATCCAAAGTTGTTGCTCCTTGATGAACCCACCAACGGCCTTGATCCGGACGGGCGTGTCGAAGTACTCAACCTGGTCAGGGATATTGCGTCGCGTCCCGGTGTTTCGGTGATAGTTTCCTCTCATCTGCTGCCGGATGTACAGCACGTTTGCAGCCAGGTGGTCATGATTGACAAGGGAAAGGTGGTGCGGTCCGGTGACATACAAACCCTGACGCCGCGGCAGGCCGATCATTTCGAAATTCGCTTCCGGGATAATGACAGCGCCTGTGTCGCCGCTATACGCGAGGCGGGCCATCATTGTATCCGTCTTCATCCGAACAACACGTGGCTGGTACAGTGTTCGGGCCCCGGGGGCGTAAGGGATATTTTCGATACGGCCTTTCGGTGCGGCACCCAGGTGAGACATTTTCAGCCGGCGCGTTACAGCCTGGAGTCCGTATTCCTGCGGGCGGTGGGAAAGGATTAGGCCGTGCCCATATACAGCAATACCTACAGGCAATATGATGGACAGCCGAGGCGTTGGTTCCGCTGGTTTGTGGTCGTGGAACAGGAATTGAAAACCCTGGCGAAATTCCGGATTTTCAAGTTGCTCTATTTGCTTGCCTTTCTGCATATCATCGTGCGGATGCTCCAGATTGTGGCATACGATGTGCTTGCTCAGGATCCCAATAATCCGCTGCAACTTCTTTTGTCCAATCTGGATATCATCGAGATCAACGCGCGCACCTTCTTCAGTTTTCTATATATCCAGACTTCGTTGCTATTCATTCTTCTGTTATACAGTGGCGCGGGAATGATCTGCAACGACACACGCAACAATCTCATGGAGATCTATTTTTCAAAACCTCTGACCTGGATGGATTATGTGATTGGCAAGATTTTAACGCTTGTCTTTTTGGGTTTGACCATCTCGGCAATACCAGGCGTCCTGCTTGTCGCATTTCATAATCTGCTGCTGCCCGGTATGGAAACCCTGCAAGCCAGTTGGTGGTGGCCCTTTTCCATCCTTTTGTATTCCCTGGCCATTATTATGCCCACCGCCCTGTCCATTCTCGCCTGTTCAGCCCTCCTTCCCAGCCAGAATTACGCCACGATTACCATCGTTATGGCGCTGGTTGCCAATTCGAGTCTGGCCGGGCTTCTTGCCGGTCTATTGCGTCAGCGGGATTATCTTGGAGTTTCTTTTCCGCTTGCCATAAGGCGGATCGGTGAAGTACTTTTCAATGAGAACCGGATATTATTTTCATTATCCTGGCACTGGTGCCTTTTATATATTGTCGTCGTATGTTTTTGCGCGCTGCTCGTTGTGCTGCGTAAAATACGGCGGGAGGAAATCGCCGCATGACCGCAATTATCGAAGCAGAAGGGCTCTCCAAATGGTTTGGTGAAGTGATGGCGGTCAATAATCTTCATTTGTCCATTGATTCCGGTATTACGGGTCTTCTCGGACCCAACGGGGCGGGTAAAAGCACGTTGATTAAGCTGGCCCTCGGCCTGTATGCGCCCAGTCGCGGAAAAATTCGGGTGCTGGGCGAGATACCGCGCAACAACAACGCGGTGCTTCAGCGGATAGGTTACTGTCCTGAAACGGACTATTTTTTTGAAAATACCACGGGATACGAATTCGTATACTGGTTGAACCGCTATTGGGGCATGGGCCGCAGGAACGCCCGAAAACTTGCGGAGGCCGCGTGTGAATTGACCCGTATGACGGAGCGGATGCACGACCCGATAGAATCCTACAGCAAAGGGATGCGGCAGCGCATCAAGATTGCCCAGGCGCTGACCACAGCGCCTGATCTGCTGTTTCTCGACGAACCCATGAACGGGCTGGATCCCAAGGGACGTGATGAAATGTATGCGCTTATTCAGGCGCTTGCCGATACGGGCATTGCCGTCGTGGTGTCCAGCCATATCCTGTATGAAATCGAACGTATCACGGACAGTGTTGTGTTGATGTATCGAGGGGCGCTGTTGGCACAGGGAAGGGTGCGTGATATTCGAGACTTGATTGACCGGCATCCCCATGCCGTACGCATTGAAACCCGTGAACCGCGCCTGGTGTCCGCAGCCTTCCTGAACGCGCCCCAGGTGACTAAAATTGAATTTGAAGAAAATGCCCTGGTAATTCGTACTCGGGATCCGAACCAATGTTATGCGTTGCTCAATGAGATGGCGCGCACAGACAGCGCTCCCATAGACGGTATTACCTGCGCGGATGATAATCTTCAATCGGTTTTTGATTATTTAACCAGATAGCGCGCCCCCTGGGCGATGGATAAAAAATATGAGCGGCATGAACACAGAATACAATTCCGGAAATGGCGAAGAGGGGGACCGGGCACTGCCGTCCCTGTTCCAGGCGCAACCTTTGGACACTGATAAGCCGCGTAAATTCCAAATGCCGGAGTGGTTGTTGCAGCGGGACCGTCCGGTGTACAAGGGATATCTTTTCGCACTGCAGGCCTCTTGCGGCCACGCATTGCAGACCTTGCTTCGTCGCCGTCGCCTCGCGCTTGCCGCCCTGGTCGCCTTTTTACCCGTGTTGATCCCGATAGCGTTGTCTTTTTTATCAAGTTCAGAATTCGCGGAGTCGGGCAACAAGGTGTTTGTCCGTCTGGCGGAGGAACTGTACATCAATGTATTTACACCACTGATGGCGCTTTTTTTCGCGGGCATGCTCATTGCGGAAGACATAGAGATGCGTACAATGACCTATATCCTGACCCGGCCTATTCCGCGGTCCGCTTGGGTCTTTGGCCGCTTTCTGGCCTTTATGATTGTGGCCTCCTTCATTATGGTTTGTTCGTGCGCCTTAACCTTTGTCGCATCCACTACACACGCGGACCTCTCGCTGACGAGCAGCACGGATCTCAAACTGTTACTCCATTACCTGGGGGTTATCCTGTTGGCCTTGCCGGCTTATGGCGGCATTGCCGTTTTTCTGGGCGCTTACACGAAGCGACCTATTGTCTATGGGGTAATTCTCCTTTACGGCTGGCAGTATATAGCCACGCTGGTGCCCGGTCTTGTGGATTTCTTCACCGTTAAAAAATACACCGATGCGCTTCTGCCGCTTATGGCGACGCAGCGTCATGTGGCGGAGATACAGACCGCCCTGGGAACCTTCCAGCGTGAGGTATTTCTCGTAGGCGCGGGTAAGGCGATTATCGTCCTCCTGTTAATTGTTCTGGTTACGTTGGGAGCGACCACCGTGGCCGTATGTCGCCGCGAATACGCCTCGGATCGTGCTGCAGGCGGGTAAGGATTCTTGGCGGTGCCGCGCTCCCTTTGCCTTAAGAAAACCCGCGGGGACAAGCGTCTGTGAAGTCAGGATATCCGGGAATACCTTCAGGTATACTCTTTGAGCGCCGCTTATCTTCCCGTCCTATAAAGGGATTGCTCTTGGCAAGGTTACACCTAATCACAGCCAACCCTAATACGTTCCTATTTCCATCAATGATCATTTTTGGGCTCGAGTTCTCGTGGGTTGTGGCATGTGAGGTGCACACAAATTGCGTCGGTTTGCTAAAGACGGAATACACCAGCCATAATAAGGAAGTACAATCGGGATGATGGGCATTATCAGGACCGAGGCGACCGTTCTTTCCGAAGGAGCGTTACGGCATACTCATGAAGATTGTTTTTTTTGCCTGCGAGACGCGCAAGATAGCCGCCATACGATATCGTATCGAGTCGTTTGCGCATCTGATGGCTCACGAGGGGCATAGTTGTGTGATTTGCGTTCCGGCATCGGTCACCTTGAAGGAGCGATTGTATGAATCATCAGGCCGCGCGGGCAAGTTGTTGTATCTGGTATGGGTGTTGCTGCGCCGCATAGTGCAGTTGCGGCACGTGCCGGGCGCGGATGTCGTCTTTTTTCGGGGGCCCGTGTTTCCTTACGGTCCCCCGGTCTTTGAGCGACTCATTTATTGGCTCAACAAGCATCTTGTTATGGATCTTGACGATGCGATATGGGAACGTCCGGCCTTTGTGGAAAGTCCTTTCATCCGCTTTATGGACTTCGACTGGACAGCGAAGATGGCCAAAAGATGTCGGCACGCTGTGGCGGGTAATGAAGTGATCAAGGCTTACGTGGAACAAGCGGGTTGCCCGGCGACGATCATACCCACCTGCATTGACATGGACCTGCACCGGCAGAAGGAGTATGTGAAGGAGCCGGGCCGACCTGTCGTGCTGGGATGGACCGGACTGAGCGACAACCTGGGCTATTTGAACCGCATCGCCCCTGTCATCCGACTTCTGGCCGAGAAATATCCGCTGGAGTTGATGATTTCCACCGCAAAGCCCTACCAGTATCCCGGTATCAGCATCAGGAACCGCCTGTGGACCATGAGCGAAGAAATTGCATATTTGAGCGAAGCGGATATAGGCCTGATGCCGCTGGAGGATACGCCGCGTGCGAGGGGCAAGTGTGCGTTCAAGGCGCTGCAGTATATGGGTGTGGGAACGCCGGTGGTGCTGTCGCCTGTGGGAATGAACCGTGAGGTGATTGAAGACGGTGTTAACGGCTTTCTTGCGGATACAGAGGAAGAATGGCGCGACAGGCTCGAACGCTTGATTTCGAGCCCCGCACTGCGTGAACGCATGGGCTTTGCCGCTAGGCGCCGGGTAAGTGCGTATTATTCAATCGCGGCCTACTATCCCGTGTTTAAAGCGGTGATGGAAAACGTCGCGGGTTGCGGAAAGGGGATTTAATATGCCGTTGCGGCTTACCAATGACCGGGATATACATCTCGCCCAGGAATGGATTGTTCAACTGTATGCCTGGATTTCCCGTCATGGACTCGAGGGATATGATCCGTTCGACATCAAGGCGCACCCAAGTATCAGGGCGGTACAGCATCGTCCTCTGTTGCGCAAAGGTTCCACAGTCATGTGCGACCTGTTTCCTGTGTTGTCGCGCCGCCTGTTTCATGTCCGGCCTTCAGTCAATTCCAAGGCAGCCGCTTTGATCGCACTGGGACATTTCAGACTGTTCCAGGTGACAAACGATGCTGTACATCTAGAAAATGGATTGAACCAGTTGACCTATCTTGAGCATACGGCAATTACAGGCTATGCGGGCCCGTGTTGGGGATACCCCTTTCCGGTACATGGCACGGGCGTGGATAGTCCTGCGCATATCCCCGTGGCTGTGGTCTGCGCAGTGGTCGGAGAGGCGTTTTTACTTGCCCATGAAATTACGGGTGAAGCACGGTATCTTGATGTTGCGCGGGGCGCAAGCGATTTTCTTTCATGTGATTTGCCGCGTATTGACTGCGGAGGGGGGCAATGGTGTTTCGCCTATACGCCTACGGACAGGCGGCGCGTGCATAATGCCAATCTGTTGGTCGTCGAGTATATTGCCCGTACTGCGTCCCGGTCAGGAAATAGTGGCGTCTTGGACGAGGTTTGGCCTGCCCTTGAATTCAGCCTGTCAGCGCAACGTGAGGATGGCGCCTGGCCGTATGGAGCGTTCCGAGAAGGCGAACCTTACGAGTCCGCTTTGCTTCAATTGGTGGATCATCATCATACGGGATTTGTACTGCGTGCGCTGCACGGTATCCATAGCGTTGCGCCCGTGCAGGCACTTTCCGAGGCACTGCGTAAAGGCTATAGGTTCTATAAAAGCCTCATCAGGCCCAGCGGTATGCCGGTAACTGCGTATGGCGCCTGGCCTGTGGACATTCATGCCTGTGCAGAGGGAGTTCTTTGTAATAGCGTATTGTCTGCGACTATGTCCGGCGCGGAGGCAAACGCAGTACTGATCATGCGTTGGGCCCATTATAATTTGCGCCGCAGTCGGGACGGTGCGCCGTGGTACCGCAAATACCCCTTTCTCAAATCGCGTATAGTTTTTCCGCGATGGGGAGTCGCCTGGATGTACCGCGCCCTTGCGGAGTATCTCTATAGGGTGCGCCACAAATATTGATGCGGGTTATACCTGGGAGCGCTCTTCCAGGGAGGCATAGAGGCGGGGGCGCTTTGTATTGAACGCTGATAGTTCTTCACGAATGCCGTCCAGAATATCCGATACCGGGCGGCCGGCCTGGAGTTGTTCCCGAAGCCAGGAACCACCGGCCAGGGTATCAAAAAATGGCAGCCATTCCAGTTCTCGGTGACATTGGTATATGGCGCTTATAACGGCAATGGCCGTTTTGAATGGACGGGCGTTTTGGGGTTCTGATATTTTAAAAGTTATTCCTTGGCACAACATATCCTTATAGTTGGGATTTGAAGCTTTGCCGGGAATGGATTTCGGGGTATAGAGGACGGGCTTGAGCACAATGCCAATCCGGGCTTCAGCTTCAAGTATCTTAAATACACGGATCGGATTCAGCCACGGTGCGCCGCACACCAGGAACGGTGTTTTGGTACCACGCCCCTCGTTCATATTAAGTCCCTCGAACAGGCATGTGCCGATATACATCAGCGCCGTCTCTGAAGTAGGAATGTTGGGGGACGGGGGTGCCCACGGCAAAGCGCAGGCATCGAATTGCAGTTCACGCCACCAATTGTCCGCAGTGTACACTTCCAATTTCAAGTTGGCCTGTGCAAAAAAGCTTTGCTGGAAATAAAGCGCCAGCTCACCCAGCGTCATGCCGTGACGAATTGGAATGGGGGCACAGCATACGTGAGAACCATACTGTCTGGCCAGGGGGCCCTCAAGAACGGCGCCGCCTGTGGGATTGGGACGGTCAAGAATAAGCATGGGGACTTTATTGGCTGCGCATGCCTCCATACAGTCTTTCATGGTTGCCATATACGTATAGTATCGGGCGCCGATATCGGGAAGATCCACTACAAATAGGTCTATGTTTTTTAGTTCTTCCGCTGAGGGATATCTTCGGTCGCCATACAGG
>JAEAMG010001827.1_pt1 | contig 14845 bp, 10 predicted proteins | sample 8958741 | NCBI WGS metagenome assembly JAEAMG01 (sample SAMN16933256, study PRJNA681125) | bioreactor sludge metagenome | isolation source: anaerobic bioreactor treating anionic surfactant - SDBS | place: India: Bengaluru | collected 2019-02-28
CGCGAGCTCGAGTCGGCCATGAAGGACCCGGCCGTGCAGTTCTTCATGACCACGTTCAAGGCCCAGGTCCTGTCGGCCGATCCGGTGGCCGCGGGGCGCGAGGCCAGGGCCAAGGGGCGCGGCCCGGCGGAGAAGAAGGACGCATGAAGAACGTCATGGACCTCCAGAAGATGCTCAAGTCGGCCCAGGAGATGCAGGCCCGGCTCCAGAAGGAGCTGGCCGTCCTGCGCATCGAGGGCTCGAGCGGCGGCGGCGTGGTCACCGTCGTCCTGGACGGGCACAAGGCCCTGCAGTCGCTGCGCCTCGATCCCGAGGTCGTCCGCCGCGACGAGGTCGAGATGCTCCAGGACCTCATCGTGGCCGCCTTCAACGACGCCGCGGCCAAGGTCGACGAGGCCCTGGCCCAGAAGCTGGGCGGGCTGGGCGCCGGCCTGAAGATCCCGGGGCTGGGCTGATGTTCGAGTACGCCCAGCCCCTCCATGACCTCATCGAGGAGCTCCGCCGCATCCCCGGCATCGGGGCCAAGACGGCCCAGCGCATCGCTTTCCATTTCCTCGGCCTGCCTTCCGAGGACACCGACCGCCTGGCCGAGGCCATCCGGGAGGCCAAGCGCCGCATCTTCTACTGCAGCCGCTGCAACAACATCACCCACGTCGATCCCTGCCTGATCTGCGCCGACGAGCAGCGCTCGGATGCCGCCCTGTGCATCGTCGAGGAGCCCTTCAACATCTCCTCGATCGAGCGGACGGGGGCCTTCAACGGCCGCTACCACGTCCTGCTCGGGGCCCTGTCGCCGCTCAAGGGCCGGGGACCCGACGAGCTGCGCCTGGGCAAGCTGTCCAAGCGCATCGAGGAGGGGGCGTTCCAGGAGATCATCATCGCCACCAACCCGACGGTGGAAGGGGAGGCCACGGCCCTTTACCTCCTCCGGGCGCTCAAGGGCTACGGCATCCGCATGACCCGGCTGGCCATGGGGCTGCCGGTCGGCTCGGACCTCGACTTCGCCGACCAGGTGACCATCAAGAAGGCCCTGGAGGGCCGGACCGAGCTCAAGGATTAGACCGCAACGTCGCCGACGACGTTCGACCATAACGAAGGAGTTGGACATGACCAAAAAGACCATGCAGACGATCGACGGGAATACCGCGGCGACGCACGTCGCCTACGCGTATTCCGAGGTGGCGGCCATCTATCCCATCACCCCGTCCTCGACGATGGGCGAGCTGGCCGACGAGTGGTCCGCCCACGACCGCAAGAACATCTTCGGGCAGCGGGTGGACGTCATCGAGATGCAGTCCGAGGGCGGCGCCTCCGGCGCGGTCCACGGCTCGCTCTCGGCCGGGGCGCTGACGACGACCTTCACGGCCTCGCAGGGCCTGATGCTGATGCTGCCGAACATGCACAAGATCGCCGGCGAGATGCTGCCGACCGTGTTCCTCGTCTCGGCCCGCTCGCTGGCCTGCCAGTCGCTGTCGATCTTCGGCGACCACAGCGACGTCATGGCCGCCCGCAACACCGGCTTCGCCATGACCTGCGCCGGCTCCGTCCAGGAGGCCCAGGACCTGGCCATCGTGGCCCACCTGGCCACCCTGCGGACCAAGATCCCCTTCCTCCATTTCTTCGACGGCTTCCGGACCTCCAACGTCGTCGAGAAGGTCGACGTCGTGCCCTACGAGACCCTGGCCGAGCTCTTCGAGCCCCAGTATCTCGACGAGTTCCGCCGGCGCTCCCTGAACCCCGAGCGGCCGACCCAGAAGGTCGGGCAGCAGAACCCCGACGTGTACTTCCAGGGCCGCGAGACCGTCAACGCCCACTACGACGCCTGCCCGGCCCTGGTCCAGCACTACATGGACAAGGTGGCCAAGGCCATCGGCCGTCAGTACCACCTGTTCGACTACTTCGGCCACCCCCAAGCCGAGAAGGTCATTATCATGATGGGCTCGGGGGCCGAGAACGCCGAGGAGGCCATCAACTACCTGAACGCCCGCGGCGAGAAGCTGGGCCTCATCAAGGTCCGCCTCTACCGGCCCTTCGACGCGGCCGCCCTCAACGCCGCCCTGCCTTCCTCGGCCAAGAAGGTGGCCGTGCTCGACCGGACCAAGGAGCCCGGCTCGATCGGCGAGCCGCTCTACCTCGACGTCGCCGTGGCCCTGGCCGGCCGCCCGGTCAAGGTCATCGGCGGCCGCTACGGCCTGTCCTCCAAGGACTTCACGCCGGCCATGGTCAAGGCCGTCTACGAGCACCTCGACGGGAAGGCCTTCCACGGCTTCACGGTCGGCATCGAGGACGACGTCACCCACCTCTCCATCCCGGTCGGCCCGGTCCTCGACACGGAGCTGCCCGGCACGGTCCGCTGCAAGTTCTACGGCTACGGCTCGGACGGCACGGTCGGCGCCAACAAGAACTCCATCAAGATCATCGCCGACAACACCGACATGTACGGCCAGGGCTATTTCCAGTACGACTCCAAGAAGTCCGGCGGCGTGACCATCTCCCACCTGCGCTTCGGCAAGAGCCCCATCCAGTCGCAGTACTTCCTGAACACGGTCGACTTCGTGGCCCTGCACAAGCCGTCCTACATCGGCCGGCTCGACATCCTCGAGGGCATCCGCGAGGGCGGCACCTTCCTCATCAACTCCGACTGGCCGGCCGCCGAGGTCTTCGAGAACCTGACCGAGGACATGCAGCGGACCATCATCGACAAGAAGGTCAAGGTCTTCACCATCGACGCCCTGAAGATCGCCGAGGAAGTCGGCCTGGGCCTGCGCATCAACTCCATCATGCAGGCCTGCTTCTTCAAGCTCTCCGGCGTCCTGCCCGAGGCCGAGGCCATCGCCCTGATCAAGAAGGCCATCGAGAAGACCTACGGCCGCAAGGGCCGCGAGGTCGTCGAGATGAACTGGGCCGCCGTCGACCGGGCCTCGTCCGGGCTCCAGGCCGTGCCCGTCCCGGCCCGGATCACCAAGTCCGCCCCCCTGGTCAAGGTCGTCCCGGACGATGCCGGGGCCTACGCCAAGGAGGTCATCGAGCCCGTCACCCGGTTCAAGGGCGACCTCCTGCCCGTGTCCAAGATGCCGCTCGACGGCGTCACCCCGACGGCCACGGCCCGCTTCGAGAAGCGCGGCATCGCCGTCGAGTGCCCGAAGTGGCTGCCCGAGAACTGCATCCAGTGCAACCAGTGCAACTTCGTCTGCCCCCACGCCACCATCCGGGCCAAGCAGATCGACCCCAAGGACCTGGCCGGCGCCCCCGAGGGCTTCACGACCATCAAGTCCAACACCAAGAACGACCGCGGCCTGCTCTACCGCGAGCAGGTCTACGTCGAGGACTGCGTCGGCTGCGGCTCCTGCGCCCAGGTCTGCCCGGCCAAGCAGAAGGCCCTGGTCATGACCCCTATCGCCGAGCTGCGGGCCGCCGGGGAGACGCAGAAGGCCGAGTTCTTCGACAAGCTGCCGGACAACGTCCTCGACGGCATCAAGGCCGACACCCTCAAGGGCAGCCAGTTCATCCGGCCCCTGTTCGAGTTCAGCGGCGCCTGCGCCGGCTGCGGCGAGACGCCCTACGTCAAGCTGGCCACCCAGGTCTGCGGCGACCGCATGATCATCGCCAACGCCACCGGCTGCTCCTCGATCTACGGCGGCACCTTCCCGACCTGCCCCTACGCCCAGACCGTCGAGGGCAAGGGCCCGGCCTGGGGCAACTCGCTCTTCGAGGACAACGCCGAGTACGGCTTCGGCATGCGGCTGGCCGTCGACGCCAACCGGCGCCTGCTGGCCGCCTCCATCGAGACCGTCCTGGCGGCCGGCACGACCCCGGCCCTGACCGACGCCCTGACCAAGATGAAGGGTCTCTGGGCCTCGATCGGGGACGACGCCAAGGCCGCGGCCAAGGCCGTCCTGGCCGCCCTGCCGGCCGCCGTCCAGGCCGCCGGCGGCAAGGTCCCGGCCCTGGCCAAGGTCGTCGAGCTCAAGGACTTCCTGGTCGAGAAGAGCGTCTGGTGCATCGGCGGCGACGGCTGGGCCTACGACATCGGCTACGGCGGCCTGGACCACGTCCTGGCCATGAACCGCAACGTCAACGTCCTCGTCCTCGACACCGAGGTCTACTCCAACACGGGCGGCCAGGCCTCCAAGTCCACGCCGCTCGGCTCGGTGGCCAAGTTCGCCGCCTCGGGCAAGAAGACGACCAAGAAGGACCTCGGCCGCATGGCCATGAGCTACGGCTACGTCTATGTCGCCTCGGTGGCCATGGGCGCCAACATGAACCAGTGCCTGCGGGCCTTCATCGAGGCCGAGACCTATCCCGGCCCGTCCCTCATCATCGCCTACTCGCCGTGCATCAACCACGGCATCGACATGAGCAAAGCCCAGGCCGAGCAGAAGCTGGCCGTCGATACGGGCTACTGGACCCTGTACCGCTACAACCCGCTGCTGGCCGAGCAGGGCAAGAATCCCTTCCAGCTCGATTCCAAGGAGCCCAAGGTCGAGTACCAGGCTTTCCTCAAGAACGAGGTCCGCTACAAGACCCTGGTCCAGCAGTATCCCGAGATCGCCAAGGAGCTCTTCGCCCGGGCCGCCGAGCAGTCCCGCAAGCGCTTCGAGACCTTCCGGAAGATGGCCGAATAGCCGTCGCGTTCCCTTCGTCCCGACGCCCCGGCAGGGCCGGCCCTGCCGGGGCTTTTTTTGGTTCTTCTCCCATTTGCGGGACTCCTTCTCGAGGTGATTCTGACCTCCGCTCCTATGAAGTCGCTTCGGGCCGGCCGGGGAGCCAGAGGATATCCCCAAGCAAAGCCGGAGAAAAAGGTCTTCCCGGAATCGGGAGAAGAACCTTTTTTTGGCCCTTCTCCCGATCCCGGGAGAGCCCCTCTTCGTCTTTGCACAGGGCATGGCCTCAAAGCGTGTTTGACAAGCGCGCCAAGAGGGCGTTATAACCGGGGTGAACGAACCGTGAGGAGGGCCCGATGCCGAATAAACGACCGGTCCTGGCCGCCGCGCTGGCGCTGGCTGGAGTGTTGTCGCTGTCGTCCTGCGCCGCGCTGACCGACATGGCCGCGGTCATCGCCTCGCTGAAGAAGCTGCAGTTCAAGCTGAGCGGGGTCCACGACTTCAAGCTGCTGGGCATCGACTTGGGCGGCAAGTCCAAGATCAGCGACTTCAGCGCCATGGACGGGCTCAAGGCCTTCCAGGCCTACCAGTCGAGGAAGCTGCCGGTCGAGTTCGTCGTCGATGTCCTGGCCGTCAACCCCAACGACGGCACGGCCGGCTCGCGCAAGTCGGCCAGCACGCTGACCGGGCTCGAGTGCCGGCTGCTCCTCGACGGCCGGCCGACCGTCACCGGCAACATCGACCAGCCGTTCGAGATCCCGGGCACGGGCCAGGAGACCGTCGTCCCCATGCGCTTGAGCCTGGATCTCCTGGAGTTCTTCGGCGACCAGCGCTACGAGGACCTCGTCGGGCTGGCCCTGTCGCTCGGGGGGAAGGAGCGCTCCGCGGCCAAGATCGCCTTGGACGCCCAGCCGACGGTCTCGACGCCGTTCGGCCCGATCACCTATCCCGACCGGATCACCATCGTCAGCACCGATTTCCGGTGAGCCTCACGGCCGCCGGGAGGAGGGCGCCGGCCCGACCGTGACCCGCAAGGCCCGCTCGGGGTCGAGGGCCCGGCGGATGAACGCATTCAGGTCGTCCCGGGTGGCACGCCCGACCGCCTCCAGCAGCTCCGGGACGGTCTCCGGCCCAAGCCCCAAACTCCCGAAGGTCCCGAGCAGCCGCAGCCGCGGCGCCTTGGCCTCGGTCTCGCGGAGGAAACGGGCCCGGGTCAGGGCTTTGGCTGCCGCCAACTCCTCGGCCGCCGCTCCCTCCTCGCGGAGCGAGGCCAGGACCCGGTCGAGGGCCGGGGCGGCCCGCCCGATCTTCTCCCGTCCGGTCTCGAGCCGGGCGATGAGCACCCCGGCGCCGCGCGTCCAGGTCAGCTCGGCGTCCACGCCGTAGGCCAGCCGCTCGTCCTCCCGCAGGACCCAGAGCCGGGAACCGGGGCCCTGGCCGAGCAGGGTTTGCAGCAGGAGGCCGCGGGCCATGTCCTCGATCCCGGTCCGGGGCAGGGCGAAGGCCCGTCCGACATAGGCCTGCCGGGTGTCCCGCTCCAGGGCGATATCCCGGCCCTGGGGGAAGACCGGCGCCGCCAAAGCCGGGATGAACGGCTCGCCGTCGGGAAAGGACTTGAACGAGGCCTCCAGGCGGCGGCGGACGGTGTCGCGGTCCAGGTCGGATTGGACATAGAAGGTCACGTTCTCCCGGATGACGGAGCGGCGGACGAAAGCCAGGACCTCTTTGCGGCCGATCCCGGCCAGGCTCGAGGAGGAGCCGAAGGTCGAAGTGCCATAGCCGGCGTCGCCGAACAGGCCGCGGAAAACGGCCTGGCGGCCGGCGGCCACGGCGTCGTCGTCCTCGGCCCGGCCGCTGGCTTCCATGAGGTCCCGGGCCCGGCCGACCCGCAAGCCCGAGATCAGGGGATCGAGGACGATACGGCCGGCCACCTTCAGGGCGGCCTCGAGGTTCGCGGACAGGCACTCGACGAGCACGAAGGAGCCGTCCTCGAGGCAGGTGAAGCTCAGCCGGGTGGCTTGGGACATCAGGGCTTGGACCTTCCCCTCGTCGGGCAGCTCCAGCAGCAGCCGGGCCGACATGGCCGCCAGGCCGTCCTGGCCGGCCGGCACCGCGGCCCGCCCCCCGCCGATGAGGAGGCCGACGACGGTCGTGGGCGAGGCCTCGTCCCGCTGATAGACGCAGCGGACCCCGTTCGCCAGAAGGAACGCTTCGGGCGCGTTCTTCCAGGGCCCCTGCCGGGGCGCTCCGGCGCCGGCCGTCGGGGCGGACAGGCAGACGGCCAGGACCAGGCCGATGGCCCGGGCCGGCCTCCGGGTGATGTTCCCCGCCCGGCTCACGGGTCCTTCTCCCGCCGCGGCCCGACCGAAACGGCGGCCGTTTCGCCGCGCCCGAAATAGCGGCCCGCGACCCGGCGCAGGTCGCCCGCATCGACGCGGCCGATGCCCGCGAGATAGGGGAGGGGCCGGTCGCGCGTGTTCAGGAGAAGATGGCGGACCAGTCCTTCGGCCAGCTGCAGCCCGGACTCGTCGGCCCGGCCGGCCGCGAAGCGAATCTGGTTCTTGGCCATCTCCAGGTAGTCGAACGCGGCCGCCTGCGCCTCCGGATCGGCGAAATCCCGCTTGGAGAACGATTGGCCGCCCGAGCGCTTGAGGAACGCGACCGCGGCCCGCTCGACCACGGCCAGGTCCTTGGGATCGGCTTTGACGGTGAGCAGGGCCGCCCCGCCGTAGCGGAGCCCGAGGTAAGACATGGAGACGTTCTGGACGGAGTCGCGCTGGCCGTGCAGATAACCGCCCAACAGGGGGTTGATCCCCCGGCCGAGGGCCTCCGCCAGGACCCTCATGGCATATTGGTCGGGGTGGTTGTAGTCCGGCGCGACGCAGCCGATGGTCAGATAGCCGCCGCGGACGTCGCGCTCGAGCCGCACCGAGACGTCTTTCTCGAGCGGGCCGGCCATGGGGAAGGCGGCCGGCGGGGGGGCGCCCTTCGGCAGGGGCCCGAAGGCCTCGCGGACGCGCCCTTCCATGTCCGCCGCCTCGAAGTCGCCCACGATCGCCAGCACGGCGTTGCCGGCCGCGAAGTAGCGGCCATGAAAGGCCAGCAGGTCGGCCGCCGAGGCCGCGGCGATGATCTCCGGACGGCCGTACACGGACCGGCCATAGGGGTGGCCGGGAAAGAGGGCCTGGAGGACCCGGTCGATCGACAGCTTCTCCGGATCGTCCTCCATCTGGGCCAGCTCCTCGCCGATGACCTCCTTCTCGCGTTCCAGGTCCTCTTCCCGGATCTCCGGCCCGAAGAGCAGCTCCTTCAGGGCCCCCAGAGCGTAGGCGGCCTCGGAGGACGGCAAGGACATCTCGAAGATCGACAGGTCCTGCCCGGTGTGACCGTTGAGATAGGCCCCATGGCGGCGCATCCCGGCGCCCGGGCCGGCCGCCCCGCCGCGAAAGAGCAGGACGTGCTCGAGAAGGTGGACCAGGCCGCTCGTCGCGTCCGTCTCGTCCTTGGAGCCGACGTCGAAGCCGGCCGCGAGGTTCAGGAGGGGGACGTCCCGCTTCTCGTAGAGGAAGACGCGCAGGCCGTTGTCGAGGCGGAAAGACCGTTCCGGCCCCTGGGCCGCGGCGGTCCCGGACAGGAGGGAGAGGGCGGCGGCCAGGATGGCGCCCGCGATCCGCCCGCTCCGACGCCGTCCGATCACGTTCGGTCCCTCGCTGGCACCCGGGCCCAGTCTACCACAAGGGGGACGGGTGTGCTAAAATCCCGGGCAGAGGCGAGCGAGCGATGAAACCCGAGCGCAAGGCCCGCATCCTGGTCATCGACGACGAGGAGGGCATCCGCAAGTCCCTGAAGATGATCCTCGAATACGAGGGCTACGAGTTCTTCGAGGCGGCGACGGGCGAGGACGGCCTGGAGATGCTCCGGGAGACGGTCGGCATCGATCTCGTCCTGCTGGACATCAAGATGCCCGGCAAGAGCGGCCTGGAGGTCCTGGCCGAGCTGCGGGAGAGGCCCTTCGTGCCGGAGGTCATCATGATCTCGGGCCAGGGCAGCATCCAGACGGCGGTCGAGGCGACCAAGCTGGGGGCCTTCGATTTTCTGGAGAAGCCGCTCCATCGCGACCGGGTCCTCATCAGCATCCGCAACGCGCTCAAGCAGACCAGCCTCAACCGGGAGAACCAGGACCTCAAGAAAAAGGCCGAGAAGCGCTACGAGATCGTCGGCCGCCATCCCCTCGTCCAGAACCTCTGGAAGGAGATCCTCAAGATCTCCCCGACCAACGCCACGGTGCTCATCCACGGCGAGAGCGGCACGGGCAAGGAGCTGGTGGCCCGCTCCATCCACGCCCACAGCCTGCGGGCCCGGGAGCCGTTCGTCCAGGTCAACTGCGCCGCCATCCCGGAGGAGCTCATCGAATCGGAGCTGTTCGGCCACGAGAAAGGGTCCTTCACCGGGGCCACCGAGAAGAAGACCGGCAAGTTCGAGCAGGCCGACGGCGGCACGATCTTCCTCGACGAGATCGGGGACATGAGCCTGCGGACGCAGTCCAAGGTCCTCCGCGTCCTCGAGGAAGGCGAGGTCCAGAAGGTCGGCTCGAGCCGCATCTCCAAGGTCGACGTCCGGGTCATCGCCGCGACCAACAAGGACCTGCGCAAGGAGATCCAGGAGGGCCGGTTCCGGGAGGACCTGTTCTTCCGCCTGAACGTCGTGCCGCTCTATTCGCCGGCCCTGCGGGAGCGCAAGGAGGACATCCCCCTGCTGGTCGAGTACTTCTCCCGGGCCTTCGCCGAGGAGAACAACTTCCGGCCGCGCAAGTTCTCGACGGAGGCCGTGGCGGCCATGACGGCCTATCCCTGGAAGGGCAACGTCCGCGAGCTGCGGAACATCGTCGAGCGGCTCATGATCATGACCGACAAGGACGCCATCGAGACCGCGGACCTGCCCGAGGCCTTCCGGCAGAAAGCCGAGGCGGCCCTGCCCGAAGCGGCCGGGGTCAAGACGCTGCGCGAATTCCGCGACCTGGCCGAGCGGGATTTCCTGCTGGCCAAGCTCGAGGCCAACGGCTGGAACATCTCCCAGACGGCCCGGGAGATCGACACGCCGCGGTCGAACCTCTACAAAAAACTCGAGCAATACGGTATAAAGGTAACGGCCGGAGCGGGCGAGACGGTCGCCTCTCCTTCCCGCGAGGGGGGAGAGGAGGAAAGTCCGGACTCCGAAGGGCAGGATGGTCGCTAACAGCGACTCCGGGCGACCGGGGGAAAGTGCCACAGAAAACACACCGCCCTCCGGGGGCCGCGAGGCCCTCGGGGAGCAAGGGTGAAATGGCGAGGTAAGAGCTCACCGCCCCGGCGGCGACGCCGGGGGCAGGGCAAACCCCATCCGGAGCAAGGCCAAACGAGCCCCACTTTGGGACGGCCCGTCCCAGGGGGCGGGTCGGCCGCTGGAGCCCGGGAGCAATCCCGGGCCTAGACAAATGACCGTCGCCCGCGCAAGCGGGGACAGGATCCGGCTTACGTCCCGCTCCGGCCGTTCTTTTTTCGGTCTTTTGTGCTATAAACGGGCCGTGGTTTCCCAGAAACGATCCGCAGCCGAGGTTCTCTGATGGCCCGCTTCGCCTGGTGGAAAGAAGCCTCGCCCGACGCCCGGCGGGCGCTGGCGGCGGCCGCCTTCGGCTGGATGCTCGATTCGTTCGACGTCATGCTCTGGGCCATGGTCCTGGCGGCCCTGATGCCCGACCTGGGCTTGAGCAAGGCGACGGCCGGGCTGCTGGGCTCCCTCACGCTCGCCGCTTCGGCCGCCGGCGGCCTCGTCTTCGGCCTGCTGGCCGACCGGTTCGGACGGCGGCGGGCCCTGATGGCCAGCATCCTCATCTATTCCATTTTCACCGCCGCTTGCGGCCTGGCTACGGGCGTCGTCATGCTGGCCGTGTTCCGGGTCTTCCTGGGCCTGGGCATGGGCGGGGAGTGGGCCAGCGGGGCCGCCCTGGTCTCGGAGACCTGGCCGGCCGAGCATCGCGGCAAGGCCCTGGGCATCGTCCAGAGCTCGTGGGCCGTCGGCTACGCGGCGGCCGCGGCGGTGGCGGCGATCGTCCTGCCGGCCTGGGGCTGGCGGGGCGTCTTTTTCGTCGGCGTCGTTCCGGCCTTTTTCACCCTCTGGGTCCAGAAGCGGGTCCGCGAGCCCGAGATCTGGCGGGCCAGCCGGGCCGCGGCCCCCGGACTGCGGGCCGGCTTCGGGGAGATCTTCGGCGCCAAGCGGCTGCGCCTGACCCTGTTCATCACGCTGATGAACGCCTGCACGATGTTCGGCTGGTGGGGCTTCAATCTCTGGCTGCCGGCCTACCTGTCCATGCCGGCCGCACAGGGCGGCGTCGGTCTGGGTCCGCGGACCATGTCCGGGTTCGTCATCCTGATGCAGGCCGGCATGTGGCTCGGCTACATAACCTTCGGCTTCATCAGCGACCGGCTGGGCCGGAAAAGGTCCTACGTCGGCTTCCTGATCGCCGCGGCGGCGTTCATGCTGATCTATTCCCGGACCCGGTCGCCCGCGGCCCTTCTCGTTCTGGGCCCGTTCGTGGCCTTTTTCGGCACCGGCTACTTCACCGGCTTCGGCGCCCTGACGGCCGAGATCTATCCCACCGCCGTCCGGGCCACCGCCCAGGGCCTGACCTACAACGCCGGCCGCATCGTCAGCGCCCTGGCGCCCTTCGCGGTCGGCTCCCTGGCCCAGACCAGGGGTTTCGGGTTCTCGTTCCTGGTCATCGCCGGCGCTTTCCTGGCCGCGGCGTTCTTCTGGACGGGCATCCCCGAGACGGCCGGCAGGCCGCTCGAATGAGCCTGGCGGCCTAGAACAGCCCGGTCAGCCCCTGCCGGATCAGGGCCAGCAGGTTCCCCGGCCACACGCCCAGCTGCAGGACCCCGAAAGCGCACAGGAAGACGGCCAGCCACAGGGCCGGCTCGTCGCGCCCGATCACCGGCTCGGTCTCCGGGTCCCGCATGTACATGGCGACGACGACCTTGAGGTAGTAGGCCACGGATACAAGACTGGCCAGGACGGCCACCACGACAAGGACGATGTGGCCCTTGGCCACGGCGGCGTCGAAGACGTAGAACTTGGCCAGGAAGCCGGCCGTGGGAGGGAAGCCGGCCAAGGACAGCAGGAACACCGTCAGGCAGGCCGCCAGGGCCGGGTGGCGTCGACCCAAACCCGCCAGGCCATCCAGGGTCGCGGCCGCGTCGCCCTCGCCGGTCACGGCGGTCAGGACGGCGAAGGCGCCGGCGTTCATGAACAAGTAGGCCACGAGGTAGAAGGCCAAGCCCGGTCCGTCCCCGGCCGCGACGGCCACCAGCATATAGCCGGAGTGGGCGACGGCCGAGTAGGCCAGGAGCCGCTTGACGCGGGTCTGGCGCAGGGCGGCCAGGTTGGCCCAGACCATGGTCAGCCCGGCGGCCACGCCCACGGCCGGACCGAAGACGGCGGCCGGCGTCCCGCCCTGGCTCCAAAGCGGCCCGAGGACCCGGAGAAGGACCGCCAGCCCGGCGGCCTTGGGCGCGATGGTCAGGAAGGCCGCGACGGGCGTCGGGGCACCCTCGTAGACGTCCGGGGCCCACATGTGGAAGGGGGTGATGGCGATCTTGAAGAACAGGGCCGCGACCATGAGGCCGAGCCCGGCGGCGGGAGCGAGCGGCAGGGGCCCCGGGGCCCCTGCCCGGCCCAATCCGGAGGCCAGGCCCATCGAGCCCGTGGTCCCGAAGACAAGGGCCAGGCCGAAGACGAAGAAGGCCCCGGCGAAGCTGCCCATGAGAAAATACTTGGCCGCCGCCTCGGCCGAAGCCCAGTCGCTCCTTTTCAGGCCGGTCAAAGCGTACGATGCGACGGACAGGACCTCGAGACCCAGGAAAACGACCAGCCAATCCGTGGTCGAGACCATGATCATCAGGCCGGCCACGGCCAGGAGCAACAGGCCGCAGAGCTGGCCCAGGTCGACGTCCTGCCGGCGGGCATAGGCCAGGCTCATCAGGATGACCAGGGCGGCGGCCAGGATGCCCAGGGCCATCAGCAGCAAGGCCAGGGGATCGAGCGCCAGGCGGGCCCCGAAATAGGCCAGCTCGAGGTTCCAGGACCGGACGATGAAAAATCCGGCCGCGAGCAGGGAGACGATGGCCGCCGTCGCCGCCGGCTCGTGCCCCCTGCGGCCGAGGCAGGCCTCGAGGAGCAGCGCGGCCAACGCGCCCGCGACCACGGCCAGGAGCGGCGCCAGGGCGAGGAACGACATGTTAGCGCTCCCGCTCCGCGGCGGCCGGGGCCTCGGAGGAAGGGGCGGCCGGAGGGGCGGCGATCAGGGCCGCGGCCGGCGGCCTGTCGAGGCCGTGGAGATAGGCGGACACGGCGGCGTCCATCTTGCGCAGGACCGGGCCCGGGAAAAGGCCAAGGAAGACCATGAGCGCGACGAGCGGAACAAGCGTCAGCAGCTCGCGCCGGTCGAGGTCGCGAAGCCGCGGGTCCGCCGGTTCCCTAAGGGGGCCCTGCATGACCCGCCGGTAGAGCCAGAGGAGATACGCCGCCGACAGGATGACCGTGCTTACGCCGAGCCCGGCCAGGAGCCGGTTGCGGCCGAAGACGCCGAAGAAGCAGAGCACCTCCCCGACGAAGCCGTTGAGCCCGGGCAGGCCGGCCGACGATAGCATGGCGACCAGGAAAAGACCGGCGAAGACCGGCATGCGGGCCGCGACGCCGCCGTGATCGGCGATCTGCCGGGTGTGGGTCCGGTCGTACAGGACGCCGACGCACAGGAAGAGGGCCCCGGTGCTCAAGCCGTGGCCGATCATCTGGAACAGGGCGCCCTCGGTGGCTTCGAAGTTGAGCGAGAAGACGGCCAGCATGATGAGCCCCATGTGGCTGACGCTCGAATAAGCCACCAGGGACTTCATGTCCTTCTGGACCAGGGCCATCAGGCCGCCGTAGACGATGCCGACGACGGCCAACACCGACAGGGCCGGAGCGAAGGCCGCGGCCGCGGCGGGGAACAGGGGCAGGCCCAGGCGGAGAAAGCCGTAGGCGCCCATCTTCAGCAGGACCGCGGCCAGCAGGACGGAGGCGGCCGTCGGGGCCTCGACGTGGGCGTCGGGAAGCCAGGTGTGGAGCGGGAACAGGGGCACCTTGATGGCGAAGGCCAGCCCGAAGGCCAGGAAGAGCCAGGTCTGCAGGCCCGGCGCGAAGGACACCGCCGCCAGGTCGGCGATGGCCAGCGAATAGCCGCCCGTGGCCCGGTAATAGGCGGCGTGGAGAACGAAGATCCCGGCCAGCATGAGCAGGCTGCCGAACATCGTGAAGAGGACGAATTTCGTGGTCGCATAGATGCGGCGTCGGCCGCCCCAGATGCCGATCAGGAAATACATCGGGACGAGCATAGCTTCCCAAAAAACGTAAAAGAGGAACAGGTTCAGGGACACGAAGACGCCGATCATCCCGGTCTCGAGCAGGAGCATGAAGACCGAGAACTCCTTGATCCGGTCGTCGATCGCCCGCCAGGAGGACAGGAGAGCGATGGGGGTCAGGAAGGCGGCCAAGAGGACCAGGAACAGGCTGATGCCGTCGACCCCGACATGGTAGTCGAGGCCGCGGCCGAGCCAAGAGGCCCGTTCGACGAATTCCGGACGGCCCGTGGCGCCGTCGAAGCCGGCCAGAAGGGCCAGGGCGGCGGCAAACGTCAGGAGGGACGCGGCCAGGGCCGCGACGCGGACGGCCTTGTCCGCGCCGCGCTTGAGCAACAGGAGCGCGACGGCGCCGGCGAGCGGCAGGAAGGTGATCAAGGACACCAGGGGCAGGTCCTTCGGAAAGCCGGTCATATCAGCAGGACCCCCAGGAAGATCACCGCCCCCAGCAGGAAGGCCAGGGCATAGTCGCGGACGAGGCCGCTCTGGAGGCCGTTCAGGCCGCGACCGGCCAGGCCGGCCGCGGCGGCCGAACCGTTGAGCGCGCCGTCGATGACCCGGAGGTCGAAGCGACGGTAGGTCCACTCGGCGCCGCGGACGAGCGGCCGGACCACGACGGCGTCGTAGGCCTCGTCGACGTAGTACTTGCGGGCCAGGACGCCGTAGAGCCCGGGGAACCGCCGGACCAGCCGGGCCGGGATCTCCGGGCGCCGCCGGTAAAGGACGAAGGCCGCCCCGATGCCGAGGAGCGCCGAAGCCGTGGCCGCCAGGATGAGAGCGATCTCGGTCGAGGCGGCCAGATGGTGCGCG
>JAEAMG010001831.1_pt1 | contig 14835 bp, 24 predicted proteins | sample 8958741 | NCBI WGS metagenome assembly JAEAMG01 (sample SAMN16933256, study PRJNA681125) | bioreactor sludge metagenome | isolation source: anaerobic bioreactor treating anionic surfactant - SDBS | place: India: Bengaluru | collected 2019-02-28
GCGCTGTTTGCGTGCGATCACCAAGGTGATCATTGCCGACCAGGCCCAGCGCCTGAACTAATCTGCCCTTCTTGCGATCATCTCGGCGGCGTAGAGGCCATAAGACGAGCTCGCCCTCTCCCATTGATGAAAGCTCGCAGCCATAAAAAAACCCCTGAGCCGGAAGGCCCAGGGGTTTGGCTTTTTAGAGTTTCGATGTCAGAACCAGTCAGGGCCTCCATCGATGGCAGGATGCGCTTCACCAAAAACGTATGGCGGGAGCGGCTTGCACAACTCGGGTACCGGAAATGTAACCCGGTCATTTAGCTCATTCGTACAGATCGTCAACAGCGTTGGCGTTCCTAACGAATGCGGTGAGAACTTACTCCAGAGGATCACCATGCGCGTGCCCAGCAAGGCATCGAGACTTACTGGCAAGCCTAGGTTCTCCACCATTTGCCCAGAGAGCTCCGCGGACAGATCCAGCAGATCGCTACTGCTGTTTAGGTCCCGGGTCAGCGCGTAGCCACTCCGGTGGCGGCGGAAGTAGTAGCCCTTCGTGTAAAAGAGCTTCCCGTAACGAGAGCCCTCGCGTTGATCACTGCCTGCCGACTCTTCGATTGCAAGCGTTAGCTGAGCCAGGAACGACCGATGATCGACGCAGTGGAGGCCAGGCTTGCTGACATCCACTTGTCGACCCGGCAGTCCGACCAGCCGGGGCTCACCCGGCTTGCTCGCGACTGCCATAGGTTACGCTCCGGGTGCATCGAGAGGCGCTGGCGCATTCGGCTCAAAGCCATCTGCGTCAGAGATTCCCGTCAGCTTGTAGACATCGTCCCAGCTCGCGTCGCAGCCCTCGCACTCCACAGTACGCCAGGCCTGAAGCCCGTCGCTCTGCAGTGTGCCGGTATCAAGTTCGCTTCCACCGCATGCCGGGCAGCAGTTCCCGCCAGAGGCGAGGTACTTCTGCTCGTGGGTAAGCGGCGCCTTGAGATCCACGTCGAACGAGGGGCTGTTACACACCTCATAGTCGACGCTAACGCTGCGGCCCTCGCTGTAAATGTCTGCATCCGCAGCGAGATCGATCGCATTGGCTTGCGCCTCAGCTTCGGTACTCGCGTTCACGCGGATCTTGATGGTACGGACTTCGGTACGACGCACTTCAACTTCGTGTTGCTTTTCCATGGTTTTCTCCTAGTGCCGCATTACGCAGCGTTCGTGGTTTATGGCGAGATCGAACTCATTCGCTCGCCGTAGCGCAGCTGGTCGCTGCTGGTTGGGATTGCTGCTGACTACGCCGCTATAGCGCGTGCGTCGTATTCCAGCACTTCGATGTTGCTCAACTGAGTTTCGGAGAACACTCGGTACTCCAGTTCGCAAGCCGTTACGCCGTTGCCGTAATGCACAGCGCCGTCAAACCCGAGTGCCGTGGCCGCAGCCACGAAACCCGCGTCATCCAGCGCGACGTACGCGTCGAGATAAAGCTCGCTGAGCATCTCTGGCGACTGCTTGGCCATTGAGGCCACATCGGCGAACGCGCTGGCGAACCGCTCCTGCCAGTTGCCTGTGTTGTAGATGTGGTGGTCCTTGGCGATGAGAAACGCCGCGCCCGCATCGTGCCCCATCACCGCAAAGATGATTGGGGCTTCGATAAAGCAATCCAGGCCATTAAGTGGCAGGGGTCGCTCTATGTGCAGATCGGCTTTGATCACCCGCGGCTCCATAGCGATATCGCGTGAGTCATTGGGTTCCGCTGCATATTCGCGTGCCGCCTCCAGGTTGGAGAAGGTAATCGAAGGCAAGCGGGTCTGGATGATCGACGCGCCTCGTTGACCGTGCTGGCCTCGGAAAACGTCTTTTACGTGGATGGGAGCCAAAGGCTTGAGCATTGGGGTTTCCTCCGGGTGCGCGCAACACATCCCTGGCCGGCAAAGGCCGGCAGGGTGTATGTACGCGATTCATTAATGACGGGCCGCGAATGCGGCGTTAGAACCAGATGTGGGCGACGTCGAAGACTTGCTTGGGCTGGATATCGGCTAAGCGCTGTTTGCGTTGCTCGACTGCGGCTTCGACCTCCGGCGAGGTAAAACCCAGCTCGGTAGGCAGCAAGACCTCCTTCCCGCCTATCCACCCCTTGCCGTAGAACACCACGATTTCAGCGCTTTCAGCAGCTCCGAGCTGCTTCAAGGCGAAATCGGTGGCCTGTCCTGAAAGCAGGTGAGAGCCGGATTTCCCTCTACGGTGCAGGCCAAGACCAAACTGGTCATGGACCACAACGCCGAACTCGACTTTTTCAATATTGGCTGCCTTAGCCAACAGGTCCAGGGTGTCGAACTTCGACATGGCGTAAATCGTCATGGCGATCCCCTTAGAACCAGGTAGGTGACAAGGGCCATTCCTCAACGGCAGGCTTCACGGCAACCTCTTCGTCGAAGCGGTTGTAGTCGAGCAGATCAGCAATAGCCTGACCGACTTCATTGTGCAGCGTGCAGTAGTGGATGGCTCGTGCAGCCTGTGCGCCCTTACCGTCATCGAACAGCACGGCCAGCTTGGTCCCCGCCGGAAGGCGGAGAGTCTGGTTAACCGTGCGGAGACTTTGGTTGAGTTCATCAGCGCCGGGTCCGCGGTATGGGAGCGAACGGCCTTCGGCAAAGACACCCATGCACTCCTGGCCATTGCGCTCGATAATGACTCGCAAGCCCGAGGTGTAGCAGCTTTCCCCGTACCGAGGCACGACCTGGCTTCTACCCTGCCGATAATCGGCCATTTCCCGGACCAGCGAGAGAAACTGATCAGCTTCAAGAATCATGTTGGTCTCCTTACACAACCAAGGCGCAAACACGCCCTGGTTGTGTCTGTTGGTGTTTATGCAGTGAGCGTGAGCTGCTCGATGTATGGATCCCTTATCCGACGCCCGACCAAGTCGCGGTTCTCGTCTGTCAGTGGAGCGACAGCGCGAACCTTGATCTGGCGTGCAGACGAGGGGATGCAAGCGACTAGGACTTGGTCGCCTTCCTTTACACCTAACGCTTTCAGATCCCGGGTGATCTGTGGCGAAGCCAGCTCACCATAGGGGGACTTACTGAGCGGATCACGGGTCAGCTTGAACCAGCGGCCAAGAAAGTCGGCCACGTGGAAAACCTCAAGCTCCAGGGCGAATACCCCAGATGCCGCGAGCTGCTTGTGGACTGCTGACAGCGTTTGTGAGGCAGGAACGACTGGAATGGTCATACACACCTCACGCAGTCAGCGTTTTGCCAGCGAGCTGGCGGTTTGCTTCAGTAAGCGGCGAAACTAGGTACACCGATGCCTCACGGCTCCGGTATGGATGGCGCGCCACCAGCATCTGATCTCCAGACTTGACCCCCATTTCCCGCAGCTCGCGAGCAAGGCTCGTTTTGCCGACCAGGTAGTAAGGGTCTTCATCCTTCGCGGCAGACATCTGCAGGAAGTTACCGAGGTAGTCATTGACGCTGAAAACGTCCACGACGATCGATGACACATCAGCTCGCGCGAATAGCGATTTGATGGAGTCTTCGGTCTCCTGAGAAGGAGAGAGAACTACGCGGGCCATAAGAGCCTCCTGATAGAAGATGATCCAGGAGGCTGCTTTCCCGGAATGGGAGAGCAGAACTCCCAGTCGGGTCGGTAATGTCCGGAACGGACGGTTATTTGCTGAGTGTGCCCAGACGGGCAAATCAGCGGTCCGGCAAGGGATTGCCGGTGGGGTTATTGAGCGGGCGCGCTCTGGACGAACACATACTCGATCGCGCTGTACACCATGTAGTAGCACGGCTTACCGCGGTATTTGCTGCGGTAGTAGGCCACGTGATAGTCCTTAGCAAGCGTAAGGCCCTTGGAGGCGTGACGTACGTAACCAAGCGCATCGGAAAGCATCAGGTAGTTTTCGCGGCCAATATTGGCTCCGAACGTTTCCCGAGTGATCTCCCTGCCTTTGTCCGTCATGTCGATGATGTCTTGCCCGTTGAGCTCGACGCAGCATCCTTCATAGCGATACGCCATGTTTCTTCCTCCGGTAAGGAGGCCGGGCACCACCCCATGCGGGAAGATGTTCCCAGCCGGGTTAGGGTGTCCGTGAGGACTTGTGTGTCAGTCATCCCCGCTTGGGCAGGAACTCCTGGCAGGTCGTGATGAAAGCGTTATCCGATTTCGGTACCGGCCAATCACCAACGATCCTCGCCTGACGGCAGATGCTGCGACTCCCGGGACGGTGAATCAGGTGCGCACATCCAAGACACTTGTCCCTTTCCGACACGGCTTTAGCCAGGTGCGGCAGGTAGGTGTCGACGATGTTCACGAGTGAAATGTGAGCCATGGTTTGCCTCCGGCGAGAGTGAACCTGGAGGCACCCACCCCGGAGGGAGTGGAGACTCCCGATTCGGGTTGTGGGTTACGTTGCGGCTTTTAGCGGGGAAGATCGGTTACTCAGTGAGGGAGGAACCGAATCAGGTTGAGCTCTTGCAGATGCGCCTTCGTCTCCTCCGCCAGGCGGAAAAGATCCAGAGCCTTCTGCACGTCTGGCGCAGCCTGGGCATGAATGCCGACCTGCCCGTGGGTGATGCGTTTCGCTGTCAGCGTGCCATCGGGATTGACCCTCACCTGCACCGTTCGAGCGCCGAGCGGTACCGCGGAGCGATCCCAAACCTGCACATCAAGCTCATCCGTCTCGCCCCGAGCACGAAACGCTCGGTTTTGAGAGAACTTCTTGACCGCAGCGATCGCGACTTCATCAAGATGATGAACAGCCGCGTCAGCCCCTGAACGCACCCGCAGCCTCGTGAATGCGGCGGTGCACTGGCCAGGGGCCGGCGCATGCGAAACACGAGAATAGAAAATACCTTTCGTCATTGAGCCTCCTTTTTTGCCAAAAGATGTTTGCTCTGAGCTTGAAACCCAGAGTCCACCCTTTGGTATGCCTGTATTGGCGTTATGTGGAAAATCGCTTCCAGAACGGAAAGCGACTTGGTGTCCGAATCGGACGGTGCTGTTTTTGCAGTGCGAGCCAGCTACTCTCCCGTCAAGCTCAAGCTGAGCAGAGACAGGTTTGAGTCATGATTTTCTCATACCGGTCGCCAAACGGCCAGTCGGCTTGTTTCGTTTTATGTTCATTTAGGCATGCCTGCATACTTGTTAATGCGTTAAATTGTGAGAAAGTCGAACCGGACTTGCCAAAGGAGTAACTCCTTGAGAACCGAAAAACCCTCAGTAACCGTCCTGAATGAAGCGACCTTCGACCAGGCAGTGACCAATGAGCAGCGTCTCGTGGATTTTCGCCGGAAGCTGAACCGGCGCAACGAGCAGCCAGATCTGGTGTTCCCTCTTGTCGTTTTTGGTTTCCACGCCGTGGCAACAAATGTCAGGGTGACGGCGGAATCCAATGGAACGCATCGCGCACCCTAGGCCGGGATTGTGAGCCGACAAAAAAGCCCTCCCAGCGATGCTGGGAGGGCTTTTGCTTTCTCGACTCTTCAGGCGTCAGGGAACATTCTGTACGAATTCCAAACCGCGTCATCAGGCCAGGCGGCACAGTACGGTTTGAGATCCTTCAGAGTCAGCCGACGCTGAAATCGTTTGTCCCGACAGGACTCTGCTGGCCAGCTCTGGCAGACCAGCATTTCCTGGGCGGGCTTGAGCCACTTGAGCAATTGCTCGGCAGAGTGGAACTGCGGGCCACCCAGGTAGCCAAGGTCAGGACCTACGCGAACACCACGGATCTCCAGGCGCAGGCGCGGCGGAATCGATTCCAGCAGCGAGATCAAAGGCGAGGACGGCCTGACCGTTGCCGGTAGCCGGCCCGTTGTCTTGAACTGCATATAAGCGCCTGGATTGCGAGCCAGGTGCTGTATCTGCTTCTGCGTAATTCGAGTCATACAGCCTCCTCACCAATCGAACGAAGGGAGGGTTTCATAAGCGGCAGCCGCATTATCAAACTCAACCATCGTGAAACCGGCAAGCTTTGCCTGCGCGAGGACGTGATAGAACGCGTCGCTGAATCCAGGGTAGTCAACCTCCAGCACTCGCTTCTCATCCTTCATATCAGGATAGAGCTTGACGAATGCGCCGGTATCACGCTCCAGAATCATCGGGACACAAGGATCTTCGCCCCACATGGTCAGCGACTCGGCGTCGCTTTCCAGGATGTGGCAGGTATTGATGGCAATGACTTTGTACTGGTCATTGGAGCGAATCAGTTCGTCTACAGCGTTCATTGTTTTCTCCTGTGGCCGCTACGCAGCCTTAATGACTTCATGTTTGCGCTGCGAGAGCGCGCTTGTAGCTGCATGCCTGGTTTACGTCAGGCATGTTCGCTGGTCTTTGCAGCTTGATGCTGCGAGTGGCGTTTTGCTGTGTAGCCAGCCGTCGTTTGCATAGCAGTCTCCTTTCCTGCAGTCCGAGATGGACTGCAGGCTTTGCAGGGAGGTTTAGTTGAGTTCGGCCGAAATCAGCCGAGCATGGTGGTTCTGAAGCTCCAGAACCTCGTGGACCCGGTCGCCAAACAGGATCGCGACATTACCCAGGCGGCGAAACATGGGATTGCTCCGCAGATCGTCGATCGTCACCTCGCAACCTTTGGATGCAAGGTGGCTCATCACTCGAAACGCTCGGAGGTACGGAGCTCTCACAAGGCCCGTCTTTCCGGCGAATGCCTCGAAGACCTCCTTCAAGCGCTCCTCGCCGTGATTCGATGGACTGAGGATGTAGCTGTGGTCAGCCATCTGCACATACTCACGCAGATCGTCGACCTCCTTCTCGCTGAAGATGCGGGCACCTTCAACACCGAAGATTTCGCCCTTCGCCGTATCAGGTAGCGGCTCGTCGCTTTCGCGACACTCAACCACCCAACCCAACGCACGAATGGCAAACTCCCAACCGCCCTTCTTGATCATCAGGTAGTAGTAGTTCTTCTGCTCTTTGGAGAGCAGGTCGAACGACTCAACCGGAAAGCCAATGTACTGCTGAGTTATCAGCGGCCGAGAGGCTGCTTTCTTCTTAAAGCTGAATAGCATTTTATTTCTCCTCTGGCCGCGCGCACTCCGATGACGGAGTGTTGAGCCACTTCTGGGGTTATGGTTTCAATAAAGAAACCGTTCATTTGTTTGAAGCGCCCGAACTTCGGGCATTTATTGCGCGCACGAGATAACGCCGCCGACTGACAGAGATCAGCGACGACGAGGAATCGGCGTTGGATTGGATGAACCGCCCTGGACAGGACGTCCTAGCGGTTAACAGTGCAGCGCCTCAGACACCTGAGACGATTGCTGATTGTTTAGCCAGACCAGCTGCCTGGAACTCCTAGCAACATCTGCGTAGGGGTTGAAGAGCCTTGATTATCGCACCTGCGATCAGTGACTTATCCTCGCGCAATTACACTTTTATGCGTAATAAGACACAGCGGTCGGAATTTAGTGTTCCGGCGATTTCGAGTTTGACGCAATTCACAGGAGTTTGAGTTCACACCGAAGTTCGAGCCATCACAACAATAAGTGCCTCTTAACACAACTCTTCGGAGGCACATTCATTCATGAACAGCAACACTTCAGTCGCCGTAGCTGGCGCTCAGGAGTCGTTGACCAGGATGCCCTGGAGGATGGTCTTTACCGGCCTTCAAGAAATGCTCGCGACGTTGCTAGACGGAGCGCTTCGCGGAGGGGCATCTGCGATCGACATCAAGTATCAAGAGTCGCTTGGCATCCTGCGCCTAACAGACGACGGGAGCCTGCCAAATGGTCCTCGTGCGCTGGCCGCAGTGCGCACAGCAATGCAGTCCTCCCCTGCTGAGTTCGTTGCCTGTCGCCCAGACTTGCTCCGTTATGCGGCAACGCTCGCATGCTCGACGCAGCTAAAGGTCCACACCGCGGCTCATGCCGTGACCCTTCAACCGGAACGGTTCCTGCGTGACAACGAGGTGTTGCCAGCGCGCATCAGCTCAGTTTGCACCGGCGTGAGCTTTGCGCTGGACCTCGTCCCAGAGCTTCGCTGCAGCACCCGCGTTCTTCGCGAGGTGATCACGACACTGGTGCGAGGCTTCCCGTTGCCCGTGACGTTTGATGGCATGCGCCTACCACGACCCTACGCAATGTCCGAGCGCGTCTTCACACGTTTTGCGCATGGCCTGTACTGCATCGATCGATCACTTGAGCACGATGAACACCACATTTTCCTCAGTGGCCTACCGATCGAATGCGGGGATGGGAAACCGACGTACCTGCCAGAGGGGGTCGTCGTCCATCTGCATCCGGAAATATTCCAGGCCGTCACTCCAGGGCACCGCGAGATCGCTGGTGGGGCTATCACCCTCGCCTTTCTGCGCCATGAGATTCAGCGCCTCACCGGTTACTGCGCACCGATGCGCCAAGACGACGAGGAGGCATGGCATGGGCCTCACGTATCGACTCAATAAGGATGACCAGCGGCTGCTAGACGCGGCCGCTGGAGGCCGTCTGAAACGTCTTCTCTCCCCGCTCTCCACCAGAACGTGGGGCTTTCAGGCCAGCAGGCGCGACAGCCAGGCCTTCCCGGGTGACGGCGCCATTCTGATCTTTTGCATGCGCGACCTCATTCCCCTGGCACTTCACTCCCTACGTTCAAGGGAGCATCGCCCGGCCAAGGATCAGTTGATGGATCCTCGTCTGTGGCATGACCCACGGCGCCCGCCTACCGCCGCCGATATCAGTAATGGTGCATGGCATCACGTAGACCCGAGAAAGGTGCCGCCGGCGTTGGAACTGATCAGTGATCACGGCATTTACTTGATGTCCAACGGCATTCCGGTACAGCCAAGTCGGTTACGCAATGAATGCGAATCCGTGTTTGCTCAGGGGTTCGATCCTTACCGTGATGAGGACTGGCATAAGTGGTCGGCGCGCATCCTTGGCAAGCAAAAGATATCCAGACGCGTTCCGATTGACTGGATTCGTCGTGCGCATGTACGAAAGGAGCAAGAGCTTCGAATCAAGATCACCCGAAATAGCATCAGGCTTCACCTGTAGCGGAGGGCCATCGCCCTCCCTTTTATCTCTCGTTTGAGCACACTTCCTACAAGCAGGACGTTTCATGCCTTTCCTCACCTGGCCTCGGTGACGAAGCGCCCGCCTCCTTCATATCCCGCCAAAGAATGCGCTCTATAACGTACTTCCAAGCGTAATTGCCCTACTGTGGGTTTGTGCTGGCGAAGTGCACGGGCAGCCGATACCTATTTTTCGGCACACAAAGCATCGTTGCTGCTAATTTTCTCAAAAAGGCGGCGAACTTCTCTCAATTGCACTGCGTCCAAAAATTCCTCTAAGATTGAGTTACCCGATCTTTTCCTTCCTAAGTACAAGGAGTAATCAATGTCTACGATCGATAGCATCAACTGGGAAAATCTTTCCGAGGACGAACTCAACCTGCTTATCTCGACCGCCCAGCAGGCGCTAGAACAGATTAGAAAAACGCGGTTCGAGGAGGTTCAGGATCAGATCCGCACTCTGGCTAGCAGCGTGGGGATGTCACCTGAAGAGGTGGTCATGCAAATGCAGCGCGGCCGGCGTGGCAACAAAGGCCCGATCGGTAATACCGATTCCAACATCCGCTTTCGCAATCCTGAGAACCCAAGCCAAGGATGGACTGGCAGAGGTAAGCGCCCGAATTGGCTTCTTGAGAAGATTGAAGCCGGCGCCAACCTGGAAGACTTCCGCGTGTAATGCCATTGCCCCGGGCGCTTTTTGCTTCCGGGGCTTCTCTTGCTCAATTTACACCCCTCTCAAATAGCGCTCGTTTCAGCTACGCCTTCCCCGCCCCACGTTCATTCCCCCTCCTAATACGTCAGTTAATAATGCATTTGCATTGCGTTATTCGGTGACCATATACTCGCGACGAAACCCCATTTACCTGTTAATTCACTGGAAGTTACGAATGAACGTGTGTGAGATCGATTTCAAAGAAATGCCTGAAGGACAGATTCACGAGGTGATCGCCCGGGCTGGCGCTGAACTGGATCGCCGTCGTCAGATCAAGGTTGAGGAGGTCCGCGGCCAGATCAAGGCGCTCGCCGATTCCGTTGGCATGACCCCTGAGGATTTCGTCGGTGGCAAATCGCCCCGAGGGCAGCGCGGCAAAGTGAAGCCTGCTCGGGAGATTCGCTTCCGCAACACAGCCAACCCAGCTGAAAGCTGGACCGGCCGCGGCAAACGCCCGCGCTGGCTCGCGCAGGCTCTGGTCGCTGGCGCCAGCCTGGATAGCTTCCGCGTCAACTGAGACGCACCACATTGATTTGCGCGTCCTGCCGGTCGAACCCCGACCGGCTGCCGCAAACCTGTCAACGCCCCGCGATGCCGCTTGCTGCTTCAGCGACCCCTGCTAGATTGGCCGCGTGCTGTATTTCGGGCCGACCCCGCCGCCGTTTTCCTCTCGTTCGACGCGTCGTTCACGCGTGCCAGGAGCAGCTGTCGGTGCGCGCTGGGTAACCACCTGTAGGTCGAGGTGCTTGATGTGAACAGAATCGACGTTGCCGGCCTGACCGAAGCCGACCTGAAAGCGATTGCCACCAACGCGCGCCAGGTGTTCATGGAGCAGTTGGGCATGCATCTTCCAGCTCTCCAGCTGCGCAATTGTGTGGCGCAGTTGTTCGGTGCCGCGAGCTGGCAAAGCTTGCTTGCTACTGCAAGTCACTGTCCTCGGAGTGAGCCTGACAATCGAAGATGGGTGGGCGTGCGCAACGTCCAGGGTAGTGGTTACGGCCCCGACTCAGGCTCAACCCAACGCTTTTACGGCGCCACGGAAGACTCTGTCTATGAGCAGATCGGGCGAGGCGTTTGCCTGTCGGCTTTTCGTGAGTTGCTGAGGGCTCGCAGGCTGGACGATGGCGAGATTGAAGACGCCCTGGTGTCAATCAACATCAGCCCCGATCGAGTTGCTGCGCTCAGCCGTCGCCTGGCGGATCTGCCGCCTGCCGAGCGCTACGGAGCAGATTATTTATTCACTGGCCGGGAAATCGTGACCGCCTATCTCGAAATCTGGGGTGACGAGGAGTCGATCGTGGTCAGTCGCACGGAACGATAAACGGCAGCTTTGTCTTGCTGCTACTGGAACATTTCGAAGAGACCGGTGCCACACGGCTGCCGGGACTTGGCTTTCCTGATCAAGGAACCTCATTGGACATGAATCAGCTGCCCATCAAACCGACCCCCGAACAGGCATTGGCGTGGTATCACGACGTTGTTGCCGCCGAAGGCCGCCTGCCCAACCGTATCCTCGAAAAGTCAGCTCTCTACCAACGCCTGCTGGATGGCAAGAAACCGCTGATTGCTTCTCCTCCTCTGGTTTACAGCTATCCCTGGTACAGCATCGTTGAGAACGACCAGCCCCAGGACATCGACCAGCCGTTCACTTGTGCGGAGGGGCTCTATGTCGAGGCAGACGGGGTGGACCGAGTGCTGATCAGCCAATCTTTGTGGGAGGTCGTGTCCCGAGATGTTGAGGAATCCCTGACAGTCACATGGCCCGGCTGGCGCGAGCTTGGCTTCGTCTGGCGTGCGTGGCGCGAACTTCAGCCTGCAGCCGCTGCGAAGGCTTATCTGATCAGCCATCACGACCCGGCGCTCGGTCGCATTACTACGCTGGCGCAGTTGGACGCCGAGGCGCGGTTCCAGGCCGTCCAATGGCGAGGTGAGTACGCCATTGCGCGCGAATGGCGGCTCGGCCTGACCGACGAGGCATCCGCGGTTGACGCGCTCTACGCGTTTCACGGACATCGCGACGGCGCCCAGCGTGAGCGGTTCCTCAAGCGGGCGATTCGCCAGAAGCTGCAGCATCTGGGCGAGATCTTCGATGCGCGGCTACGCGCATTCATGCCTGATGCCATCAGCGACGAGGAGCTGGAGGAACGTGTTGTGCAAGAGCGGACAATGCTGCTCGGTGAGAACTGGAGGGTGCTGGATGGCCAGCTATTCTTCGATGGGTGGCGCCTGCAGCGCATCGCTCCAGCCGGTCTGACAGCAAGCCATTACCGTGAGCTTCCGCCTCTCGCAGAGGTAGTGAACGGTTAGATCGCAAAGCCGCTAGGGCGCCAGCAGGCGCCCGCTACAGCCGGCAGCTTGTCGAAAGAACTTAGGCCGCCTCAGTACCGAGCTCGGTCGCGAACACGACCCAGGTACCGTTTCCGACATAGCAGCGATCGATCTTGTGTTCAGCCCAAGCAGAAATCACTGCGTTCATCTCATCTGTCGAGCAGACAAGCTCCGCTGCGGCGCTACTTTCGATAATCTTCCGTGCCTTCTCGCGGCCGCATTCGCTGAGCTTTTCGAGTCGTGCCTCCCGCTGATGCAGATTGACTTCGGGGCGGACGCCGGATTGGAGATTCGTGATGGGTGCGTACATTTGTGAGTTCTCGATAGGGTTCTTCGGTGAAAGCGGGAGTGACCTCTGTGCGTGGCAATTACGCCAGATTCTTGGTTACCAGCAAGGCGTGCAGATAAAGAAAAACCCCGGCCTTTGACAGCCGGGGTTTTCATTTGTGGGGAGCTGCCATTTAAGCAGCCTTGTTGATCACCAGATCGGTAACGTAAAGCTGGTCGAAGAAGAACAGCGCGTTGATCCGGGCTGCAGCAATCTTCACTTCCTTATCGGAGTGATGCGCCTCCCGGAAGAGCACCACATTGCCGACTTTATCGCCTATCTGGCCGGGATGTTCGGCGCTGTAGAACACTCCGAACTCGGCTTGGTTATTACGCTTTGCCGCCGCCAGGTCGGCCAGTAATCCGCCGATCCCGTCGACAGTCACGGCCAGTTTCTTTGTTTGCATCGTTTTCTCCTATGCCCATCGCTGAGCGGAAATGGAAACGCCAGCCCTTGCGGACCGGCGTTCTGGATGAGTCTTGCTCGGAGCTCGGTGGCCAATCCGCGAGCCGCTACATAGGCAGCGGCGGGCGCATAGTCATCACCTGTATCTTCACGAGACCCTTTATTCGACTGGCGACAGCCAGACCATGATATGCAACCCGTTCGGGGTCGACCCAGATGCATTGCGTGCGGCCTCGACGACGACATTCCAGAATTTCTCCGGCATCTCGCTATCGGTACCCTCACCGCTGAGCGTCGGGTCCACGCCGACGAAACAGTCGGCATAGGCGTAAAGGTCTTCCAGCTTGGCCTTACGGGCGCAGGCGTGCAGTCGTTCATAGACCACGGCGAGCGCGTTGTTAGCTTGCTCCAGGCGCTGATCTTCGTCAGCGAGGACTTCAGGGTCCGCGATGGCGCCCGGCTCGAAGAGCACGTCCGCACCGGTGACCTTGTCGTGCAGCAGAATAGCCAGCTCTTCCGCCATTTCTGGCGTCAAGCCGTCCTTCTTCGCCGCTTCGTCGAGCGCTGTGTGGACTGCATCGAGAGCATCTTCGGCTTCCTGAAGCCGCTTCTGCTCGCCTTCGATCTCCAGCATGGAGCCAACGCCGATCGGCTCAAAAAGCACGTCGGCGGTGATCACATCGTCGAGGAGAATCCCGGCCAGCTCGTTGCAGTCATCCTTCGGAAGGTTGACCGGTTCCAATGGAGTATCGGCATGTCGCCAGGTTGCGAGCCCCTTGCCCAGATGATCGTTAAACCAGGTCTGGAACTCCAGGTCTTTGAACCACTCAGGTACATTCAAGCGAACCATCTTTCCGCTGAACTTTTGCATCTATATCTCCTTGTGCCCCTGCTGGAGCCTTACGTTGGGTTAAGGACGAGCCGGCGCAGTTGCGCCGACTCGCTTACTTCAGTTGCTGCTTATTTCGAGCCTTCAACGTGCACGACGAAGTTCGTCATGTCGCCTTCGGTGCCCGGGAGGAACATCCACTCGATGACGTCGGGCAGGATACGATCCGTATCAGCACCACCGCCTTCCAGTGCAACCCAGTGACGCTCAGTTGCTTCCACCTCACCGACGCGCCACGCCCCTCGTTCAAGGTTGGGGCGCCCAGCGAATAGATACGCCACCAGCACCGAACCATTGGCCCGCTTCACGATGAGCGGCTTGTCGCCGCGCAGGTGATGCTTCGGTACGCTTGGAAGAGCGGTCGCAACCGGGATCCACGGGGATTCCGCTTTGCCGTTTTCTGCCAGTAGCAGATCGTCGATCCGCTTCAGCACTCGTTGCTGCTTCATCCAGTAGCCCTTGTCGTCAACCTGAGTTTCCGGGTCCGGGCCTTTGGTGTGAGCGACAGCGATGGCGCATGCCTCTTTCCAGGCCTTCAGTTGGGTTTTCAATTCAGCCGGTGCGATATCCCAGCCTTGCGGCAGAGACAGCGCTTCCTTGTCGACTTTGGACTGAGCAATCTTCCAGTCAACGTTGTTGAGCAGGTAGATCCGGTTCTGCCAGTAGTCGCGCAAGTCCTGGTGCACCATCGCGTCGTCGGCAACAATGTTTGCCAGCGCAATCACGCAAGCACCACGCCAATCGTTGCGGTGCGAGACCAGGTCTTCGGGGACGATCTCCCAGCCTTGCGGCAAGGAGGTTTGCTCCTCGACCTCGGTCAACGACCACCAGCCGCGGTAATGCACGCCGTCCTCAGGGTCAGCATCATCCACGCGGACATCGTCCAGCAGCTCGCCCGAGGTGTACCCCTGTGCAATCTGCTGTAGCGCACGGGCGGTGCCGCTTTCTTTCAGCGCATCTTCGTGACGCGGATCGATCTGCTCGAAGTCCCCGTGCCACCATTCGATATTGATTTGCAGTTTCATGGTTTTCTCCAGAAAGAATGCCCCTCGAATGAGGGGCGTTTGAGATGTGACGGAAGAGAACAAATCAGTTGTCGAGAACCGACTCGGAAACGTCTCCCGCATCAATCGAGGAGGCGAGTGCAACGACCAGTTCATGACCTG
>JAEAMG010001832.1_pt1 | contig 14828 bp, 13 predicted proteins | sample 8958741 | NCBI WGS metagenome assembly JAEAMG01 (sample SAMN16933256, study PRJNA681125) | bioreactor sludge metagenome | isolation source: anaerobic bioreactor treating anionic surfactant - SDBS | place: India: Bengaluru | collected 2019-02-28
GGACTTCCTGGACGGCCGGCGGCAGCGCCACATCCGGCCCATCCCCCTGTACCTGATGTGCCTGGCGCTCTACTTTTTCTTCAACCACTACGCGCCGGTCAACCTGCCCATGCTGGTCTCCCAGCAACCCGCAAAAAGCCCCCTCCTGCAAAAGATCGATCAGCGGGCCCGCGACGCCGGCCGGACCCGGGCGCAATACGTGGCCGAGCGGAACTCCCGCTACATGGAGGTCCACAAGACGGCCAATATGGTTCCTGTTCCTGCTTTACCGACGGCAGCGACCCTACCTGGCGCAGCACCTGGTGATGACCCTGCACTACAACAGCTTCAGCTACCTGTTTGGCCTGGTGCCGCTGGCGGTCATGTCCGTCGTCGGCGTCGAGTCCATCCCTCTCAGCGTGATGTTCCTGGTGGTCAACTTCGGCTATGTCTACCTGGCGCTCCGCCGGGTCTACGGGCAGGGCCGCGGGATCACCGCGGTCAAGCTGTCGGCACTGGTCGTCCTGAACCTGATCGCCGCGATCATAGGAACCGCCGGCGCCATGATCTACGCCCTGTTCAGTTGAAATGGCGTACCTCGCACGCTCCGCGTGCGAGTTCGGCCACGGCAGGTTCGGCCGGAGAAAGCACCCATCCGCATCGATATCGATTCATCCGGTATCACCTGTTTCCTTCCGATGGAATCCAGCTACATCCTGGCATAGGAATCCCCATGATTGTACCGAACAAACTCGTGACGCGCGTTCACCAAACACCGGGGGGCCCCGGCTCATCCCCCCCCCCGCTACTCCGGAACTCGCGGCCGCCAGGCCGCGAGGTACCCAGGACGACTTTGCCGCATCTTTTCCTGCGCGGGAGGCGTATATTAAATTGATGATATGGCAATGATCCGGGGAGAGGAGCATTTAGGCGACATGAGGCAGAAGACACGCAACCGGGCTGTCCGGCTGATGCTATCGTTCCTTGTCCTCGCCGCCGGGTTCGTTCCGCCGCAGGCCGCCGGCACGGCGCACACCGAGCAGCCGGTGCGGGATATCGAGCCGCCGGTGCGGCTCGTACACGTACAGAACCTGGCCGGCGACATCCTGCTGGAAACCTGGACCGGGGGCTACATCCGCATCCTGGCCGCGCGGCGCGACGGCGCCGAGGTGGACCCGGCGGCCGACGTGCTGGACCAACCGGGCGCCGCCGGCGAGGTGGACGTCTGGACCCGCCCCGAGCTGGCGGGCGAGGCAGCCGTGGACCTGCACCTGCTGGTGCCGGCCGACGTGCAGGTGGCGGCGCGGAGCCGCTCCGGCACCATCACGGTGCGCGGCGTGGGGCGGGGGATCACGGCGGAGACCGACAGCGGGGACATCCGCTGCGGCCTGCCCGCCGGCGCCGACGCCGATGTCTCGCTCCGCAGCCTCACGGGGATGGTGGAGGCGCGCCTGCCGCTGGAGTTCTTCGGTACACCCCAGCAGGGGCTCCTCGACGGCCGGCTCGGCCGCGGCGGCGTACCGGTGCTGGTGCGCACCCGCGCGGGTCGCGTCACCGTGTTCGCCGACGACCCGGCCCGTGCCGCCCGCCAGACCGACGCCGCGGCCGGCGGCGTCCCGGCGGGGCCCGCCCCCCGGCCGGCGGTCGCAGACGTGAGTCCGGTGTCGCGGGAGGTCCCGTCCGCCGCGCCCGCCGCCGGGCCCGTGGCGGGGGGCGTCGGCGGCTACCGGATCGGCGTGAGCACCCGGCTGGTGACCCTGAACGTCCAGGCCGCCGATGCCACGGGAGCGGCGGTGACGGACCTTGTTCGTGAGGACTTCCGCGTGCTGGATAACGGCGCCGAGCAACCGATCGTCTACTTTGAGCCGCAGACCGCGCCGCTCAACCTCCTCCTGCTCCTGGACCTGAGCGGCAGCACGAAGGAGAAGACCAAGGTGATCAGGCAGGCGGCCGCCCGGTTCGTGGACATGCTGAACCCTGCCGACCGCGTCGCCGTGGCCGCCTTCACCAGCCGCTACATGCTGGTGTCGGGATTCTCCGAGAACCGCAAGCTCATCCGCCAGCGGATCGACGACATCAAGAACCGCGGCGGCGGCACCGCCTTCTACGAGGCGATGTGGTACGCCCTGGACGAGATGGCGGAGACCAAGGGGCGCCGCAACGTCATCGTGGTGATGAGCGACGGCGTGGACAACGTCCTGCAGCGGCCCGACGACTACACCTCCAAGTGGTCGTACGAGGAGATGCGCGACCGCGTTACCGCCGCCGACGTGACCGTCTTCCCCGTCTACATCGACACCGAATACGAGCAGGTGGTCAAGGAAGGGAATGTGTCGAGCGTGGTCTACCGCACCGCCCGCCGGCAGATCGCCGGCCTGGCCGAGAGCACGGGCGGCCGGATGTTCCCCGTCCAGCGGTTCGAGGACCTGGAGACGGTGTATCGGACGGTGGCCGAGGAACTGCGCAACCTGTACAGCCTGTCGTTCTACGCCCCGGCCAAGGCCGGCGCCGGGCGGGAGTGGCACGCCGTGGCGGTGGAGGTGGCCCGCCCCGGCGTGCAGGTCAAGTCGCGCCCGGGCTATTTCCTCGAGTGAGCGGCCGGCCTACTTCCGCACGAACTGCTCGGCGTAATACCGCGGCGTCAGCGGTTCGCCCGTGGCCCGGCGGATCATCTCCTCCCAGGTCAGGGAGCGGCCCGGCTTGAAGACGTGCTCGGCCAGATAGCGGCCCACCTCGGCGCGGCCGGCGAAGCTCTGGCCGTAGGCGTTCTCGGCGCGGAGCACCGCCTGGCCGATGTGGTGGTAGAGCTGGGAGGCCAGCAACTCCCCCATCAGGTAGTTGTGGTAGTAGGCCGGGTACAGGGCGACGTGGATCTTGGCCGCCCAGTCGGGCGCGTTCCGCCCGGCGGGGCACCGGAGCAACTGGTACCGCTCCACCAGGTTCCACCAAAGCGCGTTCAGGTCCTGGTCCGGATTCTCGTACATCGACTTTTCAAAGCGGAACATCACCTGGGACCAGCGGGAGAACACGAGCTGTTCCAGGCGCAGCGAACTGGTCACCGCGGTGCTGATGGCGGCGCGCTCGGCCGGGGTGATCCCCGCGATATCCTGCAGCCAGGCGGGATGGGCGGCAAAACGGCCGAACAGGTTGGCGATTGCTTCGGTGGTGAATGAGTGGGCCGCGTCGCGGAGCAGCCAGGGGAGCTGCGGGTCGTTGTACTTCGAGTACACACCGTGGCCGGCCTCGTGGAGCAGGGTATTCATCCAGTAGTAGTTCGGCTGGAGGCTGCAAAGGATCCGGACGTCGCCGGCCCGGTCGATGTCGGAGCAGAAGGCGTGCTGGTACTTGCCCGGCTTCTCATACAGGTCGCTGCGGGCGATGATGGCGTCGATGGGCAAGCCGATTCCGGCGTAGTACCCCTCGGCCAGCTTCACCGGGTCCTTGCCGGCGTAGTAGCCGTCGAGGTCCACCGGGTAGATCTTGGGGGCGGCCTGGAAGAAGCGGTTCTGGTAGTGCCAGGGGCGCAGGTCCGCCTTCGCCACGCCGAGCTTCTCGCCGAGGTAGCGGTCGATCTCCTCCTTGGCCCGGGCGAAGTCGTCGCGCGTCATCTGGTCCAGCTGGTCGAACAGCGCCTCGATGGCGTCGGGGTCCTGCTCGCTGAGGGCCAGCTGCATGGCCTGGAAATTCTTGAAGCCCAGGCTGCGGGCGGCTTGGTTGCGCAGCTTGACCAGCTCGACGATGGCCGGCGCCACCTCGCGGCCGATCGCCTTGCTGGCGGTCCAGGCCGCCTCCAGCCGGGCGGAGTCGGTGGACCCGCCGAGGATGGCCTCCAGTTCGTTGTCGGTGTGCGGCCGGCCGTCGATGACCGGCCGGAAGGTGTTGTAAGCCTTCTCGATGGCGGTCTGCCGGTTGATCAGCTCGGCCAGCGTCGCCTCGGGGAGCTGGTTGCCCAGGAAGTCCAGGTACAGGATGTCGAGCTGGCGCCTGAGGAGCGGCTCGGTGACGACGCCGGCGGCGCGCCACGCTTTGATCCGGGCGAAGGCGGCCGGGTCGGCGTAGAGCTTCTTGAGTTGGAGCTGCAGGTCGGCGGAACGCTGGTAGTCCGCCTCCCGGCCGCTGACCGACGCCTGGAAGCTCGCCAGCGCGGCGTCACGGCTCAGCGGGACCAGCCGGCTTTCGAAGGCCTGGAGGAACTGGCGGAACTCCGCCTGGGGATCGGCGGCGGGAGCGGCGGTCTGGGCAGCGGGGAACGCCGCTAGTCCGACGGTCAGGATCAGGGCGGGGACGAGATGGAACAGGCGCATGGCAGCCTCCTTCGGGATGGAAGCGCCTATCCTATCCGGAATGCGCGCGCGGCGCAAGGGCCGGTGTCCGCTCCCCCGGCGGCGGGCACGAGATAGAGACGGGCGCCCACCATGGGGACGCCGCGGCGGGAGCGGAACAGGATGCGCGCGCCGTCGGGAGTCCAGTCCACCATCTCGGCGCCGGCCGGATCGAAGGTGAGCCGGCGGGGCGTGCCGCCGGCGGCGGGCATGACGTAGACGTCCCGGCCGCCGTCGTAACCGGCGGTGAAGGCGATCCACGCGCCGTCCGGCGAGAAGCGCGGCCCGTACTCGTCCGCCTCGTGGAGGGTGAGCCGTTCGGCGGTGCCGGCGGCGATGGCGCCGAGCCACAGGTCCCCCTCGGCGCTGAAAGCCACCCGGTCGCCGTGGATGTCCGGCGATCGGACCATCCGCGGCGGCGTGATCCGGGCTGAGGCCACGACGGCCAGCGCCAGCCAGGCGAACGCCCCGAGGCCGGCGGTCACGCGGTTTTGTTTCATGTATTCACCCCGGTTGTGGTATCGGCTGACAATCGCCTGAAAAAACACCCGCCGTCGGCGGATTTCAACGCCTCCGGCGCCGTCCACTGGAGCTCAGGGGATAAATGGGATCGCCGGTGGGATCGGCAGCCGGTTGAAGTTCCGCCGGCCGTGAGGTGCCCAAAAAACGTTGGCGCCGGTGACGTCTTGCGCTATCATGGCGCCATGCTTCGGATGCGCCACGCCACCTTGGGCGAACGACCCACCGGCCTTGCGGCCACCATCTGTTTCGTCAACCGCTTCAGCGGCCTGCGGTAGCTTTCCATCCGCTTCTCGCGACTTTCGGCCCGGTGGGCCTGTCTTGCGGGACGGGTCCGTCGTCCGGCCGGCGGTGCGGGGCGCATGACCGGGGCATTTTCGACCAACCCGATTTCCTAGAGGAGCAGTCATGAAAATCATCGTACTCGGCGCCGGTCTGGTGGGGCGGCCCATGGCGGGCGACCTCGCCGCCGATCCTGATTTCGAAGTCACCGTCGCTGACATCAACGCGGACGCCCTGGCCCAGGCCGCGGCTCGCTGGCCTGTGCGCACCGTCCAGGCCGACCTGCGCGACGCGACGCGGGTCCAGGAGCTGGCCAAGGCCGGCGACCTGGTGGTGAGCGCCGTCCCCGGCTTCATGGGTTACGCCACCCTGCAGGCGGTCATCGAGGCGAAGCGGCCGGTGGTGGACATCGCCTTCTTTCCCGAGGATCCCTTCGGCCTGGATGCGCTCGCCCAGAGCCAGGGGGTGACCGCCGTGGTGGACTGCGGCGTCGCGCCCGGCATGAGCAACCTGCTGGTGGGGCACGCGGCGCGGCAGCTGGAGGCGGTGGAGCGCGTCCTGGTGTACGTCGGCGGCCTGCCCGAGGTGCGGGAGTGGCCCTATGACTACAAGGCCGTGTTCTCGCCCATCGACGTGATCGAGGAGTACGTCCGCCCCGCCCGCTACGTGGAGAACGGTCAGCTCGTGGTGCGGCCGGCGCTCTCCGACCCGGAGTTCGTCAACTTTCCCGGCGTGGGCACCCTCGAGGCGTTCAACACCGACGGTCTGCGGACGCTGGCAACCACGATCGACGCGCCCAACATGAAGGAGAAGACCCTCCGTTACCCGGGACACATCACCAAGATGGCCCTGCTGCGCGAGACGGGCTTTTTCGGCACCGAGCCGGTGGATGTCGGCGGCGTGAAGATCCGTCCCGTGGACTTCACCGCCAAGATCCTCTTCCCCCTGTGGCACCTCAACGAGGGCGACACCGACCTCACCGTGATGCGCATTCTGGTGGAGGGACGCGAGGCGGGGCGCCGGGTCCGCTACACCTGGGACCTGCTGGACCGCTTCGATGCGGCAACGAAGGTGCACTCCATGGCCCGCACCACCGGCTACACCGCCACCGCCGCAGCCCGGCTGCTGGCCGGCGGGATGTACCGGCGCGGCGGAATCGTGCCGCCGGAGTACATCGGCCGGGAGCCCGACTGCGTCGCCTTCATGCTGGCGGAGCTGGCGCGCCGCGGCGTGATCTACCGCCACACGGTGGAGGCGATCGGCTGAGATTTTCCCTTCGTGCTCGTAATCGTACTCGTGATCGTACTCGTGATCGTACTCGTGCTCGTAATCGGGGCTCGCGGTTCGGGGCTCAGGGTTTGTCTTCATTCCCGTCGTTCATGCTCGTAATTCCCAACCCGGCGGAGGAGGCACTGCGAGCGGGAGCGGGGGGCGGAAAGGGGCCCTCGTGGCGTCTCAGCCCGGGCGCCGCACCGCTTCGTCGGCGTGCGTATAAAGCAAACGAGCTTCGGGACCGGAGTCCCGAAGCTCGTTCACCCATGATGCGTTCAGACACGATGGGTCAGGGGATCTGGACGCAGCGGATCTCCGACAGGGCCTTGACCCCGCGGTCCACGAAGAAGTCGGGTCCCGCGAACAGCGGGAACCGGCCGCCCTTGGCGTCCACGCCGAGATCCCGGATCAGGAACTCGGCCCGGTCGCTGCGGTTGAACAGCTCGCTGTACGAGACAGTGCAGCGGTAGCCGTCGGCCGCGGCGAACACCAGGTAGCCGGCGCGCAGGCGTTCGGGCGTCGGCGGGAAGGCGGCCAGCAGGACGTCCTTGGCCGACTGGCCGCGGATCTCGCTCATGCCGTGGAAGCCCATCCCATGTCCATAAGACACCGTTGGAAACGCGCGCTCGCCGGCCGCGGCGGACAGGCTCTCCAGCCGGCCCTTCTCCTGGCCGTCCGCCACGAGGCGGATGGCGGGGCTGTACAGCGGCTTCAGGTCACGGTTCACCGCGAAGCTGTGGGGGCAGGTGAGCACGGTGATCTTGACGGGCTGACCGATCTGCCGCGCGCACACCATGTCGTCGGCGCAGACCAGGCGCGTGTCCGTCGGAACCGGCCAGCGGTCGTCGGCGTGCGACGGGATGACCGGCGACACCCGCACGGCGATGAGGCTGCGGTGTTGAACGTTGGTGTAAAAGATCTCGCCCCAGCTCAAGACCGCCTTCTCGCCCGCGGCATTCTCCACCACCACCAGCAGGTCGATCATGGGCCGGAACTCGGCTTCGTTTTTCTTGACCACCGCGACGTCGCGCAGGATATCGAACAGCGAGTAGCCGTCGTAGCGGTAGGCGCCCACGAACTCCCGCTGGCCGTCCTTCAGAACGGCCTCGCGCACCGTCACCGAGCGCACGGGCAGGCGGGACACATCCACGGGGCCGGGCGTCGCCACGTCGCCGGCGATGACGAGGTCCGGTCCGGCCAGGGTGGTGGCCGCGGCATCGTCGAAGTAGTCGTTGTTCTCGCCCGCCGGCGCCCAGCCGGCCATGAGCACGAACAGGCTCAGCAGCATCAGGATGTTTCGCATGGTGTCTCTCCCCAGAAGTGGATTGTCGGTTTCCCCGTCTGGACGGACGGTCCGCGCCGGGGCCGATCCGGTTCACGCGTCCGATCGCAACCACTCCGTCAACTGCGCCCGCAGCGCCGCCAGGGCGCGGCCGCGGTGGCTCAAGGCGTTCTTCTCCGCCGGCGGCAGTTCAGCGAATGTGCGCCCGGTCTCCGGCACCAGGAACACGGGGTCGTAGCCGAAGCCGCCCGTGCCCCGCGGGACCTCGAGGATCCGGCCCTCGCAGCTCCCCTCGGCGGCCACCACCTCCCGCCCGTCCGCCACCAGCGACACGGCGCAGCGGAAGCGGGCGGTGCGGTGCTCGGGCGGCACGCCGGCCAGCTCCGCCAGCAGCTTGTCAATGCGCTGGGCGTCGGTGGCCCCGGGGCCGGCGTAGCGGGCGGAGCGCACGCCCGGCGCGCCGCCGAGGGCGTCCACCTCCAGCCCGGAATCGTCGCCCAGCGTGGGCCAACCGGTGATCCGGCTGTAGAACGCCGCCTTGGCGCGGGCGCCCGCGGCAAAGGAAGCATCTCCTTCCTCGAACAGCGGCACCCATGGCACCGCTTCCAGGCCGGCGACCCGCACGCCCAGGTCGCCGAGGATCTCGGCGATCTCCCGGGCCTTGCCGGGATTGGTGGTGGCCACGAGCAGATGGTCGATCGGCGGCATGCGGTTTCTCCGTGGGGTGGGCGGCAAGCGCCCGTGTTGGTCAGCTCCGGTAATGCGGGAGCAGGCGTTCCATGTCCAGCTTGCCGGTTTCCAGCGTCCGGCGCTGCAGCTCGATGATCTCCTCGATGCCCATCCGGGCGATCTCCAGCATCTCGTAGAGCTGCTCGTTGGTGAACGGCGTCTTCTCGGCGGTGCCCTGGATCTCCACCAGCCGGCCGTCGCCTGTGGCGACGACGTTGAGGTCCACGTCGGCGGCGGCATCCTCCACGTATTCCAGGTCCAGCAGCGTGACGCCGCCGACGAGGCCCACGCTGGTGGCGGCCACATAGTCCTTCAACGGGCTGCCGGCGACGGTCTTGTTCTTCATGAGCCGTTCCACCGCCAGCGCCACCGCGACGAAACCGCCGTTGATGGCGGTGGTGCGGGTGCCGCCGTCGGCCTGGATGACGTCGCAGTCCACCTGGATGGTGCGCTCGCCCAGCCGCGGCAGGTCCAGGACGGCGCGGAGCGAGCGGCCGATGAGCCGCTGGATCTCTTGGGTGCGCCCCGAGAGCTGGGCCCGCTCGCGGGGCGTGCGGGACTGCGTGGCGCGGGGCAGCATGGCGTACTCGGCGGTGAGCCAGCCGGTGCCGCTACCCCGCAAGAACGGCGGGACCTTCTCGTCGATGCTGGCCGTGCAGACCACCCGGGTGGCGCCGCAGGTCACGTACACCGAACCTTCCGCGTGACTCAGGAAGTTGGGCTCGAATCGGATGGGCCTCAGCGCGTAGTCACCGCGTCCGCTGCGGGGCATGGCCTCAGCCCTCCCGCTGCGGAGCGACGCCCAGGTCCACCAGGCGGATGTTGTCCAGCTCCCGCGCCAGGAAGATCTCGGCCACGCGCTGGAACCGCGGGATGGAGTCGGTGACGTAGAAATCGTCCGCGGCGGACCCGCCGGCCTCGGGGCGCCGCTCCAGGCTCAGCGCGGTGAGAAGGCTGCTGATCTCGCCGGCCAGCGCCGCGGCCGAGTCGACCAGTTGGACGTCCGGCCCCAGGGTGGCGGCGATCACTCCCTTGAGCAGGGGGTAATGGGTGCAGCCCAGAATGAGCGTGTCCACGCCCTGGGCGCGGAGCGGCTCCAGGTACAGGCGGGCGACTTCCCGCGTCACGGGGTGGTCCAGCCAGCCCTCCTCCACCAGGGGCACGAAGAGCGGGCAAGCACCGGCGTACACCTCGGTTTGCGGACCCAGCTCCCGCAGCAGATTCTGGTAACTGGCGCTGCCCACCGTGGATTCGGTGGCGATCACGCCCACCCGGGCCTTGCGGGTCAGCGCCAGCGCCCGGCGGACGCCGCTGGCGATCACGCCGACGATGGGCATGTCAAACCGGTCCACCAGCGCGTCGAGGGCGAATGACGAGGCCGTGTTGCACGCCACCACCAGCATCTTCACCCCGAGCGAGACCAGGAATTCGGCGTTCTGGAGCGAGTACTTGACGACCGTCTCGGCGGACTTGCTGCCATAGGGCAGCCGGGCGGTGTCGCCCAGGTAGATGAACCGCTCGTGCGGCAGCCGCGTCTTGAGTTCCCGATACACCGTCAGGCCGCCGATGCCCGAGTCGAAGATAGCGATGGGCTTGTTCTGCTTCATTCGAGGTTCTCCTCCTGGATGAGCGCGTCCCGACCCGATGCGCCGACGACGAATTCAGGCGCGGCGCCGAATGACCGGTCCAGGGCCAGGTGTCCGGACAGGGTGCTGCGCTCAGAGCCGTCCACCAGGATCCGCACGCCGTCGACGCCGGGCACGTTATCCACCACCGAATTGACGATGGAATAGACGGTGGCCATTTCCCCCAGGACGCCGCCGGGGTGGCGGACGGCAATCTCGCGGGAAAAATCGATTACCGCCAGATTGTTGGCGACGAACACCTGGCGGACGATGGTCCCCTTGGGGATGGTGGGTCCGCCGCCCTGGGTCGGGCCGGCGATGAGCGCGTCGAGGATGCGGCGGATGAGATACTCCTTGCGGATGGACTGGGGGATCGTCCGGACCTCGGGGGTGAGCAGGGCCAGCGTCCCCGCCGACGGCGCCGGCGCGCGGAAGTACAACTTGATCTGCAGCTCGCCCTGGGTGACGTCGTCCGGGGCGGCGCCCGGCGTCATCGTTTCCGCCGCCGCGTCCGCTTCCTGGCGTTCGGCGGCCTGCTTGGCCAGCTCCGACCGGTAAAGGATCCATACCCCGGCCAGGGACAGGACCAGCGCCACCGCCAGGGCGATGAGCAGCACCTTCCGTGTCATGGCGTCTCCCGGATCGGCTCGCTTGCCTTGAGGAATTCGGCGACCGCCTGTCGGAGCACCTGAGCCAGCGCGGCCCGGTGGCCGGCGTCGTCGAGGCGCCGCTCGTCAGCGGGATTGGACAGGTGCCCGGCCTCCAGCAGCACGGCGGGGCAATTGACGGTCGCCAGCAATTTCAGCGGACCGCCCAGCGGCGCCCCGCTGGACCGGGCGTAGAACTCGTTGAGCCGGCGCTGGAGGATGCCCGCCATTTCCTTGCTGGCGGGAACCCACTGGAATTGGGCCAGATTCCAGGGGAGCACGCGGAGCTCGCGCCCGCCGAGCGGGGTTTTCAGGTAATGGTACGTGTCGGCCTGGTCGGCGTCCGGCTGAAAATAGTAAATCAGGAAACCGTCCGACGACTCTTGGGGGGCGTGGGCGCAGTGGAGGCTGAGGAACAGATCCGCCCGCAGTCGGTTGACGTGGATGGCCCGCTCCTCGAGCGCCAGCCGCTGGTCGCCCTCGCGGGTGAGCACGACCTGGAGCTGTTTGTCCTGGCTCAGTTCCGTTTGGAGCGCCTTGGCCAGGATCAGGTTGACGTCTTTTTCGAAGGTGCCGGCCGTTGAGCGCGCCCCGTTGTCGTCACCGCCGTGGCCGGGATCGATGATGATCACCTTGCGATCGGCTGCCTGTCCGAACACCGCGACCGCGGCCAGCCATGCCGCCGCCACGACCGCCAGGTGGCGGAGCGACGGGCTGGCGGGGTGCACTGCGGGGGCCGCCAGACGGGCGACCGGTGTGGATGGCATGCGGGTCTCCTTCCGGGCAAAGGCGGATTATAGTGGCTACCGGGCGGGGGTGTCAACGCTGCCCCGCTTCCGCCACTCCGGAGACTCTTGACGCGCTTCATCCGTTCCATGTAAAGTGCGTTCAGGCGCACCGCCAACAACTGATGCCGGCGGGGACAACCCGTTATCTAATTAATGAGTCTATACGGGAGGAGATCATGATCCAGATGCAATGGACGATCCGGCTGATTCTGGCCGGACTGGCCCTGATCGGGCTGCTCGTGATGATGGGTTGCGGGATGTGCTCCCGGAAACCCGACGCCGATCAGGCGGCGCAGAAGGGCGAGGAAGCCGGGGAAGCAGCGCAGCCGGGACTGCAGCAGATGGGTGATGCGCTGTCCAAGATGAAAGAAGCGATGGAGGGCAAGGGCGAGCCGGTGGAGCCGGTGGATCACCAGGCGCTCAAGGCGCTGTTGCCCGAGACGGCCGCCGATCTGGCGCGTGAATCAACCGAAGGCGAAAAGTCAGGCGCCATGGGGGTCAAGGTGTCCATGGCCCGCGCCCACTATGCGAATGAGGAATCCAGTCTGGACATCGAGATCACGGATATGGGCACGGCTTCGGGATTGACCGCCATGGCATCGGCCGCCTGGACCCTGGTCGACATTGACAAGGAATCCGCCGATGGTTACGAGCGGACCATGACCTACCGCGGCCACCGGGCGTTCGAAAAATTCGACTCCCAGTCCCAGCGGGGCGAGATGCATGTGCTGGTCGCCAAGCGGTTCATCGTCAACATCCAAGGTTCCAATCTGCCCATGGATCGGATCAAGTCCGCGCTGGGCGAGGTGGACCTCGGCCAGCTCGCCACCCTCGCGAAGGAAGCCGCGGAGTCCGCCCAATGAGGTCTACCCGGCTCTTTGGCCGACGCCTGACCGTCATCGCGCTCGGCCTGCTCCTGTCCGGCTTGACCGTCGGCGCACCCGTCGCGCCGGCGGTCCTGTCGCCCGACGACGTGGGCCGCCTCCGGTCCGTGACCGAAGCCCGGATCAGTCCCGACGGCAAGTGGATCGCCGCGGTGGTCAGCTGCCAGCGTGAGGCCGGCGATGCGCCCGGCGGCAACTACGCCGAGCTGCATGTCTGGTCCGTGGCGACGGGTCAGGCGCGCCCCTTCGTCACCGGTCAGGTGGCGGTCAGCGCGCCGGAGTGGTCGCCCGACGGCCGCCTCATCGCGTTCCTGCTCAAACGGGGTGGCGACGCCAAGACCCAGGTCTGGACGATTCCCGCCGACGGGGGTGAGGCCGCGCCGGCCACACAGTCGGCCACCGACGTCCTCGCCTTCCGCTGGCATCCGGACGGCTCCCGGCTGGCCTACGTCGCCCAGCCGGCCCCGTCGGCCCGCGAGCAGGAACTGGAAAAGAAAGGCTACAACTTCATCTACTTCGAGGAGAACCTGAGGCCGCGCGCCCTCCACCTCGTCGGCCTGCCCGCAGGCGGCGTGTTCCCGGAACCCGTCCTCCTAGTCGGCGACCTCAGCGTCTGGGATTTCTGCTTCAGCCCGGACGGCGCACGGATCGCCCTGTCGGCCGCCGAGCGCAACCTGGTGGACCACGAGTACATGTTCCAGAAGATTTACCTGCTCGAGCTGGCCGGACGCACGTTGACACCGTGGGTGGATCCCGACGGGAAACTGGGCTCTCTGGCCTTCAGTCCCGACGGCGCCAAACTGGCCTACACGGCCGCCATCGAACGGAAGGATCACGCCGTGAGCCAGGTGTTCGTCGTGGCGGCGGACGCCCGCACGCCGCGCAACCTCACCCCGCCCGCCTTCGCCGGACAGGCGGTGTGGGCGGGCTGGCAGGATGCCGACACCGTGCTCTATCTCGCCGGTGAAGGCGTCCGCCAGACGTTGAGCGCCGTCGCCTGGCGCGGCGGCGAGCGACGGATGCTCCTGGACGGTGCGGCGTACGGTCTGGCGTTCGGCGTACCGCATGCCGCGCGGGACGGGCGGGTGATGGCGCTGACCGGCCACACCGCCGCGTATCCGCCGGAGCTCTTCGTCTGGACCGGCGCCGGCGAACCGCGCCGCCTGTCCCACTCCAATCCCTGGCTGTCGGAACGCGCCCTGGGCCGGCAGGAGGTCATCCGCTACGCCGCCCGCGACGGGCGCTCCATCGAAGGCCTGCTGGTCCATCCGACCGCAGTGGAGCCAGGTCGGAAGCCGCCGCTGGTGGTGGTCGTCCACGGCGGCCCCGAGGCGCACTATTCCGACGGCTGGCTCACCCGGTACTCCGAGCCGGTGCAGGTTCTGGCCGGCACGGGTTATCTGGTCTTCCTGCCCAACTATCGCGCCAGCACCGGTTACGGTGTCGCGTTCGCCGCGGAGGGCTACGGCGATCCAGCGGGCAAGGAATTCGACGACATCGCCGACGGGATCGATTACCTGGTCGGCCGGGACCTGGCCGATGCCGGCCGCGTGGGCCTGATCGGCGGCTCGTACGGCGGCTACGCCGCGGCGTGGTTCGCTACGTACTACACCCGGTACGTCCGGGCGGTGTGCATGTTCGTCGGCATTAGCGACCTGGTCAGCAAGCGGGGCACCACTGACATTCCGTACGAGGAACTCCACGTCCACTCCGGCAAGCCGCTGGAGCAGATGTGGGATCTGGCCCTCCAGCGCAGCCCGCTCTACCACGCCGAGAAGAGCCGCTCGGCCGTGCTCATCCTGGGCGGAGCCCAGGATCCCCGCGTCCACCCGAGCCAGAGCCTCGAGTTTTACCGCCAGCTCAAGATGACCGGCCACCCGGCCGTCCGGCTGGTGCAGTATCCCGGCGAGGGGCACGGCAACCGGAGGCAGCCGGGCCGGATCGACTCGCTGCACCGCCAGTTGCAGTGGCTGGACTGGTACGTGCGCGACCTCCGGCCGCTGGACGGGCCGCTGCCGCCGCTGGACCTGAGCGACCGGTACGGCCTGACCCTGCCGAACCGTTGAAGCCGGTTCTTTTTCAATTAATCGCTTGCCAAAGGGTGGGCGATTGCGATAGCATTCAGTTTTTCGAGCGGCGAACCCCGACGCGTTCGGGGTTCTTCTTTGATTTTTCGCTTGACGCGGGCCGCCGCCTGTGTTAGCTTAGGCGACTCGCGACGCTGGCGTAGCTCAACCGGTAGAGCAGCTGATTTGTAATCAGCGGGTTGGGGGTTCAAGTCCTCTCGCCAGCTCCACAGACAGCATAGTTATTTGCACCTGCAATAGACGGAGAGGTGGTCGAGCGGTCAATGGCAGCGGGCTGTAAACCCGCCGGACTTAGGTCCTACGGAGGTTCAAATCCTCCCCTCTCCACCATGATTTTGAGGCGAGGTTCAGGCTTCAGAGGGAGAACGCCCCCCAGTTGTTCGCATACAGACCTCGGGCTGAATCGAGTCTT
>JAEAMG010001834.1_pt1 | contig 14819 bp, 10 predicted proteins | sample 8958741 | NCBI WGS metagenome assembly JAEAMG01 (sample SAMN16933256, study PRJNA681125) | bioreactor sludge metagenome | isolation source: anaerobic bioreactor treating anionic surfactant - SDBS | place: India: Bengaluru | collected 2019-02-28
GGGCACGTTAATGCCGATCTCGAAACCACTGTAGACGATATCCACGGGCCACTGCTCCACCAGTTTCCGGGCGGCGGGAATATCCATCACCACATTGTATTCCAGGTGTTCCCGGCCGTCTATGGGTGCAAAGGCGCCGGCCATGATGGACAGCAGGCGCACCTTGCGCGCTACCAGGTCGCGACCGGACAGTTCCGAGTGCGCATCCGGGCCCGATTCCAGGAGCCGCGCCAGGTTCGTGGAAAAGCCCACCTGCGCTATGACCACGGAATGATCCTCCTGTGCGGCCAGTACCTGGCGCAGCAGAACCGTTGCTTCAGGGGCATCGTTCCCACTTTTCAGATCATGGGGATACCGAAACGCACCGTCATCCTCCTGCGCGGCAAGTCCGATGAATTTCCCCTCTTCCGGGGTGACGCCGCCCTTGACCACGCCGATTGGAATATTACCCCGGCCGTAAAAGGTATTTACCGCGTCCACGAAAGGACCGCACAGTTCGTGGTCTTTGGTAATGGTGACCGCCAGCAACTCGCATTCGCCCCGGCTTTGCAGGGCATGAATCACGCCCAGCGCCAGGACATCGTCCACGTCATTGCCGATGTCCGTATCAAAAATCAACGGCACGGGACGCGCGGCGGTTGCGGTAAACACACAACTGGTCAGCATCAGCATCATTGTGGCATAGGTCATAACAAAGACTCCTTGTTGTCGTTCTTTTTATCGTACGGGATATCCGCTATCCCTTTAAAACCCCACATGGGCTCTTTTGTCCTGATTTTCGTCTTCCCGGCAAGTCTTCTCTTACAGTAGAGGTATATCCTGTGGTGTAACGTGCCGACAGTCCTTCAGTGTGCGCCGACAAATTCCGCCAGTGGCGTCACCGTCACGTTCTCCGCCAGGGCATATTGTTTGTCGCCGGGGTAAACCACATAAAGGGCGCTTAATTTCAAATCGCTGAGGGCAATGCGCATGGAGGGCGTCATCGCCGGTGCGTCCGCCCGCTTACATTCTACACCGATACGGCGCCCGTTTTTAAAAAGAAACAAATCCATTTCGGCCCCGCTGTGGGTAGCCCAGTAATACACGTCATCCGGACTCAAGGCTTTGATAACCTCCTCCACGGCATAGCCTTCCCAGGAGGCGCCCACTTTGGGATGATGTTCGAGATCGCGCCGGTTGCCGATGCCCAGCAACGCATGCAGCAGACCGCTGTCGCGCACGTAAACTTTTGGCGCTTTGACCTGGCGCTTTCCCAGGTTTTCGTGCCAAGGAGCCAGTTGGCGCATCATAAATACACCGGTCATCAGGTCGAGATAGCGGCGCACGGTAGACTCATTGACAGCCAACGCCCGCGCCAGTTCCGCCGCATTCCACGTCTGCCCGTGATAGTGGGCAAGCATGTTCCAGAACCGCCGCAACGTCGCGGCGGCGATGGTCACCCCGAGCTGCGGCATGTCCCGTTCGAGAAATGTCTGCAGGAACTGACGGCGCCAGGCAAACGAGGCGGCTTCCGTGCGTGCGGTAAAGGAAAGCGGCAATGCGCCGCGCAGCCAATGGACGGACTGGGCCGAGGCGCCCAGGTCCGCCAGGCGGAAGCCCTCCAGGGGTACCGTTTCCAGGCGCCCTGCCAGGGTTTCCGAGGACTGCTTCAGCAACTCCGGCGAAGCGCTGCCCAGAATGAGAAACCGCGCCCGCAGCGGCTTGCGGTCGGCGAGCACCCGCAACAAGGGAAAAAGATCGGGCCGGCGCTGTATTTCATCAATAACCACCAGCCCCTTGAGCGGGCGTAATGCCGTGTCCGGCTCTGAAAGGCGCGCAAGGCTTGCCGGATCCTCCAAGTCGAAGTAATTGAGCGATTCAACAGAAACAAATTGCCGTGCTAACGTCGTCTTCCCGCATTGACGTGGTCCCAGCAACGCCACAACACGGCTTCGTTTAATAGCCCTCTGAACTTGTGTAATATCCCCTGTTCGTTTGATCATAACAGTAATTATACACCCTGAAAATCCCGCAGTCAATGCGGGATTTTCAGGGTACCGCTGCGGCAGCTGCGTGGGGGTAGCTGATGCGCCAGAACGATCCAGCGGAATGAAGTCAAGATCATTCAGGTTGTTTGCACACTAACCAGGAAGCGCCTTCCCTGGTTGTCCGTCTTGCCAGCACTTCTTGAAACCAGGCCGTTTCCCGCACCCCGTCGAAATCCTTATCTGTTTGTATATGTTCCAGCGGCGGCAGGGCATCCGCCGCTTCCGCCCGGGCGAGCCATTGCCGGCATTCGTCCACCTTCCCGGGCCGTAGAGAAGGCGTAAAGAAGGGACAGACTACCAAATAGCTAGCATGAAACACAGGATTATACGCTGTACTCAGGGGCTATTTGGCAGTCAGTCCCTTCTTTACTCAGTCTCTGTGTTTTCTCAAAAAGTGCCATTGTATATTCCTGACGAGTTCAGGAAGTCTGAAATCCGACAACAAGTGGAGAAGACCAACACCCTTTTGGAGAATTTAGTTTCATCACGTTGCCTCCGGGGATTCAGAGGAGTGCAGCCATTTCCCAAGGGCTTCATTGAGCCGAATCAGGGCATGCCCCGCGTGAAAGGATGTTTTGAATTCGCGGCCTTTGTCAGGGGTCAGGGGTTTGCCGGTATCCCATCGCGTGTCCTGGTACCAATCGCCATGCTCATGGTCAATCTGAAAGCGATATACCCATTCAAAAGTTTTGACCAAAGCATCAAAATATTGCCGATCGCTCGTTCGGGAAAAGGCGTCGCACAGGGCGTTCAGCAATTCCGCCTGGGCCCACCAGGACTTGAACAGGCGTTCTTCGCCCAAATCAACGGCGTCCAGGACAGAACCGCTGAGCGGTCCGTGGGCTGCCAGCCCACCGTGTTCATGATCAAAGCCGAAAGCCAGCGCGTGATTAGTTAATCCAAGCGCGGTCTGGTGATACAGGCTATCCTTCTTCCCCAGCAGATCCGCCGCTTCCCAAATCAGCCAGGCGAGTTCCACATTTAAGCCATAAGACGTTGTCATGCGTCCCTCGGCGTCGCCCACGGGACGCCAGTCCGCATCAAAGGCGGTAAAGGTACAACCGTGGCCGGGGTGAATACCTTTCCGGCAAATCAAATCAAGCAGGGCGCCCAGCGCTTCGTAATGTTTCTGTTCGCCCGATGCCCGCGCCAGGTACGTCATCCCCTCAAGCATGTTCGTGTGCATGTCAATGGTTTTGATGCCGCTCCGGCTTCCCAAGCCCATTTGCTCCGCATTGAGGACGGGCCATTCCTTACCGTCAAAATCCTCGATAAATCCCATGTCCCGGTCTGCCGTTTTTTCGAGCAGCAGGTCGAACACGCGGCACGCCCAGTCCAGGGCCTCATGCCTTCCTGATGCCAGGTAATATTCTGTCAGTCCAGTCAGGGTGTATGCATGGAAGTCCGTGTTCTTGCGCGTGGAACGGGGGGTACCGTCGCGATTTACGGCGAAATAGAAGCCGTCATTTATGGTATCCCAAAAGGTATGGACAAGATAGCCGAAACCTCGATCCGCCAGTTCCAGATAACCGCGATCCCGCAAGCCGTGGCGGTGTGCCGCGGACAGGCTGTGAATCATGCGCACCTGCATCATCAACACTTTTTCCGAGTCGTCCAAACGCTGGCCACGCCGATCCAGTCGGGTCAGGAAACCGCCGTATTCCGGGTCCCAACTATGGTTCGCCCAGAAAGGCATCAGATTTTCCGACAGCATTGTCTGTGCGCGTTGCCGGATGATCTTAACAATCCGCGCCTTGTCCATATCCAGGTGTTTCACGGGTATCCCTCTTTATGGTTATCTGTATACAGAAAAATGGAACTGTACCCGCCGTGTACGACAGTCAAATCCCGATATAACGTTTATGCCGTAAACACCATATCGGCCTCATAAACATGACTCTACCGCTTGGCGGGAACTGCTCTGAAATTTCATATCTACTGAGATCGCTGGCATCCCTGCCGGCTGATTCAACGCAAGGACTATCTTGCCACATCTGGCCGGCAGGGATGCCGGCGATCCCAGTAAAGTACAATCTCATCGTTTATGGGGGAGGCAAAGCCTCATGAGCGGCTGTCCCGCTTTTTTCACTGCTGCGTGGTCTTCGACAGCGTGATCGTTGCTGTTTTGGTGGGACGGAGGGATCTTACCACAACCGTATATACCGCTGGGTCAAGGGGATCTGATTCAATCCTCGCGTTGAGTTCCGCCGGTTCCACCTGCAGTTTCACATCTTCCGGCGGCCAGGATGCGGGCAGGGCAAAGCGGCTTTCCCCGGAAGCCGGGAGCTTTGTCCATCTACAGGTAAAGGCGCCGTTCCCGGGCGCAAGTGTCCAGGATTCCAAGGTTCCCGCAAGGCAAAGCGGGACGGGTTTGGCGATTACTTCAAAGTATACCGCCTGTTCAATATGCGGGTGATAGTCCCAATAAAAGGCGCCGCAAGTATATTTCTCAATCATCGTATGCATAAGCCTGGCGGCGTTTTGTGTTTTCGGAGACCCATAATAGGCGCCCCATTCCCCGATGAACAAAGGCATATTGAGGCGTGCGGCATCCCGATACTTCTGTTCCACAATCAGTCGCAACCGGTTTTCACTAGGCTGATGGGAAAGGCTGGTGTCGGTAACAATATCATAGGCGTGGGGAAGATAGGCCTGCAACGGGTCGCGTTCGCCGTTGGCGTTGCACAAGGCTTCGATGGTGGTCGGCACACCTATATTGGCGAGTACACAAGGTTCCAGAAAGAAAATACCGTGAGGGTGTACTTCCCGGATTGCCGCGTGTACGCGCCGGTACAGGGGCATCAGCATCTCCCCTTCAAAACGCTCCATAACCGGTTGTATCGCCGCCAGGAAGCGACGGTGACGTGTTGGGTTGTCCAGCGCCTCCAACAGCCAGGGCGGCAGTGGATTTTCCTTCAGGGTGTTCATCAATTCGTTCAGATCTCCGGGCATGGATATATCCCGCACGATCTCGGGAAGGGCTTCCAACAAGGCGGGGAGCGTTTCTTGAATCATGGACCCGGGAAACGGTTCATTCAACAAGTCGAACCCAATCACATGCGGGGTTTCCGCGTAACGCGCCGCCACATGCCGCCAGGCCAGCGCGAAATGTTCTTGGAGACCTGTGTTGTCCGGTCCCGGGACATTGTTCCAGAAATTGTCAAAGGCGCGGTGTACCTGGGGACTTACATAATAGGCGGTGCTCCAGATATTACCCACCGTGAAATGGGGCTGATTGTCGTCGAGGGTTGCCCATGTGGGTGCGCCATTGCCGCCGGGAACGGCCTCGCTCCATAAATCCTGATGCATGTCAAGGATAACATAAAGTCCGGCATCACCCGCCCAAGTAATATATTCATCCACGGAGGCGAGATAGTCTTCATCGTAGCGGCCGGGTTCCGGTTCGATGGCGGACCAGAAGATCAGCAGACGTATGGCATTCATCCCCCAGCGGCGCAATTTATGGAAGTCTTCGGGTGTGTACCAGCCTTTGTGCCGGCGTGCCGAGGATTTGTCACCCACGTTCATTCCCCACAGGAATAGCTGGCGTCCCGCGCTGTCACGAAGATCCCCATCCTGTACCGTCAGCAGGGCAGCGCTCATATCTTCGGCATCCGACGCCGCATGCGCCGGGGTGCCCAACAGCATGCACGAGAGAAGCAGGGAGGTGTACAGGAAAATATGTTTCATAGAGAACATCCGGCTTAAGTGCAATGTCGTGCCGCTGTTATTGCCGCGCAAGAACAATTATTATTTCGCCCTTGTTTTCGCTGCGCAGGCCACAAACCCGCGCCTTGCCGTCAGGCCCAAGCAGCAGGGTAGTTTCCACCGCCTTTCGCGGTGGACTTTTCGATTGTTCCGGCGCTAACATGACGGTCACGACAACCCGCGCTCTTCCGGCTTCATCAAGGCCTGTATAGAGCAACCCCATGGTGTAGCGCTTTGTTAAAACCACCTTTTTTTCCTTTTGTAGTGCAAGGCTTTCCGCCTTTTCACAAAGGGTTATGAACTTGTCGAAACGCAGGTCTTCCAGAAGATTTCGTATCGGTTTTGCGGCGGCGTCAAAATAAGGCGCTTCCCGCCCGTCCACGGACGCTTCAATGGCCCAGTAATGCACCGCCAGGGGAGACTTGTCAGGCGCACCGCCAGTAAGCAGCAGTAGTGTCACTGCGATAGCCGATACGCCTACCACAGATCATTCTCCGGCATGGTCACCTGTACGGTAGATACCCCTTGGGGGGTATCATAATAGTGTACCGTTACGCCGTCCAATTCCGTGTAAACGGATTCCACCTCGGTGGCCCGTACAGGTTCGGAGCCCGTGCCGAAATAAGCCAGGACGGAAAGAAGCAACACCAGCGCCGCCGCGGCCAGGGACGCCAGGGTCCATACCTTGGAATATCGGGGAGAGGGCGTTTCAATCCCTTCGCATATTCCTTGCATGAAGGCGTTGAACTGGGTATCGCTTATTTCCGGAGCACGAGCAGCGCAGGCCGCGCTGTGGCGCAACTGCAGCACCGCCGCTTCATATTCCTTTGACGCTTCATCCTTAGGCGTCGCATGCCGGCCTGCGTACCGCGTTTCCCCGTCCAGACGGGCGCCGATTTGCTTCATCATTTTCCGTTTAGACATCATCGGTATTCTCCATGAAGCCCAGAGGCCCCAGTAGTTCCTGCAACCGTTTTCGCGCATGGAAAAGGCGGCTCATTACGGTACCCACATTGCAGTGCATGACCTCGGCCATCTCCTGGTAGGAAAGGCCTTCATATTCGCGCAACAGGAATGCCGTCCGGTGCTTTATGGGCAACCGGTTTACGGCGGCGTTAATGGCCGCGCCGATTTCTTTTGCTTCCAGCGCTTCTTCGGGGGTCTGACCCGATTCAGCCTGGGGCGGCTGCCAGGTGTCCTCATAAGAGGTTGTCTGCAGACGCCGTTTCTTCAGATGGTCTTTGCTCTGATTCGCGGCGATTCGGAGCAGCCACGTCTTGAAGCCGGCATCGCCCCGAAAGCCGCTCAGAGCGCGATACGCTTTGATGAACACTTCCTGGGAAAGGTCCCAGGCATCTTCACGGTTGTGCGTAAAGTAGTAACAAAGCGCATACACATCATTGCGATAGCGCCGGACCAGCGTTTCAAAAGCGGCCATGTCGCCTTGACGCGCTCGTGTCGCCAATTCCATATCTTCAACTGTGTTCGTGTTTTGTTTACCCGGCATACGCGTCCCTCTTTCGCCCCGCAGGATACACCAGCGGACCATCTCCCCTAAACCACGGGGAACGCCGGTGCATCTCGGAGCCGGACCGGCAGGAACCGTACCCGGCCTGTCGGTTCTTGGGACAGGATACCCGGCATCTCATTTTATGAGACGCTTTCATATTCGGACACTGTATAAGACGTCACAATTCCAGATTTATTCATTTTTTTTCGATGCGCCCACTATTTCTTTCCATTGCATCATGACTATGGAGTTATGGCTGTAGGTTTAATGACACCACAGCAAGACTGTCGGAACGGTTTCCCGTTCCTGTTATCTACCCTGTAACCTGTGGTATAATAATATATTGCGGGGGAAAAAGTGTAACTATAACCAAGGAGAAACATTCATGGCAACAGCCAAAATTATCCTTCCGGATATGGATGAAACCCCGAAATTCAGGGTGGCGGATTTGAGTCTCGCTACATGGGGCCGTAAAGAAATTGAAATGGCCGAGAAGGAAATGCCTGGTCTGATGGCGGTTCGCGAGCGATATGCGCCACAGCAACCGCTCAAGGGGGCCCGGATTATGGGTTCGCTGCACATGACCATCCAAACGGCGGTGCTTATCGAGACGCTGAGGACGCTGGGCGCGGAAGTACGTTGGGCGAGTTGTAATATCTTTTCGACCCAGGATCACGCGGCCGCCGCCATCGCGAAGGCCGGTGTGTCCGTATTCGCCTGGAAGGGGGAAACTCTCGAAGAGTACTGGTGGTGCACTTACCAGGCTATGCGTTTCCCTCGCGGAAAGACATTGAACATGGTGGTGGACGACGGGGGCGATGCTACGCTGCTCATTCATCGCGGTTATGCGCTGGAAGAGCATTTCAACAAGACAGGCAAGCTTACGTCCATCTGTCGGGACAATCACGAAATAGAGGTGATTGACACGCTGCTTCATGAAGTCCACGCTAAAGAGCCGGGCTATTGGCACCTGGTTGCCAAGGGATGGATTGGCCTTTCCGAGGAAACGACTACGGGCGTGCACCGCCTCTACCACATGATGCGCGAAGGTTCGCTGCTTACCCGCGCCATGAATGTCAATGACAGCGTGACCAAATCAAAGTTTGACAATTTGTATGGTTGTCGCGAATCACTGGCCGACGGCATCAAGCGCGCCACGGACATCATGATGGCGGGCAAGGTAATAGTAGTGGCGGGCTACGGTGATGTGGGCAAAGGATGCGCCGACGCCATGCGCGGGCTGGGCGCCCGCGTCATTATCACGGAGATTGATCCCATCTGCGCGCTGCAGGCCGCCATGGAGGGATACCAGGTGATGACCATGGCCGAGGCCGCGCCTGTCGGTGATATTTTTGTCACGTCCACCGGCTGTTGCGACGTTATCCGCGCCGAACACTTCTGCGTTATGAAGGACCAGGCGATTGTCTGCAACATCGGCCATTTTGATTCCGAAGTGGATATTAACTGGCTGGAAAAACAAGCCGACATTAAAGAGGTGAATATTAAGCCCCAGGTGGACAAGTTTATCTTTCCCGATGGCAAGGAAATCATTGTGCTGGCCCGGGGCCGGCTGGTTAATCTTGGCTGCGCTACCGGTCACCCGTCCTTCGTGATGTCCAATTCTTTCACGAACCAGACCCTGGCGCAGATTGCCTTTTTTACCGAGCCTGACAAGTATGAGATCGGCAAGGTGTATACGCTGCCCAAGAAACTCGATGAGGAAGTCGCCCGGCTTCACCTGGGCAAACTCGGCGTAAAACTGGAAACGCTTAACCGGAAACAGGCTAACTATCTCGGTGTGCCGATTGAAGGGCCCTATAAACCGGAAAGCTATCGGTATTGATTTCCGTAAGCGCCCGGGTATAAAGGAATAGAGTTACGCCTGTCACCTCCACGTGACAGGCGTTTTTTATTATGGACCCTCATCAAGGCATAATATGTATTTAGGTTTTCCAACGTGGGCTCTACCCAAAACCCGGGAAATGTTCTGAAGGTATGTTGTTCGCGCTTTAGCGTGCGGGCTACGCATAAGTCTTAAAGAGCACGCTAAAGCGTGAACAACATACAAATCTTCTTTTAATAAGGTACTCAACGTCCTGCCGCACGGAGGTATTCCTCCGCTTCAGAAAATGGAGGTTTCCATGGACGATATACAACGCCGATACAGCCGCCGGAAGTTTCTGACCCAGAGTGCCCGTTATGTTGCCGTTGGGACGGGCGCCTTTGGAGTGCTTACAAGCAGGAGCGCGTCCGCGGCCCTGTCCGCAGCGAGACGCGTTGCCCCTTCCGACCGTATCCGCCTGGCGGTCATTGGCACGGGCGGCATGGGACGGCGGCACGTCGAAGCCCTCAGTGACAATCCCGGGTGTGAACTGGTGGCCTTGTGCGATGCCGCAGTAGGCCGGTTCATGCCGGTGCGCGAGTGGCTGGAAAAGGAGCGGGGCATCCGACCCGATACCTACCAGGATTTCCGCCGCGTGCTGGACCGGGACGATGTGGACGCCATCCTGGTCGCGACCCCGGACCACTGGCATCCGCTGATCACCATCATGGGCTGCCAGGCGGGCAAGGATGTGTACGTGGAAAAACCCGCATGTCCCACGGTCGCCGAAGGCCGCGCCATGGTCAATGCGGCGCGCCGGTACGGGCGCGTGGTCCAATTGGGCACCCAGCAGCGGAACATGGAAATTTTTCAACGAGCCATGAACATCATTCATAGCGGGGGCATCGGCAGAGTAACTACGGCGGCGGCCTGGGTAGGCGTGAACGGGTGGAAGGTCGGCGAGACGTATGAAGAGGTGCCGCGCGGCCTGGATTGGGACCTGTGGCTGGGCCCGGCGCCGAAGGTGCCCTTTTCCATGGAACGTTTCGGTGGCTGGATGGGCTGGCATGATTACGCGCGGGGTGGCCAGCTGACCAACTGGGGCATTCACTTGCTGGATGTGGTCCATTGGGGTATCCAGCAAGACCGTCCCATAAGCGTACAGGCGCTGGGCGGCAGCTATCGGCTGGGTATTGGCCAGGACAATTATGACTGCATCGAAGCGGTCTTTGAATACCCGGGTTGTATCGTCAGCTGGGAGCAACGCCTGAGCGATACCCGTGAAGGTAAGGGATACGGCATTTCCTTTTACGGCGAACAGGGCGCGTTATATGTGGATCGGGGCACCATTGTCGTCAAGCCCGATTCCTTGGGCATGGAGGAATACATCGGCGAGCCGGAAAAAAGCTGGGCTCACCCGCCGCACCATAATGATTTCTTCGATTGCATCCGGACGCGTCGCCGACCGGCGGCGGATATCGAGCAGGGCGTGCGTTCGACCACCGCCCCGCTGCTGGCGGGTATTGCACTTAAAACCCGGCGCAAACTGTATTGGGACGGGGACGCGGAGCGCTTTGTGAATGATCCCCAGGCCAACCAACATCTGAGCCGGGCGTACCGTGCCCCGTGGCATATCTAATAAGGACCGCGCGCCATGAAAAGACTTTTCTTGATCCTGTTTTTAGTGATGACGATTAGCGGCATGGCAACCGCCGCATCCACACTCACGTTGGACATGCTGATTGCCGATCTTAAAAGCGGCGATGACGGGCCGCGCCAGGCCCGCGCGCGCCAGTTGCTGCCCCTGCGCGGGCCGGAGGCGGCGTGGAAGGTGTTGCCCCTGCTCGATGACCCTCAACCCACGGTCTCGTTTGCGGCGTTGCGTGTTCTTGAGGATGTGATTCACGAGACGGAATACCGGGGGAGTGCCCAGGACAAGGATAGTGTCGCGGCGTCCGTGTTTTCTCTCGTTGCGCCGGGGGCCTCCGACAAGTGTAAAGATATCGGGCTGCGGCTACTGCCTTTCGTGGCCGGCGAAGAGCATGACCTCAGCGCCGTGGCTGCCTTTTTGAAAGAGGAGGCGTGGCGTGAACCCGCCCGGGCCGCCTTGGAAAACCTTGGTAACCAAAAAGCCCTGCTCGCCTTGTGCGACGCTCTGACCGGCGCCGACGAGGCGTTTAAAGTGGCGCTGCTTCGATCCGTCGCCGCATTCCCGCGGGACTGGCAAAGCCCCGGTCTGGAGGCGCTGTTGGCGGACGGTTCCGCCGCGGTGCGCGGCGCGGCCTTAATCGCCCTGTCCCGGACGGGGAATCCCGCCCTGGTGGCGGATGCGCGGCGCATCTGTGCTCAGGCGGGAGCCGAAGACGCCTTTGACGCGTGGGAAGGCTGGTTGCGCCTGGCTGATGCCATGGCGGTGCGGGGCGGTCATTGGGAACAAGCCATGCAATCCTACCGTGAGATTCTGGAAACGGCGCCTTACCCGATCATACGGAGCGGCGCCATTGCCGGCATGGGACGCTTTGGTGATAATGCCTGTATTTCGGTGATTGCGGCGGCCCTTGCGGGTGACGGGGGCGCGGTACTGGAGCCGGCGGCACTCGAGGCGTTTCGCTCCCTTTCGGGCAGGGACGTGCGCCATGCCCTGGCTGCCCTGTATCCCGGAGTCAGTGCCACCATGAAAGCGGGCCTGCTGTGCCTGTTCGGCGAGAAATATGCCCCCGAGTATGCCGCCCTTTTGTCGGAGCAAGCGCGTGGTGAAGACCCGATGGTCCGAAGCGCAGCGCGAAATGCCCTGGCGCAAAGCGCTTCGCCGGAAGCGGTGGAAGTTTTTCGATCCATCCTGGAAGAGGCGTATGTTCAGGGGCTGGACTGGACCCCGGAACTGGATGGGGCCGTGCAAAGCCTGCGGTCACTGGCGCGGCAGTTGCGGCAGGCGGGTGACGGGGACGGGGCGGGGCGCGCGTGGCTGACGGTCTATCGCAGCGCCAAAGACGAGGCCGCGCGCGCGGAGGCGCTGGACGGTATCCGCCAGAACCCCGTGCCTGAAGCATTTGATGTGGTACTCAGTCTGCTGGAGGCCGGCGATATCAAGAGCCTGCCGGTAGACGCCATGGTCGGCATTGCGCAAAATGCCATCCAAGCGGGCCGCGAGGCGGAAGGCCGGAAACTCATGGAGAAAATCATCCCGAGGCTGACTACGACGGAAGCCGTGCGCGGTGCGGTCGGCAGTATGCGCGCCCGGGGCCCCAACCCCGACTTCGCGCGCGCTATAGGCGTAGTTAATCACTGGAAATTTGTTGGGCCCTTCCCCTGGAATGTCAGCGAAGGCTTCAAACCTGTTTTTGTTGGCGAGCCGAACGTAAGCCTGGATGCCTCTTATACCGTGGCGGACAAGACCCTGCAATGGCACGCTGCCGACAGCATGGACGCGGCCGGCCTGTACGATCTGTTCGGCGTCATCGGCACGGTGGAACAGTCGGTGGCTTTCGCTTACGCCAATATTGAAGTGGCCGGGGACAGTCCCGCCCAAATCCGCGCGGGTTCCGATGACGGCCTGCGGATTTGGGTGAACGGCGAAGTGGTCCTGGAGAATGATGTGGACCGCGGTTATGACGTGGACCAGGATGTTGCTGATATTACTTTGAAGGCGGGGATTAACACGATACTGGTACAGATTACACAACGTGCCGGCGGCTGGGCCTTCGGTCTGCGCCTGACCCATCCCGACGGTAGGCCGTTTTCTTTTACTATGGTTCCGTGAGTGGATTTTATTGGTCAGGCCGGACGTGCGACCGGCTATTGTGAAAGGAGAGATAGCATGAACAGGATGCTTATATGGGTGGTGTTTTTCTGCGTGGCGGCAGTTGCGGATCCGGCGGAACTGCGTTTCGAGAAATCGCGCATCGGCACGGCCACCTTCGAGGCGGCCTCCATTTTCGATGTGAACAATGACGGTATCAAGGACCTCTTCTCGGGCGGTTTCTGGTATCCGGGTCCGGATTTCAAAACGGCGCACAAGGTGGCGGATATCCGGTATGAGGATACCTATTACGATGACTTCTCGAATATTCCCGTGGATGTCAACGGCGATGGCTTGCTGGATATTGTCACCGGCGGTTGGTGGGGCATGACCTTCCAATGGCGGCAAAACCCCGGCGGCACGGGCGAATGGACTACCCATGATGTGGCCGAGGTCGGCAACATCGAACGAACCTGCGCCTGTGACTTCGACAATGACGGACACGAAGACTTTATCCCCGTTGTGAATCCCGTGCAGGTGTTCAAACTGGTGCGGGACGAGGCGGGCAAGGGCGCGGGCAAATTTGAGCAATACACCATTACGGCGGGCAACGGCGGCCACGGCTTCGGTTGCGGCGATGTCAACGGCGACGGGCGGAATGACATTCTATTGGCCGGCGGCTGGCTGGAAGCCCCCGAAGATCCCCATAAAGTGGATGCGTGGCAGTGGCATGCGGAATGGGACCTCGGCTCGGCGAGCCTGCCCATCCTGGTCTATGACGTCAACAAGGACGGCCTGAAAGATCTTATTTATGGCGCGGCCCATGACTACGGGCTGTGGTGGCTGGAACAGGGCCGGGGCGAAGAGGGCAAACATACCTGGACCAAGCATGACATCGAAACGGACCGGTCCCAGTTTCATGATCTTCAACTGGTAGACCTCGATAATGACAGTAACCTGGAGCTGGTTACCGGCAAACGGTATTACGGGCATAACGGCCATGACCCGGGCGCCAACGATCCGTTGGGCATGTATTACTATAAAATCGAGGACGGAAAATTCCTGCGCCATACCATTGATTATGGACCTGCCGGAAAGGCCAGCGGCGCGGGTATCTACTTCTGGGTGGACGATGTTAACGGCAACGGCTGGCAGGACATCCTGGCCCCGGGCAAGGAGGGCCTGTACCTTTTCCTGAACCAGGGGTTTGCAGCCCCATAGCAGGGGGGTAGGGCGGAACATAGATAAGGTTGAAAGGAGTGCTTGACTTCGTCGTGATCCCGCTTGTATGCTTTCCTGAGAATCGGGGAAAGATATTTTTGCGGAATCGGGATAGCGCAGGTGCGGGGGGTGTTCCTGCCTGTGTGCCGATCCCGGCAGTTACTGGATTCCCTTAACCGGTAGAAAGGTTTTTCAAAAATGGCCCCAAATCCTCTTCTCGGTGTTTTCTATCATTGGCTGGGCGGCTTGGCCTCGGCCAGCTTCTACATCCCCTACCGGCGCGTCCGGGTCTGGTCTTGGGAAACCTATTGGCTGGTGGGCGGTTTTTTTTCCTGGCTCATTGCGCCGATGGTCCTGGCAAATCTGCTGGTGCCGGATGCGTTGGGCGCCATTGCGAGCGCGCCGCGCGGCAGCATTTACTGGGCTTATTTCTGGGGGGCGATGTGGGGGCTGGGCGGATTGACGTTCGGCCTGACCATGCGCTACCTCGGCATCGCGCTGGGGATGGCCATTGCCCTTGGGTATTGCGCGGCCTTCGGCACCCTGATGCCACCCATCTTCAAGGGTGAGTTTCTGAGCATTATTTCCATGCCTCCCGGACAGTGGATTCTGTTCGGCGTGTTTGTCTGCCTGGCCGGCATCGGCATCAGCGGCGTAGCAGGTATGTCAAAAGAGAAGGAAATGCTGGAAGAGGAAAAGAAGGCGGTCATCAAGGAATTCAATTTTCCCAAGGGCATCCTCGTGGCCACGTTTTCGGGTGTGATGAGCGCCTCGTTTTCCTATGGACTCGCG
>JAEAMG010001833.1_pt1 | contig 14814 bp, 13 predicted proteins | sample 8958741 | NCBI WGS metagenome assembly JAEAMG01 (sample SAMN16933256, study PRJNA681125) | bioreactor sludge metagenome | isolation source: anaerobic bioreactor treating anionic surfactant - SDBS | place: India: Bengaluru | collected 2019-02-28
GCCTCGGGCGGCGTGGCGATCAACTCTTGGGGAATTGCCGACAATGTCCAGAAGAGCGACGCCGTGGCCATCGTTCGCGAGAAGACCGCCGCCGACAAGGCGACCTGGTGGTGGAACTAACGTTCCCCTCCATCCATGAATCCGCTCAAAAACGGCCGTCCGACCCCACGTCGCACGGCCGTTTGGCGTTTTCCATCGCCTAACACAAAACCTTCGATGATGATCCGACATCCGTTTAAGGACTATGAAAAAGCCGCAAGAATGCGTTATCGAGAGAAAAAACGATTGACGCTAACCCTGGGCTAACTTAAAATGCGACACAGGACATCTTAGCTGCGGTCTCCGTCGCAATGAGGTTGGGATAGCATGGGGGCACGTTTCTACAGTTTATTGGCAATGCTTGCGATTGCCGTGATCGCGCCAACGTATGCCGAGGAATCGAAGGAATCGGCCTGGAACGTTCAAGACCTTGCCGGCAACCAGGCGAACATCCAATTAAGGTCGGGCAAGATGCTTCGAGGGGTAACGATCGAAGAAGTCAAGCCAGGCAAGGCCCCCCAATCCGTTCTGATGTTGCGGATTTCCAACGCCACCAACGGCGCAAAATCCATGCTGGGCGCGTCTGCGATTGAGCAGGTAATAACGGTTGATGGCGAGTGTCGCCTGACGTTCGATCCAGAGTCGAAATTACTGACGCCGCCGGATCCGGAAAAACCGAAGGCAGCCCGCAAAACCGCCCCCTTAGAAAAAAGAACGGCGGCAACCGCATCCGACGCTTCTATCGAAAAAACACCGGCTGGCAAATCGTGCCCACGAACGCAAAAACGCTCGCACGCAAAAAACAAACAAAAGCAGGAGGAAGAAACGCCGGAAGCCGCCGAGAATCGACGGCAGGCATTCTTCAAAAAGACCGGCGTATGGCTATGGCCGGAATTGACCGACGAACAGCAAAAGACCGAGGTAGCCGAACAGAAGAAGTATTTGGAAAAAATATCTAAGTATTTTTCCGGGCTCAATCTGCAATTGCAGGAGACGCGGCACTTCTTGTTTTTAAGCGTTTTCACTCCCGCGCAGGCCGCCGTCTACACTCCCTACCTGGATTCCATGCATGAAGAGCTGTGCAAAGCCTATGGAATTAAAAATCGCGACAAAGTGTGGAAGGGGAAAGTGCCCGTCATCGTGTTCGGGCGAAGCGATCAATTCATGGAATTCGAAAAAGTGTTTTTCAATAATCCGGCCGTTCCACAGCAGGCGCAGGGGCTTGCCCACATGGACTCGACCGGCAAGGTTTCGATCAGTTGCTGGTGCGGCACGGACCCCTACTATTTCGGCGGCGTTTTGGTGCATGAAACAACGCACGGGTTCAACCATCGGTACAAATCGCCCCAGAGGTTGCCCTCGTGGCTCGATGAGGGCGTTGCCGATTGGGCCGCCATTGCCGTGGTTCGAGGCAATCGAGGCGCTCGGAATCGGGTGCGCGATGCCGTGATTCAAGCCAAAAAACAAGGCAATTTGGGCGGCGATTTCTTCTCCGCGGAGCAAATCAACGGCTGGCAATATGGAATTGCCGCGGGCATGACCGATTTCCTCCTGAAGACGAACTCCAAGGCATTCCGTGAATTGCTCGACGGCATCAAGTCGGGCAAAAAATGGGAAGATGCCTTGCAGGAGTCTTACGGAGTTACTCCGGCGGAATTAACAGCCCAATTCGGCATGTCGGTGGGAATACCAGGGTTAGTGCCGTAAAACGTCTTACAGTTTTCCAACCGGCGTTTCTGCCCGCAATTGCTCGATCATCGTTTGTGTGGCTGCCTCGACGGCATTTTGCCACTGGCTATCACCATAACGATCCTTAAACGGCTTCAGGCTGTGGGCGAAAATAATGCCGCGCGAGTTGTTGACGATGGCCCCGCGTCCCTGAGAATCGAAGGCTGCGGCAACGTCTTTGGCCGTCCCGCCTTGGCTGCCAAAACCCGGCACCAAAAAACACGTGTGCGGCATCGCTGCGCGAAGTTCCGCCAGTTGGGCGGGATACGTGGCTCCCACAACCGCTCCGACAAAGCCATACCCGCAATCGCCGGCTGTTTGAGCTGCTTGGCCTTCGACATACTCGGCCACGTAACGGTAGAGCGGCCGACCATCAGCCACCAGATCCTGAAGCATGCCGCCGCCAGGATTTGAGGTTTTTACCAGCACGAAGAGCCCTGCGGAACGCTCGGCGGCCACATCCACAAACGGCTGCAAGCTGTCTTCGCCCAAATAGGGGCTGACCGTCAGTGCATCCGCGCCCCAAGGGCTTTGGCCGTTGGCACCAAGGATTCCTTGAGCGTAGGCCGTGGCAGTCGAACCAATATCGTTCCGTTTGCCGTCAAGAATGACCAACAGCCCTTTCTGCGCGGCATAGCGAATCACATCGGCCAAGACGATCATGCCTTGCGGCCCGATTTGCTCGAAAAACGCCGCTTGCGGCTTAACCGCCGGGACTATCGGAGCCACTACGTCGATCACCCCGCGACAAAATACACGGTAGGCCTCTGCAATGGTCTCGATCCCCGCGTTTTTCGGATCCGCCAGAATGCACTTGGGCAGACTTTCCGCTCTGGGATCTAGGCCCACGAGAACGGGGTTACGGCAACGTCGTACGGAAGCGTCAAGTCGATCGGCAAACGATGGCAAAACAGAACTCCTTGAATACACGTGAACGGTCGTTTCACCCATTGTTGCGATTTTACGGCCGCTCGACGAGCCCCACCAATGCGGGGAGAATACCGTTTCCATGCTTCTCGATCATGATCGGAACGACAATTCTGCAGACGCTTCCATGTTGCCTAAATAGGTCCACACAATAGCGGTCTATTTAGAAATTGCAGAAACATCAGCCACGCATTAGATTCAGCGTTGTTTCCGCTGATACTCGCGGCTGGCGGTCTCTAGGGTCTTGCGTTCCTTCGCCGTAAGACTCGCCTCGCCTTCGCGATAGATTTTCTCCAGGATGCGGTCTACTTCCACGCTAAGATCGGAAGGGGTTTCTTCCTCGGGCTCGTGTACCTTGAGGCGAGGCTTTCGACGTGAGGAAAGCCATGCGTTCCAATTGGCCGTCAGCCGGGTTAAATTCCAGCCCTGCAAATGGTAAACCAATGCGAACGCGGCCCCGGCTAGGTGCATGGAATAAGCGATGTTCGACTCGCCGCCCTGGCCGCTGGCTCCATAGATATCCATGGCAATAGCCAGTACGCCAAACATCCAGGCAGGAATGGGTATCACGAAAAACAGCAACAGTGTGCGGTGCGGGAAGTAAAAGGCATAGAGAACGACCACTCCGGCAATCGCGCCGGAAGCGCCATAGGCGCCTGCTTGTCCCCAAGTGCCGTTTAGCTTGTTTACCACGCACCAAACCACCGAGGCGAAGACCACCATCGCCAGATAAACACGCAAAAACTCCCCGGCTCCGCAACGATCTTCGACATCCCGGCCCAAGAAGAACAGCACCAGCATATTGAAGAGAATATGCTGGAAATTGGTGGGCGAATGCGTAAAACCGGCGGTCAGAAACTGCCACCACATCCACGGCTGCGTAATCGTATCGACATGGACGGCCAGATGATCGCTAAGCCAGTAGCCGTTGCTGGGAACGGCCGATGCAATGACAAAATCCGCGATCCAAACAAGAACGTTGACGGCAATAATCGCGCCGATCACGCTTTGGGGCATGTAGGAATTGAGCCCCGTCCGCTCCGTGCGGTAATACTCGCGGTCGTAAATGCCCACTCCGCTATCACCCTCCCGCGCCGGATTGCGCCATGGCACGGGTGCGCTGGTCGATGCGACGAGCGGCTTCGAGTTGCAGCTTGGCGATTTGGCCGGCCATGGCCTTGTTTTTCTTGATCAACTCGGCGACAACCGCCTTCGCGGCGTCCACTTCCTTCTGGAGCGTTTTTAGATAAGCGGCAACGACGTCACGTTCGCGGCCGAATTTCTTCGCATCTTCCTGGGTCGAGGCAACCTCTTCCTTGGCCTTCTCTTCCACCTGCTTCGCCTTGGCTACCGCGTCTTCCATCAGTTTGGCGTCACGCTGGGCATAGTCGATCTTGTCGAGTAAAAGCGTGCGATGCGTGCGGGCGGCGTCAAACAGGATTTGGTAATCGTTCAGAGGACGCTGCTCTTCGTTGCGGTATTCCGGCAAAACGGAGGACGGCAGCATCGCCTTCTTTTCGTCATCGCTGAGCGAAGCAAAAATATCGTGATTGTCGCGAGGCATAACCTCGTAAAGTTCCCAAGGTTGCTTGGCGCTCGTCAGTTTTTCAATTTCACGCACGCTCAAATGGGAGGTCGGCACGAGAACTAACGTCTTTTGCTTCTCGTCGGCCTTGGTTACTTTGAATTCGCCCAAATAGCGGCCCTTCTTTTGAACGTCGATTTCTTCGAACGCATAGAGGACCGTATTAGCGGTAATCCCATGCTGTTCGGGCTGGTCGGTGACAACCGTGATCGTGGCCAGAGCCTTTTCGCGGTCCACTTTTACCTTGGGCGTGCAATTAAACCATGCACGCCGGCGATCTTGCAATAGTTTGGCCAGCTCCAAACGGAGTTGCCGAATCCCCATCTCCGACGAATCAACGGCCTTTTCCGTCCCCTCGACGGCGGTCTTGTTGTCCTTCTCAACCTGGTCGATCTTCTGCTCATATTTATGAGCCAGTTCACGCCAGTATTGATGGGTCTTCATGGTTCGGGCTGCCATGTAGAACAGAGCCACCGAGGCAACGCCGATCAACCCAATCAAAATCTTGTTCCAAATGCTCATGAGAAGGCTCCGGGATCGTGGGTCAGAAAAGGATGGCTATGAGGGGCGAATTTTCGGGAAAACCGTAATTTCCGTCGCATCCCTTTTACTGAACACCAATTAAGTCTCCGAACCTTGATGATAATTACGATGAGGACCGGCGTCAAGTTTTTGCCTCAAGTTCGAGGCTCAGGTGTGAATCAAACGCCACAAAAACACCATCAGAGGGGGGTTTAAGGCGTTCAGCGTCGCCAAACGAGAAGGCACGGGGCCAAAAAGAACACGCCCACGGCAATCGTGGGCGTGGCAGAGGATTATTTAACCGATTTGGAAGGGATCATCTGGATCTTGAGGAAGCCGCGTTGATAAAACGCAACACCCCCTCCGCACTACTGGCTCGCATTTCTCACCGTAATCCACGAGCCGTGCGGCGGCCGCCTAATCCCTTGCCCCGACGGCATTACGCTGCACTTTGGCAATATTTTGCAGATTGAGGTAATCGATCGTGATGTTCAAAGCCTCATTGAGGTAGTAATCGCGCTCGATCGCGCCGTTGTTCAACTCGCTATGCTTTTCGATGGCCTTTTCCTCTTCCTTGTCGGCGTTGAGCTCGGCTCGCTCTTTGACGAACTTTTCCTCGTTGAGCGTCACCGTCTTCTTGGCCTTCTGATCTTTGTAGCGAGCGATATTCCGAACAACCTTCTGGAAGTCCTTCGACGCCTGCACACGTGGCTCGGACAACTGTCGCAATTGTTTGCAAATGGCCGGATTGACGTAATCAAAGTGCTTGTATTGCAACGGATCAACCTGATCGAAGGCCACGGGGTAATCCAAATCGGCCTCGCCGACATCGAGATTCGTGGTGATCGAAGGCAGCTCGATATCCGACAATACGCCGCGTTTTTGCGTGCTATCGCCGTTGGGACGATAAAACTGTTGCATCGTGATTTTCAACGCGCCCATCGAAGGAGCGTTGGGGATTCGGAACAGTTGCTGCCCCAGGTCCATCAGGCTTTGGACCGTGCCCTTGCCGTGGGTCGAATAATCGCCGACAATCAGCCCGCGATGATAATCCTGGATAGCACCGGCCAGAATTTCGCTGGCGCTGGCGCTAAACTTGCTGATCAGGACCACCAGGGGCCCCGACCACGTCATGCTCGAATCCGTGTCGTCCAATGGCTGCACATGGCCGTCGGCGTCTTTCACCTGAACCACCGGGCCATCGTTGATAAATAAGCCGGTCAGGCTGATGGCTTCATTCAAAGCGCCGCCGCCGTTGCGACGCAGGTCGAGCACCACGGCGTCCACGTTTTTCCGGTTAAAATCGGCCAAAATTTTACGCACATCGCTGGTCGTGCTTTTGAAGTCGGCCATGCCGCGGCGGTCGCCCGCCATATCGCGATAAAAACTCGGCAAATCAATCACGCCAATGCGGTAGGGTGTTCCGTCGGGCTTGCGGCCGGCCTCAAAAACCTCGCCTTTCGCTTCGCTGTCTTTCAGTTCGATCTTTTCGCGGACAAGCTTGTAAATCTTTCGGGCAGAAGAGCCGGCGGGAATCACTTCCAGGCGGACCGTCGTGCCTTTCTTGCCGCGAATCAACTTCACAACATCGTTCAGCTTCATATCGACAACATCTTCCATCGGCCCTTGGTCGCCTTGGCCAACGCCGACGATTTTGTCCTCAGGCTTGATTTTATTGGCTTTGTCGGCCTTGTCGGCAGCGCCGCCGGGGATGATTTTCTTGACGACCGTGTAGCCGTCCTCGCTCATCAGCGATGCGCCGATGCCTTCCAGCTCAAGGCTCATGGCGATGTCAAAATTCTTTTGCGTATCGGGCGACATGTAGCTGGTATGCGGATCCATCGACATCGTGAAGGAATTCAGATACATCTCCAGCAGTTCTTCGGCGTCGGTCTGGTGCATCCGCTTGGCAAAACTATGGTAGCGCCGCGAGAGTTTTTCGCGAGCCTCCTTCGCCTCTTCCGCTTCCGTCTTCGGTGCTTCGGGCTTGGGGGCTTCCTCGTCAGGCTTGACCTCTTTCTTATTCTTCGCCTCTTCTTTGTCTTCCTTGGCGGCGACCTTCAAGACGAGCAAATCGTACTTGATCCGCTTACGCCAGCGGTCGCGGGCTTCGGCGGGAGTGCGCGGATACTGAGCCGCTTCGCGGTCGATCACCATCTGCTCGTCGGCCGTAAAATCGTGCGGCTCGGCCAACAGTTCATCCACCGTCCGAACACGTTCGTCGATACGCGCCAAAAAAGTGCGAAACACTTTATAGGCGAACGTAATATCTCCCTTACGGGCGGCGTCGCACAGTTCGTCGCGGTGTTTCATGAAATCATCCACGTCGGACTGATAAAAATAGACCTTCATCGGGTCCAACGCCTTCAAAAAGGTCGTCAAGCATCGTTCCGAGATTTCCTTATCCAACGGATGACGCGACAGGTGTTGCCGGTTCAGCAATGCCGTGACGGCCAAGGTGATATGCCGATCGCTAGGACCGGGAGCGACCGGATCCGCCCAAGCGGCAGAACATATTCCCGCCAATAATACGGCAACCAACAGGCAACGAGCATGATGCCAACGCACGGCGCAGATAGTCCGACGAGTCATTCAAGAACCTTTTAGAAAGAAGGGATTTGTAAGTGTCGTGAGCTAAAGGCAGGAGCGGTCTCTTGGTTGCTTGCCGTAAAAACGCCCGCCTTGTGTATAGTATCCACACCCGTCGCACGAAACAAGATCGAACTTTTTTAGCTCGATTCGCCAAACGCGGCAATAACACTCCCTCGCGGTAGTCGCTTGTGCCGCGGCGAAAAAACACACGGTTTTGCAACATCGCGCGAGCCTCTTGGCAACGCTCGGCAGTGTGGGATTTCGTTGCATCAGCTAAAGTTTCCCACGCGAAAACCATTCTCCGACAAAGAAAACATCGACGATTACCTTAAGGAAAGTATCCACAAACCGGCAAAACCTTGCACCACCACCCCCCCCTTGTGGCTGTTTTACCCATTTTTCCCCAAGAGAAGTCCCCTTGCATCAAACGAGTTGGCCGATATATTAAGAGTTTCGATAAATGCTGGTTACTATCGCTCTAGTGGAGAGTGTCTGGAATGGCTCAAGTATGTCAAGTGTGTGGAAAGAAACCCGTCCTGGGCAACACGGTGACCCATCGTGGTAAAGCGAAATACCTCGGTGGAGTGGGCACCAAGGTGACCGGCATCAGCCGTCGGACATTTAGCCCGAATTTGCAGCGCGTTCACGTAACGACGCCCAACGGCTCGCGGAAAACAATGCGCGTCTGCACCCAATGCATCCGCAGCGGTGCTGTAGTCAAACGGATTCAACGCAATCCCTTCAAATTGCCTGCTAAATAGTCGTGGTTAGTGGCCAGTGGTCCGCGGCCGTGAATGCGTTTATCTTAGGCGTCTAACGGCAGCCATAGGTTTCTGGCTACAGGCCGCCAAACACGGGCCGCTCCTATGTCTATCTCGCGCGCGGAAGTCGAAAAGGTCTCGCTGTTGGCTCGGCTTGTGCTTTCGGACGACGAGCTCGACCGAATGACAACCCAGATGGGCGAGATTCTTGGCTACGTTGATCTCCTTTCCGAGTTGAACACCGACGCCGTCGAGCCGATGGCCCACGCGTTGGATGTCGCGAACGTCATGCGCGAAGATATCGCACAACCAAGCCTAGAGCGTGAAAAGGCACTGGCCAACGCCCCTCATGCGGATGAGGAATGCTATTTGGTGCCGGCCGTCTTGGGAGAGTAGCAGGTGTCATGATCGACCTTACCGCCACGCAACTGGTCAGTAAACTCGCCTCGGGCGAGATTTCTTCCGTCGCTCTCACCAAAGCCTACTTGGACCGCATCCAGCAATACGATAGCGCAGTCCGTGCTTTTTTGCGAGTGAATGCCGACACGGCCATGGCCCAAGCCGAAGCGGTCGATAGCCGCCGCAAGGCCGGCAAGCCCCTAGGACGGCTGGCAGGTCTGCCGGTTGCCGTGAAAGACGTGCTTTGCTCCGCGGGCGAGCCGACCACCTGTGCCTCGAAAATTTTGGAGGACTTCCGCCCACCTTATGATGCAACGGTTGTGGCCAAGTTGAAGGCAGCCGATGCCGTGTTGATCGGCCGGACGAACATGGACGAGTTCGCCATGGGCGGCTCGAACGAAAACTCGGCATTCTTCCCCACGCATAATCCTTGGGATTTATCGCGAATTCCAGGCGGCAGCAGCGGCGGTTCGGCGGCCTGCGTGGCTGCCCGGATGGCTCCCTTGGCTATTGGATCCGATACAGGCGGCTCGATTCGTTCTCCAGCCGGTTTGTGCGGCATATCGGGCATGAAACCGACCTACGGCCGCGTGAGCCGCTTCGGGCTCGTAGCCTTTGCCAGCAGCTTGGATCAGGTGGGCCCATTGGGCCAAACGGCCGAAGATTGTGCTTTGCTTTTGGAAGTCTTAGCCGGACATGACCCCAAAGATTCCACCTCCATTGATCGGCCCGTGCCCAAGTATACCGAGACTGTTCGCCAGCCCCTGAAAGGTTTGCGATTAGGCTTAGTCCGCGAGCATTTCGGCGAGGGGTTGGACGGCGAAGTCGAGGCGGCCGTTCGCGAGGCGGTCCGTGTCTACGAGTCCCTGGGCGCAACGGTCCACGAGATTTCGCTGCCGCATAGCAAGTATGCCGTGGCGGTGTACATCATCGCACCATGCGAAGCGTCGAGCAATTTGGCTCGATACGACGGCGCGCATTACGGCTACCGCACAAGCCAAAAGGCTGATCCCTCGGAAAACGCTTTGATCCAGATGTACTGCCGCAGCCGTTCCGAAGGTTTCGGGGCCGAGGTGAAACGTCGTATCATGGTAGGCACCTATGCCCTGAGCGCCGGCTACTACGATGCCTACTACAAAAAAGCCCTCAAGGTTCGGCGGTTGATTCGCCAGGATTTCGACCGTGCCTTTGAGCAAGTGGATTTGATCGTCGGTCCAGTCACCCCCGCCCCGGCCTTCAAGATCGGCGAGCGGGTCGATGATCCGTTGGCGATGTATTTGTTCGATCTCTACACAGTCAGCACCAATCTAGCCGGCATCGGCGGCATGTCGATTCCTTGCGGTTTTAGTAGTTCCCACCTGCCGATCGGCTTGCATCTTCAAGCCCCGCCCTTTGCCGAAGAACGATTGCTTCGCGGCGCCGCGATGTATCAGCAGGCAACCGACTGGCACACGAAGCAGCCGAAGTTGAGCTAACCCCCCTGGACTGGGAGGATATTGCTACGGTAGAATGCGGTTGTTGTGAAAATCGATATATTTGCCTACTAAGTCAATCGAGCTGCGTGAAATGCGATAACCAGCTAGCATATCGTGCCTGTATCGTAGTCGCAGAAATGAAAACACGAAAAGCTCTATCGTTGTTCGCCACGTTCTCCCTGCTTCCGGCCATGCTTATAGTAGCGGATGATACAGATAATCCATCGCCGAAAAGAAAATATCGATCGCCGGGAATGGATCAACTTATTCAATCAATCCATCTCGATCTAAAGGAATTACAAAAAACCTATCTGTGGTTAAAGCAATACAACGACAAACATCTCGCAACTGGTAAATCCCTTCCTGCACATTGGATTTATTACATGCAGGATCCAACCTTGGCGCAGCAGCCTGACCACATTTCAATTTCCTACTGTCCAATTGACTCAAAAAACAACGCGGAAGACTTCAAATACTGGAATGTTATGGAAGATATTCCAACCTGTCGATTTCCATCACTCAAACTAAAAATATACGCAGAACTCAAGGTGCCGGATGCTAAAACTAACGAAGCGATTCGTAAGTGCATCATCAAACGATGCAAAGAGATGCATATTGCATTAGAGCAAACAGAAACCACACATTCTCAGGACACCAAGACCCTTTCCTGGGGCCAAAAAGGGGACGACCGATGAATGACATTGCTTTTGATCGCATCACGATCCGGCAGAACCAAATGGGTGGAGTACCATGTATCCGTGGATTGCGGATCCCCGTGGCCACGGTAGTTGCGATGGTAGCTGATGGCATGCCGGAGCAGGAAATATTGGCAGCCTACCCCGATCTAGAGCCAGAAGATATTCGGGTATCCTTGCGGTTTGCCGCCGAAGCTCTGCAAGAACGAGAATTGCCACTGGTATCACACACATGAAGTTGCTTGTTGACAACGCGATTTCACCTCGTGTGGCAAAAGGACTCGTTGCCGGCGGATATTCGGCCATGCATGTTGGAGAATTAGGAATGGCCGAAGCCGAAGATGAGCAAATCTTCCAATGGTGTTACGTAAATGATTATGTTGTGCTTTCGGCGGATACCGATTTTGGAACATTGCTGGCACAACGCCGTGATACAAAACCATCGGTTCTTCTTTTACGTGGAATTTCCCAACGTCGTCCCGAGATTCAGATTCGTATCTTGCTTGCCAATTTGCCGGCTCTCGTTGAACCGCTTGAAGCGGGGTCCATTGTGGTCATCGAGGAAAATCGCATACGCATTCGTTTACTTCCAATCCACAGAGCATCGTTTGAGCCCAGGACTCCAAAATAATCCCTATTCACCGTGAGTATACCTTACACCATCATCATCGGCCTTGAAGTTCACGTTCAACTGCTCACCGAAAGCAAGATGTTTTGCGGGTGCAGCACAAAGTTCGGCGCGCCGCCGAACACGCAAACGTGCCCTGTGTGCATCGGCATGCCAGGTTCGCTGCCGGTGATCAATCGCAAGGCGTTCGCGTTGTCCGTGAAAACGGCCGTGGCGCTCAATTGCGAAATTCCCAACTTTACGAAATGGGATCGTAAAAACTACTACTATCCCGACTTGCCCAAGGGCTACCAGATCAGCCAGTTTGATCTGCCGCTGAGCCGCAACGGATGGCTGGAAATCGAGATGGCGGATTCGTCGGCCAATCACCCTAATCCTCTCCCAAAGGGAGAGGGGACAAAGCGACGCATCGGCATCATCCGGGCGCATCTCGAAGAAGACGCCGGCAAGAGCATGCACGACGAAGCCGCCGGCAAGGCCGATAGCCGCATCGATTTGAATCGCGCCGGCACGCCGTTGTTGGAGATCGTTAGCGAACCCGATCTGCGTTCGCCCGCCGAAGCCAAGGCGTATCTTACGGAATTGAAGCTGCTGTTGAACTATCTGGGCGTCTCCGACTGCAACATGCAGGAAGGCAGCTTGCGGGTCGATGCCAACATCAATCTGCACGTCGAGACACCCCAGGGCAAAATCGCCACGCCCATCGTCGAAGTAAAAAACATGAACAGCTTCCGCGCGGTCGAGCGGGCGCTTACCTACGAAGCCGACCGGCAGTGGCGCGAGTGGCAAGAAACACACCACAAGATGGGCGACGTGCCGAAATCGACCCGGGGCTGGGACGAAGGCTCTCAGACCACCCGGGAACAGCGGTCGAAAGAGGAATCGAGCGACTATCGCTATTTCCCCGATCCCGACCTCGTGCCGGTCACGGTCACCGAGGCCGAAGTGGAGGAGATTCGTGCCTCGTTGGGCGAGTTGCCTGCCGCGTTACGCACGCGATTAGAGAAGAGCTACGGCATCACGCCCTACGATAGCGACGTGCTGGTCAACCAGGGCCGGGCGCTCGTGAATTATTACACGGAACTGGCCGACGCCTGCGGCGACGGCAAGACGGCCAGCAATTGGCTCCAGCAAGACGTCTTGCGTTGGCTGGGTGAGCAGCAAGCGGCAATCGAAAATTACCCCGTTCGCCCCGCAGAGTTGGCCAAGCTAATCGGCAAGGTTCGCGAAGGCGCCTTCGAGACCAGCCGCGGCCGCGAGGTGCTTGGCGTCATGGTCGCTTCCGGAAAATCGCTCGACGAGGCCATCGCCTCGCTCGGCATCCAAGCCGTTGACGAATCGGCATTGATCGAGCTTTGCCAAAAACTGCTTGCGGCCAATCCAAAAATCGTGGCCGAAGTGAAGGAAGGCAAGCTTAAGGGCGTCGGCATGTTGATCGGACAGGCGAAAAAGGAGAATCCCAACGCCAATCCCAACCGCGTGCGCGAGCTATGCTTGAAATTGATCGAGGAAGCTACTGCCTAGTACAGCGGATTTCTCAAAGAATAATAGTATAATAATAACGAGAGAGGATCCGCCTCTATCGCATTGCCTGTTTCCAAACGAGTTCCCAAGTCGGCGATTGGAAATCAGGCAGTTTCAAAAACTTGGTTCCATGTTTTGTTTTTCAAGTGTCCATCATCACCCTTACCACTGATTTCGGCGCCGGCAGCCACTATGCGGCTGCGATGAAAGGGGTGATTCTTTCGTTGCATCCAACGGCTGTGATCGTGGATCTTGCCCATGACATTCCGCCGCAAGATGTCCGCCGAGCAGCCCTGTTGCTGGACGACGTAGCCGACTGGTATCCCGACGAAACGATCCATGTGGCCGTGGTTGATCCCGGCGTCGGCACGGATCGGGCGATTGTTTACGCGCGCATTGGCCGGCAACATTTTATCGCTCCCGACAACGGATTGCTGAGCCGATTGGTTGCGCGGCGTCCGCCTACGAAACTCATTCGCATCAACAAGCCGGAATACTGGCTTTCCGAAGTTTCAGCCACGTTTCATGGTCGCGATATCATGGCGCCCGTGGCAGCGCGGCTGGCCGCGGGGCTCGATCCCGAACGACTCGGTTCTCCGATGATCGGGCTGATGCCGTTCGATTGGCCCGAGGCCCATCAAAAGCCTGCACGCATCGACGGGGCGGTCATCGAGATCGACACGTTCGGCAACCTGATCACCAATATCACGGTCGATATGCTGGCCGGTCGTCCGACGGATCGCCGCGCGTGCATCGTTTGCAATATCTATGAAACCTGGGGCATCTACCGCGCCTATGCCGACCAGCCCGGCGGAACGTTGATTGCCCTGATCGGTTCCGGCGGCCGACTCGAATTGGCCATCGTCCGCGACAATGCCTCCCAAAGGCTAGGCGTCGGTGTCGGCACACCGGTTACGTTGGCGTGGGAGTGAGACGAGAGACCAGAGGTTCGGAACCAGGGGCCATAGATTCACACCACTTCGCGAATTCCCCCCTTCCGTCTACACACCATTGCTATCCTTGCTCCTCCCCCCCATAATACTTCTGTTATGCAGAAACAAGATTTAATTGCCTGGGACCGCACGCACGTTTGGCACGGCTTTACGCAGATGGCCGAGTATCGACCATTTATCATCGAACGGGCGGAAGGTTGCGAAATCATCGATATCGACGGCCGCCGTTACATCGACGGCGTGAGCAGTCTGTGGTGCAACATCCACGGCCATCGGCATCCGAGAATCGACGCTGCCGTGCGAGAACAACTCGACCGCGTGGCGCACTTTACGAACCTGGGCGGCTCGAATCCAACGACGATCCAACTGGCTAAACGGCTTGCCGACATCGCCCCGCAAGGTTTGAACCATGTCTTTTTTGCCGGTGATGGCGCTTCGGCCGTTGAGGCAGCCATCAAGATGGCGTTCCAATATTGGCAGCAGCGAAAAGATCCGCGGCCGGAAAAAACAAACTATCTGGCCCTGGGCAATGCCTATCATGGCGACACGCTCGGCGCCGTCAGCATCGGCGGCATCGAACAATTTCATGCGATGTTCGAGCCGCTGTTGTTCAAGCCGTTGCGCGTGCCGGCCCCCGATTGTTACCGAACCCCATCGGGCGTTGCGCATGAAGACTTGTGCCAATATCATTTGGATATCTTGGAACAGGAGCTGAAAAAGAACCATCATCGCATTGCCGCCGTTGTAATCGAGCCCTTGGTGCAGGCTGCCGTCGGGCTGTTGATGCATCCGCCGGGCTATCTTCGCGGCGTTCGCGAATTGACGAAAAAATACGACGTTTTGCTCGTGGCCGACGAAGTGGCCGTCGGATTCGGCCGCACAGGACGGATGTTCGCTTGCGAACATGAGGACGTTGCGCCCGACTTGCTTTGCCTGGGCAAAGGACTCACGGGCGGCTACTTGCCAATGTCGGCTGTGTTGGCCTC